>OLOV01001690.1_pt1 | contig 16720 bp, 13 predicted proteins | sample 1672931 | NCBI WGS metagenome assembly OLOV01 (sample SAMEA3136738, study PRJEB25190) | human gut metagenome | biome: human gut; feature: human-associated habitat; material: faeces | place: Austria | collected 2013
ATCTCTGCCTGTAATATTCCATTTCCAAATATTACTTTTGTTCCTTCTTTTAAACGTCTACCCGGTCTAACCATAACTTCCCAATAGTCGCCTTCAATTCTATTCAAAAGTAAAAATTCTACATTTATTCCTGTTTCTTCTTTTATTCCATATAGTCTTGCTGGTATTACTTTTGTATTATTTCTTACAAGACAGTCTCCCGGTTTTAGATAATTTATTATATCTTTGAATATTTTGTGTTCTATTGTTTTATTCTTTTTATCTAAAACCATTAATCTTGACTCATCTCTATTTTTTATTGGAACTTGTGCAATTAGTTCTTGTGGCAGATTATAATTAAAATCTGATACTTTCATTTTGTTACTCCTTAATTACTTGACTGCATCTATGGCATATTGTAGGATTTTCTTTGTCTTCTCCTACTGTTGTAGAATACATCCAACATCTTTCACATTTTTCTCCTTCTGCCATTTCTACTTTTATGCCGATTTTTTCTTTTTCTTTTCTCAAATTTTCTTCAACCTGTAAATCTGAAACAATAAATACTGTTTTTAATATTTCTAAATTATTTTTTATAAACTCGTAATCTTTGTCATTTGCATATAATGTTATCTTTGCATTCAAAGAGTGTCCTATAATTTTGTCTGCTCTTGCTAACTCTAAGTTTTTAGATACCAACTCTTTTAGTTCTAATATCTTATTCCATTTCTCTGTTAGTTCTTTATTGTCATATTGTTCATTAACCTCTGGGAAATATGTTAGCATAACACTTTCTATTTGTTCATTTTTCGTGTGTGGCATATATTTCCATATTTCTTCAGCTGTATAGCATAAAATTGGAGCTAATATTTTTACTAATGTATTTAATATTTCATACATTGTTGTTTGTGCTGCTCTTCTTTCTATAGAGTCCTTTTTAGAAGAGTATAATCTATCTTTTATTATATCTAGATAAAAATTGCTCATATCTGTTACGCAAAATTGATTTATATCGTGATATACAATATGAAAATCGTACTTGTCATAATTATTCGTACAATCTTTAATAAGTTTATTTAGCCTTGTTAAAGCCCATTTATCTATTTCTTGTAACTTATTATATTCTACAGGTTCTTCTGGGTTATAGTCAGAAATATTGCCTAATATATATCTTGCTGTGTTTCTTATTTTTCTATAAACTTCTGCTATTTGTTTCATAATATCTTGTGATACCGTTATATCTGATTTAAAGTCTGAAGATATTACCCATAGTCTTAGTATATCTGCTCCGTATTGTTTTATTGCATCTTGTGGATTTACACCATTACCTAATGATTTAGACATTTTTCTTCCATCCATGTCTATTAAAAATCCATGTGTTAAAACTTGTTTATATGGTGATTGACCTGTTGTTGCAACTGCTGTTAACATAGATGATTGGAACCATCCTCTATATTGGTCATTTCCCTCTAGATATAAATCTGCTGGATATGGTAAACCTCTTTCAACCAATACGCCTTGATGTGAAGAACCAGAGTCAAACCAAACATCCATAATGTCAGTTTCTTTTTTAAAGTGTGTATGCCCACATTCACATTTTGCTCCTTCTGGCATCAACTCTTCTTCTGTCATATCAAACCAAGCATTAGACCCTTTTTCTCTAAATATTTTTTGAATTTTTTCTATGCTTTCTTTTGTAATATATTCTTTTCCACATTCTTTGCAATAGAATATTGGTATTGGTACACCCCATGTACGTTGTCTAGAAATGCACCAGTCACTTCTATCTTTTACCATGTTTAATATTCTATCTTCTCCCCATGCTGGAATCCAATCAACTTTCTTTATTTCTTCTATAGCTTTTTCTCTAAAGCCATCTATTGAAGCAAACCATTGATCTGTTGCTCTAAATATAATTGGATTTTTACATCTCCAACAATGTGGATATGAGTGAACTAATTCTTCTTTTTGCAATAATGCATTATTTTCTTCTAGCCATTTAATTATTTCTGCATTTGATTTTTCATAGAATAACCCTTTAAATGGTCCTGCTCCTTCTGTCTGATAGCCTTTTCCATCTACTGTTACTACTATTTCTAATCCATTTTTCATTCCACAAAGATAATCTTCTTTACCATAACCAGGTGCAGTATGTACAGCCCCTGTACCTGTACCCAATTCTACCAATATTGTATCTTCACTACCTAATACAACTTTTGAGTTTCTGTCTAAAAATGGATGTTTACATTGTATTCCTTCTAGATCTTTCCCCTTTAATTGTTTTATAGTTTTATAATTTTCTATTTTAGCTAGTTGCATTACTTTATCTACAAGTTCTGTTGCTATTACTAATTTTTCTTTTCCCGTGTCTACAACACTATATTCAAATTCTTCTCCTACAGTTATTCCTGTATTTCCTGGAAGTGTCCAAGGCGTAGTAGTCCAAATTACTATATATGTGTCTTTTTCATCTAACTTTCCTTTTCCATCTGCCACCCTAAATTTTACATATATTGATGTTGTTTTTACATCAGCATATTCTATTTCTGCTTCTGCTAATGCTGTTTCACAGTCTGTACACCAGTATACAGGTTTTAGACCTTTATATATATAACCTTTTTGGTACATTTCTCCAAATACGCCAATCTGTCTTGCCTCAAATTCTGGCTTTAATGTTATATATGGGTTTTCCCAATCGCCTAAAACTCCTAATCTTCTAAATCCCTCAGTTTGTTTTTGAACAAAACCTAATGCAAAGTCTCGACATGTATTTCTAAATTTTGTAACTCCTATTTCATCTTTATTAAGCCCTAATACTTGTATTGCTCTTTTCTCTGTTGGCAATCCATGTGTATCAAAACCTGGTATAAAAGGAGTATAATATCCCTTTAAATTTTTATATCTTACCACCGTATCTTTAAGTACCTTATTTAAAGTATGTCCTAAATGGATTTCTCCATTTGCATATGGAGGTCCATCATGTAATACAAATGGTGTTTTTCCCTCATTCTTCTTTAACATTTTTTCATACAGTCCATTGTCATACAACTCTTCTTTTATTTTTGGTTCATTTTCTGGTAAATTTCCTCTCATCGGAAAATCTGTACTTGGCAAGTTAAGTGTTTTGCCATAATCTTTTTTTTCTTCTTCCACTTTATTTTCCCCTTCCTGTTCTTTTTTAGTAATTTCTTCGAAGTGCGGGCGATTAAAATCGTCCCTACATTTTTCAATGTATGTTAAAAACCATTTCGCCCTTTTTAGGACGAAATGGTTTTGTTTCCGCGGTACCACCTAAATTAGATAATTTAATATTATCTCTCTTAATATCTTTAACGCAAGATTTACGGTTTAATTTACTTATTTCTGTTCAATTAAACAACATAAAAGGTGATAATATATATTTTTCATATACCAAAATTTCAGCAAGTATTTGGCTCTCTAAATATTACTAATTTATATACCGTGTCCTTTATTATCGCTTTTTTTATAATTATTTCATATAGTAACACTTTTTTGCTTATTTTTCAAGTGTTTGTGTTGTTATTTTAATAATAATATTAATAGTGTTCCTATTAACATTCCTTGTTTCATTTCTTCTGTTATCTCAAATTCGCTTTCTGTTGCATTTTTTACTTCTTCTGCTGTTGCTTCACTAATCTTCATCTTTTTTATGTCTTGATATTTAAAATTAACCTTATATTCTATTTCTTGTCCCGGTTCCAAATTTTCTATTTTTAAATATTTATTTCCTATATTCACATCTCTAAGTGTAGAAAATTCAAATTTTATGTACTTTTCATTAATTGTTTCTTCTGTATTATTTTTTATCTTTCCATTTACATATCCATTAACATAGGTTGCTTTTGCTTGTTCAATAGTTATGTTAGGATTTTCTACTTCTATTTTACTATCCTCTATTGCCTTGTATGTTCCATTTATATATAAATAAATCATTACATTTGAAAATACAAATAATAGTGCAATTATTAAGATATACATTATTATATTGTGCATTCTTTTTCTTTTATCTATGCACCAAAAGTCCATATAATCACTCATTTTGTTCCCCTTTCTTATTTATATAGGAATTTTATATTTTTCTAAATACTCCTCCAACTTTTCCTAGAATTTGACAATCTGGAACTATAATAGGATCCATTGTACTATTTTCTGGTTGCAATCTTATATGGTCTTTTTCTTTATAAAATGTTTTTACTGTTGCTTCATCTCCTATTAAAGCTACAACTATTTCACCATTTTCTGCTGTGTTTTGTTTTTTTACTAAAATATAATCTCCATTTAAGATTCCAGCTTCTATCATGCTTTCTCCTCTAACTGTTAGCATAAAGCTTTCACAATTTCCAACAAAGTCTAGCGGAATTGGAAATGTATCTGTTACATTCTCAACTGCTAAAATAGGTTCTCCAGCTGTAATTTTTCCAATTACAGGAACCTCTACCATTTCTTTACCTGTATATAGATTTTTAGGTTCTGCCTTTTTGTTTCTTTCTTTTCCGTCTTCCCCTTTTAGTAATCTTAATGTTCTACCTTTTTGTTCTTCTTTTTTAATATACCCCTTTTGCTCTAGTCTAGATAAATATCCATGTACTGTAGCAGTAGATTTTAGATCAACAGCTTCTCCTATCTCTCTTACTGATGGTGGATAACCGTTTTTGTTTATTTGCTTTTCTATAAATTTTAATATTGCCTTTTCCCTTTTATTAATGCCTGTTTTTAGTTTTTTTTCTCTCACTATAAATCACTCCTTCTTTTATCTGCCAATATAATATCATACAAACAAATAAATGTCAAACAAAAGTTTTAAATTTTAATCATACCATTCTAATTCCCAATCCACTACTCTTACAGTATCACCTTCTTGTACCCCTGCTTTTTTCAACGCTTGATTTACTCCTAAGTCATCTAAGCATTTATGGAAATAATGTAGTGATTCATTGTCTTCTACATTTACTCTTCTCATTACCCTTTGTACTGCTGGACCGTCAACAACAAAGATTTTTCCTTCTTTATATATTGTAAATTGTGATTCATCTTTTAATTCATATATTTTTTTATCTTTTTCTACTTCTACAAGATCTTCTTTTGGTAATTCTTTCAATTCTTGCGAAACCTTATTTAAAAGTTCTTTTATTCCTTCTCCTGTAACTGCTGATATTTTAAATATTTCCAATTTTTCTTTTTTAGCTAATTCGCTTAATTCTTTATAAAGTGTTTCATCTTGCATACTATCTATTTTGTTTGCTACTATTATCTGCTTTCTTTTGCTTAATTTTTCACTATATTTTTTTAGCTCATTGTTTATAATCTTAAAGTCTTCTACTGGATTTCTTCCTTCCGAGCCAGATACATCTATTACATGTAATAACAATCTTGTCCTCTCTATATGTCGTAAAAATTGAAGTCCTAACCCTGTTCCTTCGCTTGCACCTTCTATAATTCCAGGTATATCTGCAATTACAAAGCTGTCTCCATATTCACTCTTTACAACTCCCAAATTAGGTTCTAATGTTGTAAAGTGATAATCCGCTATTTTAGGCGTTGCTGATGTTGTTACTGATAAAAATGTTGATTTACCTACATTTGGAAATCCAATTAGTCCAACATCTGCTAATAATTTTAATTCAAGTATTAATTCTTTTTCTTCCCCTTTTTCTCCCTGCTGTGAAAATCTAGGAGCTTGTCTGGTTGAAGTTGCGAAGTGTGAATTTCCTTTTCCACCTCTTCCTCCTAATATAATTAGCTCTTTTTCGCCTTTTTCCGACAAATCTGCCAATACTTTTCCAGTGGCTGAATCCTTTATTATAGTTCCCAATGGTACTTTAATAGTAAGATCTTCCCCACTTTTTCCATATCTATGTCCGCCTTCTCCATTATTACCATTTTCCGCTTTAAATTTCTTTTTGTATCTAAAATCTATTAATGTATTAGCGTCTGGATCCACTGCAAAGTAAACATCTCCTCCTTTGCCACCATCTCCTCCATCTGGTCCTCCTGCTGCTACATATTTTTCACGACGAAAAGAAACAGCTCCATTACCTCCATCGCCTGCTTTTACAATTATTTTTACATAGTCAGTAAACATTATCTTCCTTCTTTCATATATTCTTTTTTAGCTTTTAAAAATTCTTTTGTCTTTATCATTTCCATCTTTTTTTCATCTATTTTTCTTTTGCATAAATGACAAAATCGCTTCGTCTAAAATGTCCTTTAATAATCTAATTTCATTGCTTTTTTTACTTTTTTAATTGTCTCTTTGGCTGTTTTTTGAGCTTTAGCTGTTCCTTCCATTAATATTTTATCTACTATTTCTGGGTGTTCTTCATAATATGCTCTTTTTTCTCTCATTGGCTTTAGAAATTCGTTAATATTTTTTGCTAATTGCTTTTTGCACGCTACACATCCTCTTTCTCCTGCTCTACATTCTTTACAAACTGTAGAATATTCTTCTAAATGTGTAAACAAGTTATGATAATATGCAACCATACATATATCTGGATTTCCCAAGTCATCTTTTTTTATTCTATTAGGGTCTGTTACCGCGCTCATAACTTTTTTATTAACTTCTTCCTCACTGTCAGATAAATATATTGCATTTCCTAAGGATTTACCCATTTTTTCATTTCCATCTAGCCCTTTTATTCTTTTTCCTTTAGATAGCACTGCCTCTGGTTCTTTTAATGTCTCTCCATAAATACTATTAAATTTTCTTACTATTTCTCTACATTGTTCAATTAAAGGAAGTTGATCCTCTCCTACTGGTACTAGTTCGCCATCAAAACATGTTATATCTGCTGCTTGACTTACAGGATACCCCAAGAACCCATATGTTACACTTTCGCCAAATAGTTCTTTTTTCTGAGCTATTTCCGTCTTTACTGTAGGGTTTCTTTGCAGTCTTGCTATTGTAACTAGGTTTGAATAAAAGACTGTAAGTTCCGCTGTTTCTGGTATCATAGATTGAATATATATTGTGGTTCTCTCAGGGTCTATCCCTATAGATAAATAATCTAATGCTACTTGTCTTACATTTGCTCTGACTTTGTCTGGATTGTTAAAGTTATCTGTTAATGCCTGAACATCTGCTATTAATATATATAAATCATACTCTCCACTATTTTGCATTTCTACTCTCTTTTTTAAAGACCCAAAATAGTGCCCTATATGTAATTTTCCGGTTGGTCTATCTCCTGTCAAAACACGTTTTTTACTTTCCATAGTAAAATCTCCTTTTTTAAATTTATTATACATTTTTCTTATATAATTATAAGGTAAATATTGCCTATTTGCAAGTATTATGACAAAAAGCAGTAGAACTTTTTCTACTGCTTTTGGACAATTGGGGACTATCCCTAATTGTTACCTTCTTCCACTGGATAAACACTGACTTTCTTTTTATCTCTTCCTAGTCTCTCAAATTTAACTTTTCCAGTTACTTTTGCATATAACGTATCATCACTACCAATTCCAACATTTGTTCCTGGATGGAATTTAGTGCCTCTCTGTCTAACTAATATATTTCCTGCTGGAACTATTTGTCCATCAGCTCTTTTTAGTCCTAAACGTTTAGATTCACTATCTCTACCGTTTTTAACACTACCTTGACCTTTCTTATGAGCCATGTTTTCTCACTCCCTTCATGTGCTTTATATCTCTTATTATGCTTCTTTTTTAGCAGTTGCCTTTTTTGCTGAAGCTTCCTTTACTTCTGCTTTTTCTGTAGGCATTTTTATCTTTGTAATTTCTACTTTTGTATATGGTTGTCTATGACCTTGTGTTCTTCTATAATTCTTTTTTGCTTTATATTTGTACACTAAGATTTTTTTACCTTTACCATGAGAAACTACTTTTCCTTCTACTTTTACACCTTTTACATAAGGAGCTCCTACTTCTACTTTTGAATCATTAGATACTAAAACTACATTATCAAATGTAACTTTTTTTCCTTCTTCGCCTTCTAATTTTTCAAAGAATACTACATCTCCTTCTGCTACTTTGTATTGTCTTCCACAGCTTTCAATTATTGCGTACATTACATGTACACCTCCTCTTATCCGAATACTCGCTAAGCATAAAATTCAAGGTAATTAGCTTTTAGCTAATATTTAGTTACCCGACCTAGGCGGCTTACAGTTAATTATTTTACCATATCTTGGAACATATGTCAATGTTATTGCAATATTTTTCCTTTTATGTTATACTTTAATTAATAATTTTTTAGTTTACTTATGATAAATATAGAGGATGTGATAAATGTGAATGAAATAAATATGAACATTCCAAAAGAGACTACAGATAACACAAACTGCCTTGCTTTAACTGTTAGAAAAGAATACCGTTTAGCATTGGCTCGTAATTTATTTGATAAAACTACTACAATTACCTGGAAAATTGGATTAGGAATTATTGTTCTTAATTTTTTAAATATGTTTTTATAAGTAAAAGAAGAAAACTTTATCTGTTTTCTTCTTTTTGTATGTTTCTTTTAAATATGCCCAATAATGCAGCTCTTATTTTTGAAAAGATATTTAATATTTTGTTATCTGTTTTAGCTAAAGAAAATTGTCCTGTTTTTCTCATTATATTAATTCGTTTATCTTCCAAATCTTTTATTTTGTTTGAATAATATTTGTTGTATTCATTATCAAAGCTATTCATTCCATATATTTCTTTATAATTGTACAAGTCTTTTCTATATGCTATTATATCATCTAGTGTTTCTATTCTTGAAAAGTATTTGTTAAAATATGAATTTAATATTAAATTTTCTAATTTTATATATGTCTCTTTTATTATTTTTCTGTTTGATTCTATTTTTGCCATTGTTTTATATATTTCTTGCTCTGTTGTTGCATAATCTGTGTTTGCATTACTCGTTTGTTTATGCTTTTCTAAAAATTGAAATAGTTGTATATTTTCTTCTTCTGCATACAACATTTTATCTAATCCATTAATTATTGTTGTATAAGTTCCTTCTCCACAATTTTCCATTATTTTATATTCAAAATCATTTTTACAATTTAGTATACTATCCAGAAAAATGTTTTCTCCCGTCACATAAATTAGTTGTAATATTAAATTGCACATTAACGGATATCTTTGTTCATTATACGTTTTAACAACAACCTCATATTTTTCTATATATTCATATTTTTTGCCTTCTATTTTAGATGTTATATATTGTACTGCTGCTTCATTTAATCCTATTCCTGTTGCTTTAAATTCATTAAATTCGCAAACTCCCACTTTTTGGGTATTATTCTTTTTGTCTTTTACTGTTTGTATTGCATGTATAAATTCATGTATAACTCTTTCTGACAATTCTAAAATGTCAATTTTTTTATCTATATATATAGAAGAATTATCGTGCAAAAAAACAACTCCATAATATTGGTTTGGTACATCAGCTATGTACATTGGCGTTTCTAACAACTTTGTTTTAATTTTCCTATAATTAATTTGCTCAAATTCACTTGCCAATATGTTTGCAACATTATCTACTATTTCTTCTTTAGCTTCAAATTCAATTTTTTCTATTACATTTATACCAGTTAGTTCAAATATTTTTTTATCATTCATATACATTACTCCTACTATTTTTATTATATAACATATATGAATTTATTTTATTACAAATAAATGTTATTTTTTTTACAATTATATTACACTATTGTCTAATCTTTAAAATTGTATGAAATTTTCCATATATTCTATTAAAAATAGTGGTATGTTAATTATTTTTCCATCTTTAATCAAATTATTCATAGAAAATCTTATAGAAATATCATTATCAAATTTTTCATTGTATCTTGTTAGGCTAGTATTATTCGTTGACTTGTTTGCTTTTACTTCTATTGGTATTATTCTGTTTTTATTTTGAATTACAAAATCAATCTCATTTCTATCAAAAGTAAAATAATTTGGAACATTATCTAAAGTTGTATTTAGCATATTAAGCACAAAATTTTCTGTGAATGCTCCTTTAAATTCTTCGAATAGTCTGTCTCCTTCTATTACAATTCTACTATCTAATCCTGCCATTTTTCTTAATAAGCCAACATCATTCATATATATTTTGAATGATGACAAGTCTATATAAGCTTTTAATGGAAAATCAGTTTTTGTAACATTATATATTTTATAAATTAAATTAGCATCGTTTAGCCAATTTAGAGCTCCTTCATATTCCCTTGCTCTAGCTCCCTCTTTTATTGTCTGATATAAAAACTTTTTATTTTCTTTTGCAAGTTGCGAAGGTATGCTATTCCATATTAATGAAATTTTATTGGCTTCACTGTCTTGTGTATGTTTTGAAAAGTCGCTTTCATAAGATAGCAATATATTCTCTTGTATAGTATTTACAAGCTCCATGTTTTTCTCGTTTACCCATGCACTAACAGCTTCTGGCATTCCGCCAATTATAAAATATGCTTTTAGTTTTTCGCTCAATTGATTAAAGAATATGTCTGGTATTTGTTCTATTTTCTTCAATGATTTCATATAATCTACCAAGTTTTGTGCATTGTCTGCAATTAAAAACTCACTAAAAGACATTGGATACATATTCATAAATTCTACTTTTCCAACTGGAAATGAAGTGTGTGATAATCGTATTCCTAACAAACTTCCTGCACAGGCTATATGGTATTCATTTGCTTCTTCATAAAAATACTTTAATGCATTAAGTGCATTTGGACATTCCTGTATTTCGTCAAATATTATTAATGTTTTTTCTGGCATAATTGCCTTGCCATATATAAATGCTAATTGTTCTAATATTCTTTTTGGATCTTTTGTATTCTCAAATAAATTATACAAATCTTCGTCATGGTCAAAATTGAAATATGCAACTCCCTCGTAATTTTCTTCTCCAAATTTTTTTAGAATATATGTTTTTCCAACTTGTCTTGCACCTTTTAGAATTAATGGTTTTCTATACTTGCTTTCTTTCCATTCTTTTAATTTTTCTATTATAAATCTCTTCAAAATTATCATCTCCTATTAATAATATACTGCTTTCTATATTAATTATACTATTAAATCACATTTTTGCAAGGTTTTTGAGAAATTTTATCACACTTTTGCAGGCTTTTTTGAGGTTTTTATCACATTTTTGTAAAGTTCGCCTTAAAGAGTTCTTTAAGAGTTGACACTAGTGCTTTTTTATTGTATTATATTACAGTATAAAAGGAAATGGAAATTTATGGAAAAAGATTTAAGAATTAAAGGTAAGCACACACTTTCAAAATCCTCTAATCAAAAGCGTTTCTTGATTAGCTTAATATTACTTTTGGGTTTTATTTTAATAATATTTTTAGTTTATAAATATTTTCCCATCATTCTTCAATCGCTAAGATTTAAGAAGCAAAATACGTCTATTTTCACTACTTCTGCTGATTTAAACGATACCAAATTTGTAGAAGGTTCTAATTGTATAAAAATTGACAAAATTAATATAAAATCATCTAATGCTGAGTCCTCTATTATTGAGATTATTTTCGAAAATACAGCTAACGAAGATTCATTTGAAACTTCTGCACATTTTTACGCATTAGATAGCAACGGAAATACAATATTTGGTATGCCTCTAACCATTCCAAGTATATCAGCAAACTCTAATAGCAATTATAAAATCTTATGTACTAGTAATCTATCTAATGTTAAAGATTATATAGTTTCAGTTCAACAATAAAATCACAAAAAAATATGAGCTATTTCTAGCCCATATTTTTTGTGTATTAGTTCTTTTCAAAATACTCAATTTCAATACTTTCATCAGCATCAAATTTACTTGTATCTAAGAAATATTTTCCTTTTTCTTCTTTAATCTTGTCAACCCATGAATCAATAGTTCTTGTCGTTCCAGTTGTATCGCCATTTATTTTTATAGTTATTTTTTTGCTTACATCTATATTTGGCAATTCTATTAATCCTTTTGCTGATTCCTTAAAGCTTGATGTTGCTGGTGATTCTGCTTGAGTAATTTCACTAAAGATATTCTTTAAATCTTCCAAATTCTCACTTGATTTCTTAGCTGTTGCAGCTGATGTTGGTATTATAGTCGACATAATTCCAACTTCATCAACATCTGTTGCATAAGCTATTGTATATACTGTTGGTTTGCTAGTTGATGACTTTAAGTTCTCAGCTTTTTTTTCTACTCTACTTAGGCTCTCATATCCAGTGCCTTTTATTCCAATAATATTGCCCCATTTGTCCGTTATGTACCCGCTAATCAATGTATCCTTATCATTATCTAATATAAATTGTCCATCGCTAAGCACTATAACAATATTTTTATTATTTGCTTTGAGTTTAGCTAATCTTTCAATTTCTTTTTGTGCCACTTCTAATCCATTAGCTATTCTTGTGCCTCCATTAGCAGATACACTATTTACGCTCTTAGTTAAATTCTGTACATCGTCTTTAGAAGTTGCTGTTCCTATTACTTTCGCATTATCTTGATCTGAATTGTATCCCGTAGAGCTAAATGTTACAACAGATACCTGACAACCAGTTGGATTTTCATCAGTAAACATTGAATTTATTAATTCATTAGTTGCATCCTTTGCATTTCCCATACGGATTCCTTCCATACTTCCTGATTTATCTAATACAATTACTACGTTACTATTTGTTATTTTTGGTATTTCTGTTTTCGTAGTAACTTTTACTTTCTTTTCAACATCGTGTCCGTCGTCTGATGTAGGAGTATTATCTTTTCCAACACCTGCAGTATTTGTAATGTTTTCGCCAGACTTTGCTATTACTCTAACAGTAAATATAATTGATGTAGTACCACCATTGCCTTCAACAGTTAGAGTTTTAGTTAATCCTTCTGTTGTTGCTAATTTATTGTATTCCTCTTCCGTTAAATTTGTAATCTTCTCAGAGAAATCAATTAATTCTGTCTTTGTTGGATCAATTTTATCTGTTACATCTATTGTTCCTTGTTTTCTTCCTTTATTTGTTGCTGTTATTGTATATTTAATTGTATCACCATATTCAGCTTTTCCAGAGATTGTATTGACATCGGCTTTTTTTACTAGCTTGCTTTCTTTTTTTACACTAATGTCTGATTTCCATTCTATTGTAGGAACTTCGACTTCATCTTGTTTTTTCTCTGTTGAAGTTGTTTCTACTGTTGCAACATTTTGAACTTTACCTTTCTCCATATCTTCTTCTTGGACTGTATATTGGGCTTTTATTGTTACATGTGAACCTATTTCTAGTGTTCCTATCTCCCATTTTCCTTCTATTTTTTTAAATGTTTTTTGGTTAAGCATAGAATCATCTACTGTGACATCGTTTAAAATTGTGTTTCCTGTATTTGTTACTGTAATTGTATAATCAATCACATCTCCTGGCTCAACTTTTGTGCTTTCTGTTACATCTTTTTCATTTACTTTTTGAGTTTTAACAATTTCAACTCCTGGTAGCTCTTTTATTGTAACATCTGCATTGTCATAATCTTCTACTGTTTGTTTTTCTTTGTTGCTATCTGTATATTTTGCACTTGCTGTTGCTGTGTTTCTTAATGTTTTTGCTCCAATTTTTACATCTTCTGCTGTTACTTTATAATATACAGTATAATTCTTAGTTTCTTCTACATTTAATGTTACATTTTCTGCTAAGGTGTTTGTTGTAACTTCTGGTTTTTCTTTATTTGTATATACTTTTAGGTTGTCTGTTACTGTTAAGTCTTGTAGTTCAACTGTTCCTATATTTTTAACTGTAATTTCATATTCAATTACATCATCCGCTTTAACAGTAATATCTCCTTTTGCTTCAATCTCGTTTACTTTTTTAACAACTTTTGTTACTTCTATTCCTGGTAATGAGTTTGTTATTTCATTTCCATTTTTAGTCATTATATATCCTTCTGGTATATTGATTTCTTCAACAGAATATTCAATCTCATTTCCATTAGTTTTATTATATTTTCTTAATTCTGTAACCTTTGTTGCCCAAACATTTCCGTTTTCTGCTAAAGCATTTGTTCTTGTTAGTTCTACTGTTTTACTATTGTTTGTTGAATCATTTCCTGTTATTTTAAATTCTACTTTATCTGTTCTATTTACATTGTTTCTATCGTTCCAAATTTTTGTAACTGGTATTTCTGTTGTAGTATCTGGAACTGTAAATTTATTTGTTACACTTAATCCTGTTTGTTCTGTTTTTTCGTAGAAAATTGAGCCTGTTTCATTTTCTACTACAAAGTATTTTATTTCATTTGCTTTTTCATCGTATTTTTGAACATTTTTTGTAATGCTCCATCTATCAGTTTTACTATCTCCTTTAAGTTCAATGTCTTTTTCTACCAATTCTTCTTCTTGGTTAACATTAATTTTATATAAGTCAAATTTAACTGACGATGGTCTTTTTTCAGCATTATTGTTGTTGTCATCCCAAATTTTTTCAAGTGTAATATCATATTTTTCTTCCGTTGGAGCTTTAAATGTATTAGTTACAGTTGTTGTTCCGTCTTCTACTTTTTTATACCATTGTGGGACATCTTTTTCTGTTGCAATATAATTAATTTCTTCTCCATTATCGTCATATATGTCAACATCTGTTTCGATTGACCATATGTTTCCATTTGATGAACTTGCGTTATTTGTTGATAATGTGATATCTTTACCATTTAATTGCAATGTTACCTTTTCTGCTCTTTTGTGTGCTGCATTGTTATTGTCATCCCATTTTTTTGTAACTGTTATTTTCTTTGTGTCTGTTGGTTTTCTAAATGTGTTTGTAAAATTATATGTTTTATTTCCACTATTGTCTGTGTTTTCTGTTTTTGTTGATTCGTAGAATTTTAGGTCGTTAACATTTATTTCTGTTTCTTTAATAGTGTAGTTTATAACATTTCCATTTGAACTATATTTTGGTTGTTTTGCAAATGTATATGAAACATTTTTGATTGTATCCATATCATATCCTTCTACAAAGTCACTTCCTGCATATAGTTCAAATCTAATTTTTGAAGGTCTTCTTTTGGCTTGTGTTTCATTATCATTCCAAGTTTTATTTACTGTTATTGTTATATACTCTTTCTCTACTTCATCCGTTGTACCTGGTGTTATTGTTGTTCCATCTTGAGTTGCAACTAAATTATATATTTTTCTTATTGTCTTACCATTTTCATCTGTTACATTATTATCTCCAGATTTAAATAGATTTATTTTTACTGTGAAACTAACTTCTACTTTGCCATCAACTTCTCCATTTTTAGCAGGTACTACAACTTTCCAAGTAATCATTCCATTATCATCAATTGTTCCTGGTTTAGATATTGAATTTTCAACTAATGTTGTTCCCTCTGGTATAACATCTGTTAAATTCCAATAATAAAATGCACTATCCATTGTAAAGATAAATTTTGGATATTTCTTAGTAACTACTGCTAATGGATTAACATATTCTTCATCTGAATAAATACCATTTTGTATCTTAAATATCTTTTTTTCGTATATTGCTTTATTTAATTGATATGTTGAATTATATATATTTGAAATTTCTTTTCTTGTATATAACATTTTATCACCAATTAAATATTAACATTTTTGCACAAATTGTTCAAGGTTTATTAATAAAAAATTCATATTTTAAGGTCGATATTTTTTCATATATATATCATCTATCCATCTATATCTCATTAATAAATCACGGTCACCCATCAATTTCAATAGCGGATGGTTTATATTTTGCACACTTCGCTGGCTCAACAGAGTCACGATTCATAATCATTACCACCAGCTCAGCTGGTGGTTTGCTCTGCGGCTATAAGCCTGTGGTACTAGCCGGCTCTAAAGAGCCATTGAAGATTTGCCACATGCATAGCTACCACAGACAAGCCCTAAAGGGCTTTAGCTTATGCCTTATTTACCGGCTCACCCATAAACGGGTCTATGTATTCCTTCAGTGACATCTAATCATATTCCAGATCTTCCTGCATCTGATTTTTTACATACTCTTCAATTTTCTTTGCATTCTTACCTACTGTATCGACATAATATCCTCCGCACCAGAAATGTCTATTGCCACACTTATACTTCAAATTTGCATGTCTATCGAATATCATCAAAGAACTCTTTCCTTTCAAATATCCCATTATTTCTGATACACTGTACTTCGGTGGTATACTCACAAACATATGAACATGATCTGGCATACGCTCTGCTGCTATTATTTCTACACCTTTTCTTTTACATAATTCACTTCTAACAAAACCTTTTGCATTATTTAAATCATGCATTGCCTTATCTTTTTTATCTATATTAAATACTGAGCAATATATCTTAGCATAACTTAAATCATCTGCTAACTTAACATATGTTGCAGTTGTACCAATTATATCTTCATCATGTATTTCACTATATAAAATATCATTTATTTCTTTTAAAAGTAAGCTTGCATATTTTTCTGTTTTTACCTTCATCTTTTTATTTCTACCATTTCATACGCTTCAATGGTATCTCCTTCTTTTATATCATTATAATTATCTAGAGTTATTCCACATTCAAATCCTTGTTTTACTTCTTTTACAGTATCTTTCTCTCTTTGAATTGATGAAATAGCACCATCATAAATTACTACTCCATCACGTATTAATCTTGCTTTTGAATTAGATTTAACTATTCCACTTGTTACATAGCTTCCTGCAATTGTTCCTACTTTAGAGAATTTAAATAATTTTCTTACTTCAATTTCTCCAGTAACT
>OLOV01001694.1_pt1 | contig 16700 bp, 16 predicted proteins | sample 1672931 | NCBI WGS metagenome assembly OLOV01 (sample SAMEA3136738, study PRJEB25190) | human gut metagenome | biome: human gut; feature: human-associated habitat; material: faeces | place: Austria | collected 2013
GCTGCAAGCTGCTGATACGCACATCGCACAGCATCATGCTCACCGAGAACGGGGAGGCACTTCTGCCACGTGCCAAGGAAATACTGAAGTTGACGGAAGACTGCAAGGAGCATATCAATGCACTCAACAACTGCATGACCGGAGAACTGCGCATCGGTGTCGGTTCTTTTATCGCCCCCTATATCCGTGTGGCTGCACTTATATTCATGGAGCGATACCCTAACGTAAGAGTGAATGCCGAATTTTCCAAGGCAACGAGCCTGAACCGCCTGTTGAGAGACCACATGCTGGATCTCGCCTTTACGATGAACGAAGCCTATACCAACGAGGGTATCGAGAGCCAGCCCTGCATCCCATTCAGCATTTGTGCCATCATGCGAAACACACACACTCTTGCCAGGAAAGATAAGGTAACATACGATGACCTGCTGAAGCACGGCATCATCATGCCCGATGTAGGCGAACGTGTTTTCAACACCTTTCAGCAATACCTGCAGAACGATCTTACCAAATTAAGCGTAAAGTGTATTGTCAGCGACCCAGACGAAGACCTTGCCATCATAGAAGATACTCACCTGGTTACTTTTATGCCGAAGCTGTATCTGAAGAATCACCCTACCCTTATAGCTCGTCCTATCCATGGCATAGGAGAAGAACTGACGAGCAATGCCCACTGGATGAAGGATGTACCTATGAAGCGTTCGGCACAACTCTTCCTCGACATTATCAGGGACGAAGCCATCCCGTATATCAAGGCTTTGGAAGGAACCATGTAGTTTAGTACCAAAGTACATTTGTACTTATGTACTTCTGCACGTTTGTACTTTTTCTTATTCGTCTATTAGTGTTCCTGCTTCATGATTTATCCGCAAGAACATCTAATGAAAATCACTTTTCTGTTTACTTCATTCATGTTACCTTTGCATACGATTCCGATATTGGAAGAATTTAAACACAAAAAACTATGCAGGTAAAAACGAATGATGGCAACTATGATGTTGCCAGCAAGGGATTGGGTAATACCGCCCTTGGACTTGGTATCGCAGGTTTGGCTACCAGTTTGCTGGGTGGCGGTGCATCCTTGTTTAACCTCGGTAGAGGTAACAATGGCATGACTGCCAATCCGAGTGATCCGGATGCACGCTTTGTAACCAAGAGTGAGACCAACCTTATTCAGGAGAACTCTACATTGAAGACGGAACTTGCTATCCAGAAGAGTGAGAACTATACCGACAAGAAGATGGTAGATGTTACTCAGTATCTTGACGGTAAGATTCGTCAGCTCGAAAACAAGGTAGATGCCAATAAGGATGCACAGCAGGCGGTCAACGCAGAGCAGATGGCATACAATGCCGCTGCCAACGCCAACATCGACGTGCTGAAATCGCAGGTAGCTTCACTTTCGAGTGTTACCAAGCTGATGATTCCATCGGGCAATGTTTGTCAGATGGGATGCGGATGCGCTTGTAATCAGTAACCGTATTTTCGGATAAAAGGAAGAAACGATATGGATTACAAGAACTCGCAAATCCTGGCAGCGGTGGTGTCTGAATGGGCACGCCCTGCCATCTCTCAGATAGCGGCTGGCAATCTGATGCACTTGCCTATGCTCCAGTCTCTCCAGGCTACCATCGGCAGCATGGGACTGGTGAGTGGCAACTATTCTCTGCAAGCCGATATAGAACCGATGATTCAGCCTGTGGTTAATGCGCTTGTCACTCCGATGCTCGCCAAGTATTTCGGGAACATTCCCGAAGAGAGCATTCCGCAGATGGCGCACGATGTGGTAGAGCAGCTTCGCTACAAAGGACCGCTCTCTATCCTGGAGGGTGTTATAACTTTTGACGAGGAAGATCTTGACGAACTCGCCGACCTTCTTCAGAAGAACCTTCCGGTAGAGAAGACCCAGGGCTATCAGGTGAAACATTAATGCGGCGGTGAAGTCGTCGCTCTATTAAAACAGAAAAGACTATGAATAAAAGAACAATTCCAGCCTGCATCATGGCTACGCTTGCAGTAGGTGCAACCGCCACTGCTCCCTATTATGATGTAAATATCACGCAGCAGCTCTGTGCTCCTTCATGCGTGGACGAGACTCCGGTTTTTAATCCTCAGTTCTCTGTAAAGAGTATTGCCAACGTGGGTACTTCGCAATATCTCATAACGATTCACGTAGAGGGTGTTATCAGTTACGTGCCTTGCAACTGCGGCTCCTGCTGCACCCGCTCGCAGGTGGTAAGTCAGGATTTCACCATTCCTGTCTTCTCTGCTACGGCAATCACGAACGTTACCACATCTCTTGGCAGCGTGAAAAATCGTCTTGTCAAGGTAGCCTGCTGCTCCTGCAGCAAGACTTTCGTGTGCGATGCTCCTTTGACACTAACCATCGCATGACTATCCACCAACAAAAGGAAAGGTAAGAGACGATGAAGTATATTCAGTTGATAGATCAGGCTCGCGCTCACGGCGTGGCTACTGAGAAGAAGATGATGGAGGCGATGGAGCAGTTGAGCTGCGACCTCGCCTCCTTAGAGGAAACAAATCCGGAATTGTACTGGTGCATCCTCCGTCACCAGCACGCAGTGTTCTATGATCGTCATTACAGCGAGAAAATGGCCAACCATGATGTCTGCCATCTTGTGTATAGCAAGAAAGGCGAGAATGGCGAATTGGTAGGAAGCGGCGCGCATTGGACCAAATCGCAGATAGTGAATGCCACCAAGGGCATGAAGTTCCGCGAAAAAGTGAACGATTGGGATAAGTATGTTGCTTTCAATGCCATGTACGCTGACCTGTGCAGCGATATGACAGAAGATGAAATCATCAGGGCAGCTTATCTCTTCTATTTCCAGGATGCAGACTGGCAACCCGAAGAAGACGATTGTACTAAGATATGGGACTATATGTCCGCTCACGCTACGATGTAGTTTGTTTTGATATAGGTAATCTGGATTTCGCACTAGCGAGTGCAAGTTTTTAAAGTAAAAAGATTGGGATAACATTTTTTGAAGCCTCTTTGCGCCTGTAAAAGCCGCAGGGAGGCTTTCTTTGTCCCCTCGAATAAAATCGAAACCCCTATCTTTGCCCTCAGAAGAAATAAAAACGATAAAACAGAAAAGATATGGCAAAGATTCAACCTCTTGCAGATTTCATTCTCTCCTTTGAAGGAGGTTACGTAAACCACCCCAATGACAAGGGCGGTCCTACCAACATGGGCGTAACATTGAAAACCTGGCAAACCCAAGGTTACGACAAGAACCATGATGGCCGCATAGACGCAAAGGACGTGAAGCTTATCACAAAAGCCGATGCTATCTCCATCCTTCGCCGTTGCTACTGGAACCGATGGAAAGCCGATGGCATCAAAGACCAGAGCATCGCCAACATCCTGGTAGATTGGGTCTGGAGCAGTGGTACCCCAGGCGTAACCCTCGTGCAAGCTATGCTGGGCGTAAGAGCCGATGGTATCGTAGGCAACAAAACCCTCAAGGCGCTCAACAGTCAGACCCCTAAGCAGTTCTTCGACCGCATAAAGACTCGCCGCAAGCAGTATATAGCCGGCATCATCGCCAAGCACCCTAGCCAGCAAGTCTTCGAGGCAGGTTGGCTCCGCAGACTCAATGCTATCAATTACGGCAGTCTCATCGCCAATGGCGGCAAGAAAATAAGTTTTTAACAAATAAATAAAGTAAAAAAAATGGCTTCTTACAATGGAAATGTTGACCTTTTGTCTCTGAATGGAGCAAAGGTCTTAGTAGGTATCGATGAGAAGAATGCGCAGCGTCCTTACGTCTGCATTCCTATCGATGTGAACGAAATTAGAGTAGAGACATCAAAGAATGATGCAAGTAAAACTCAGGCAAAACTGAGAGTTGGCATCTACCCTTTCAATGAGGCGTATAAGAATAAGATTCGCCAGACTGCAGCCGAACGTGGCGACACAAAAGTGAGCGTACCTACCCACGAAATGCACATCTCCTTCTCCAACGAGTACATCAAGGCAGTAGCAAAGAATTTCCCTAAACTCGTAGAGCAGGTGAAGGAAGCTAACAAGGATAAAGATCCTGACATCGTAAATCAGGATTTCAACGATGAGAACTCTCACCTCTTCAAGGCAATCCGTACTCGCATGAATAAGCGTATCGCCAGTCTCTATCAGCCACAGCCTACCGCCCAGCCAACGTACCCACAGCAAGCCTACGGAGCCGCTGGCAACGCTACCGCCTATGTACCGCCAGCAGATGGAGGCAATGATTATTCTTCAATGCCAGGTTACGATGATCCTAACAGCGACCTGCCGTTCTAAAGGTAAAAAAGTAAAAAGGTAAAAAGAACTTTACCCCCTTTAGCCTCCGTTCCCAGCGTTTCCAACGCTGGTCCAATAGCACGCCCTGAAAGGGCAGAAGCTCCTAGCCCAGGGCAACACCCTGGGTATATGGAATGTGGTTTATGTCGCCCTGTAAGGGCAAAAGCTTTTTTACCTTTAAAAAATAAGAATATGCAAGAACAAATAAATCTTACAATTCCGAAGGGCTGGAACCAATGCACCCCTTCCCAGTTGGAGCAGATTGCCCTCATCATGCAGGAGCAGATAGCCAAGGCAGACCGCTATCATCCCTTCGATATGCAGAAGGTGAAGATAGCCGTTTTCTTCCTCTTTGCCGGAATAGGCATCAATGCCTATCCCGACCCTCGTCTGCCCCTCAATGAGCAACATTACCTGGTAAGCATAGAGCCGCAGAAGAAGAGCCTCCTGAAGAAGCTCCTCTCCCTCTGTGCCACCGTTCCCAGCGATTCTATCGCTGGTCCCCAGTCGGCTAGCCATTTCCCCCTCTACCTCTGGCAGCTCAACTATTGGCTCTCTCCGAAAGCCAAAACCAACGATAAGACCTCCCCTGAGTATATCGCTCAGGGCGCAGGTCTTCTCGACTGGCTGGATGCAGATAGCGGCAATTTCCTCACCCTCTTCCCCTATCCGATTATCGGGCAGAAAGCCAAGTGGTATCGTCGTGCCAAAGCCTTCCGAGGTCCGAGTACCGACCTCGATGGCTTCTCCTGGCAGCAATACCGTTTTGCTAGCGATATGATGCAGACTTACACCAAGTTAAGCAATAACCTGGTAAAGATGAAGCAGATGAATAAGTTCACCGAGGAGCAACTTCAGACGCAAGCTCAGAGTGTAGCCAGCGCCAGAAACATGTTCCTAGCCACCATCTTCAACACCACCACCCAGTACGTCGACGCAACAACCGGTATCACGAAATACGATTTTCATTACGAGTCGAAGCAGTTCACCGAGAACGCAAATTATTTCGTCAATTACCCGGAAGCCAACTGGCAGGTCATCCTCTTCTGGTGGAGCGGCATCATGCACACCCTAGCTCATCGTTACCCTCACGTTTTCAAGGTGCAGAAGGTAGATAATAAAAAGCCACAAACTCCGATGGAAATCTACACCGCCACCACCGCCACCATGCAGAAGTATGCCGGCCTAACAGAAGATCAGGTCAACAGCCAATCCTACTCCCTAGTTCTCGAACACCTCGAAAGGTTGTCGAAAGAGAATGAGGAAATGGAAAAAATGAGGAGGAATAAATGATAGATATAAAGGCATCTCTACACTTTTTTAAAAGCCTCCGTTCCCAGCGATTCTATCGCTGGTCCCCTCCCCTCTTTGTCCCCATTATAACCAAGAAAACCCTTAACTTTACACTCAGAAACAAGAGAAAAGCGGGTGTGCGTATATCGCCGCCCTTCTCTCTTCTATCACATTCAGGATAACATATAAAAGAAACGCAAAAAAAATGGCAAGCAAAAACAGAAACAAAGTAACCACCCTGCAGCAGCTCCAACAGCGTAGTGAGGAACTGAAAGATGCAGGCTATATAGCCGTTCGCCCGGATGCCTTTACGCCGCTTAAGAATGGTGGCGGTAAAGTCTTCTCCTGGAACGACTACGTTCACAGCATGCTCCTGACCACAGCCGGTATGTCGGCAAGCGGTGGCGACGCAAGCGGTTCTGCAGCACGACAGCAAGTCTCCACTATCTTTGCATCGAGTGGCGGCGAGAACCTGGGCAAACCAAAAGGCGTAGGTACCGAAGGCTTAGGCTTTATGGAATGGGGTATAGCCAACCGACTTCCAAACCTTATCTGGATGCTCTCCCGCATGTCACCTTTTACGGCAGCAGGAGTTGATTATATCAAGAAGATACTGGTTGGCCGTGGTCCCGCGCCTAAGTATCACTACACCCAGTATGTAGGCGGCAACATCACAGAGAAGTATATCCCCTACGAGAGTGCAGGGGTCCTGCTTCGCGGTCAGATAGCCGACCTCAAAGCCAAGGAAGAGGCAGCCGCCGAAGCCAAGCGACAGAACGAGCAGCAGAGCCAGAACGGGCAGTCTCAGCAGGAAGAGTCACCGTTCTCTGCGGTTCAATTGCAGGTCTTATCCTCTGATGAAGAGGATAGCGAGGAGATGAAATCTCTGAAAGAAGCACTTCACAAATGGGAAGAAACCCAAGCCCAGCTTCGTGATTTCATAGAGAACAACGACCTGATGCAGACCTTCCTCGACCTGGCAGGAGATATGGCTCTGATGTCGCAATGCTTTGTAGAACTTCAGCTCAATCAGCGTTCCCTCGACGAAAACGGCAAGGCTGTTCCTACCGCTCAATGGACCCCGAAGGTGATCGGTCTGAAGCACCGCAGCATCTTTACTACCCGACTGGAGCGTATGGACGAGAACTACCGCATAAACTATGCCTACGTCAGCAACCAATGGCTCGACCCTACCCAATACGTCGGTGTACAGAAAGAGGAAGACCGCAAGATAGCCGCTATCCCCTATCTTCCTACCACCTCAGCCGTAAAGGATTTGCAGCGCAAGATACGCGAGGCACGTCAGAAGAACGTAAGCCGCAAGAAACGCCCTACCCGCTTCATCATGTCGCCAAGAGATTTCGGTGGTCCGTATTATGCCGATGCCCTTTGGCACTCCATCTTTGCCGGTAGCATTTTTGAATACGCCTTCACTATCGTCGATGACCGCCTCACCCGAAAGCGCAACAGCAACATCATCGGTAGAGTTATCTATATCCATCAGGACTATATCAGCAGGCTCTATCAGCAGCAGGGCGAGAAGAAAAAGAAAACCCAGGGTGAGATTCAGAACGAAATCTTTACCTCTATCAATACCTGGCTCTCTAACCCCGATAACGCAGGTCAGGCGCTCATCTCCTCTGCTTTCACGGGCAGCGACGGGAAGGAGCACAAGGCTTGGGAAATCGTGGAAATTGAAACTAAGGCAAATGATCAGGCAAATGCCGACAAGACCGAGTTACAGGAAATAAGCAGCATCATCTTCTTTGCCATGGGTCTTGATGCAAAGCTCATCGGTAATACCCCTGGCGATACGGCATCATCGGGCGGTACTGACCTGAGAGAGCGTTTCCTGGTCAAGCAGATTCAGTTTGCCCCCTTGCAGCAGTTAATGATACGCCCGCTTGAAGTTTTGAGCCGATTCAACGATTGGGATGAACACCTGGTATGGTGGATAGACCGAGAGGTATTAACTACCCTCGATAACTCGAAGACCGGAGTGGCGAAACAGGAAGCCTCTTAACTCGCCTCCGTTCCCAGCGATTCTATCGCTGGTCCATATATAATAACGTAAAAGCAAAAAGAAAATGATACTCTCATCAAATCAAGAACTCAGGCTCCACCTCCCCAGCAATGCCGTGGACGATGTAGCCAACCTGCAGGGTATGCTCGACAACAGCGAAAAGGACTTCTTGAAGCCTCGCCTGGGAGCATCCCTATACGACCGTCTCTGCAAGCAGTATGCGAGCATAGAACCCTCAGTCTTCTGCGATGCTGTCGGTGATGGTACCTACGTCAACGACCCATGGAGCGAGCTTCTGCTTTATGCCCAGCGCATGATCGTAAACGATGCGATGGCGCAGAACATCGAAAAGCAAGCACTTTCTGTGAATGGCTCCGGCATCAACGTAGCTTCCAGCAACGACTATGCCGTAGCCACCGACAAGCAGATAGCGCAGGGCAAGGAAAGCTATCGCCAGTCGGCTATGACCTCGCTCAATAACCTGCTTTCCCTCTTGGAGGGATGGGCAAAGAACCTGAATACCCCTATGCCTATCGATGCAGCGGGCGATGGTGCAGAAGGTAGTACCCCTTCAGATGGCAGTAACCAGGGTTCCTCATCCGAAGGAACAGATGAAGGACCCGATAGTGACAAAGATGATGCAACCGAAACCGAGAAGAAACGGCATGAAGCGATAGAGGAAATCGTAACCCTTTGGCAGGAGAGCAAGTACTACTACTATCATCGGGATTTGCTTTTCCCTACCTGCGAGTCTTTGCAGCCGTATCTCGAGATTTACGGCAACAGAGATAAGTTCGTCCGTCTCATCCCAGATATGCTTTTCATTCAGAGCGAGTATCTGGAAGAAGCTTTTGGCGAAGATTTCATTCCTCGTCTCCTGCAAGCCGATGAGAACGATAAGATGCTGAAGAAGGCACGTCAGCTTGTAGCCGCCTATCTCAAGGAGCGTACATCAGTTATCAACTTTGATAAGTTGACCCGATCCACGGCGCATAACGATGCCATCACCGTAAGGGAAAGCATTCATCGGTTGCTGAAGAAAGAGGAAGCCGAGAAGCAAGCCAAACTCGATGCAGCCAAAGCGGAAAACGCATCAGAAGGCAGCACCCCTTCATCATCGACGAGTAACGCCTCTAGCGCTTCATCATCGAATGACAAGGGCGGCAGCGAAGGTTACGACAACAACCAAAAAGGTTCTCGTATCTTCGTCACTCCTATCCTGTGCTAAGGCTTATTTCCGTTTTAATGTCATATCAAGCGTCTTCAAAACCGCTTAATTTGACGTTTAATCGGGAATTAAGCCAAAAACAGGCAAAAAATATTCTTAATTTTCAAATAAATAACAACAACAAGGATTTATGGAAAATTTATCTTTACAGGAAATCATCAGCATTTTGAAGCCAGCTATCGGCGCAAGAATGCTTACCCAGGAGCAGAAGGATGCCTATGAGCAGGGATTGTCTCTACTGGAAGGTGCAAGTAACGCACGCTCATTTATTGAGAACTCACGTAAGTTTAAAGATTACCATCGCCGTACCCGACAGATGATAGCCTATCTCAACAGCTACAGCAACTCTCAAGCCAACGCTGCATCATCTGCTACCGACAAGCGACGTGTTGGCCGACCTACCAAGCAGGAACAGGCTGAGTATGCCGAACTTCAGAAAAAGAAAGCCCTGGAAGAGGCGAAGCAGTCTCTCTTCCCTAGCCTGAAACCGGACACCACCCTGCAGCCACTCACTTACAACGGTATCGTAGCCAACCCTAACGGCGAAAGTATCGCTGCCACCATGCCCAACCTAATGCTGCTGCGTCCGTTCCTCTCTACTGCCCTTCAGGAGCAGGTGAACACCGTGCGTGACCTCCGTAGCGAAATGGCAAGCAAGGCAGAACAGGCTAAGACCAGGGCTGAAGCCAACGAGAAAGCCATCTCTCAAGGCAAAAGTGCCGTCTACACCGAGGATGAGATTGCCGCTCTCGCCACAAGAGCCGTAGAAATCGAAAGCGATATTCTTCCGGAAATCTTCAAGGCAGTAGATAGAGAGATGGGCGAATGCTATCTGCGACTGAGCGAGAAGACCGGAGACCCTGAGTATATCGCCTACGTAAAGAAAACCTTTACCGTGGACCCTCAGACCCTCCGTACCCAGTTCAAGCCATTCTTTGAGAAGGCGCAGTCTCGTGACCCTCATTTTGCCGAGCAGGTAGCCGAGAAGATTGCCAACGACCGTCCGGAAGTAAAGGCAGCCCGTGATGCAGCCGCCAAGCACAAGGCAGAAGCCGATGCCCGCATCAAGTATATCCTTCGTAAGGATAAGCTATCTACCCAGACGAGAGTGAAAGGTATCAAGGAGCGCATAGACCAACTTCGTCAGGATTTCTCTGACATCGTGACCGAAGAGGAGCTTTCCGGCTATGAAGCTATTCTCACCAAAACTATAGAAGAAGCCAAAGAGGATCCCGAAGCATAATACCCCTCTCGCCCCCGTTCCCAGCGATTCAATCGCTGGGTTCTTTTTTATGTCCCCCCTAATAAGAAAAAACCTCCTATCTTTGCCCTATAAACAAAGAAGAAAAGCAAAATGACAAAGAATAAAGAAACCCCAGAACAGCGCACGCAGCGGTTTAAGACTCTTTGCGTCCATATCCTTGCCCAGAGTGGCAACTGCCAGGAATCGCAGCATACTTTCAAGAGCACGCAGAGTATTCCGGAAATGTGCGAGGCATGGCGCAAATACTGGCATGGCTTAATCACCGAGGTACCGCAGCAGGTAATCGATGCCTTCAAAGCCGTATATCCGGAGTTTAAATCAGATATTAACAAGGGCGGTATTTTCTATAATGAAGATTCGCCCACCGGTACCGTCCTTGTAGGCGATACAGACGAGGAAATCCACCTCTACTCCTCCCGAAAGATATACGTCTTAGGCAAGGCACACGTTATCCTCCATAATGCGGCTACCGCCCTCGTGATGAACGAAGGCTGCAAGGTAGAACTCCTGGATGGCAGCAAGGCAACCATCAAGGCAGGTTACGGCATCGCCCGAAACTATGCCCACCTGGTAACGGGAAACGAGGCAGAAAGCTACGACCAGAGTGTAGTCTTCATCACCGATGGCACCCTTCACGACCATGGGCATCAGAAAATCAATGCTTTTGGTACGGCAACCATTGATACCTTCACCAATCGCCTCATAGATTTATACGATAACGCTAAAATAGAAATCAGAAAATGAACTCACATCTTACGATATTGATAAACGACAAGCCGGTAGTTTTGCCCGATGATTTCTCAATAGATATTGAGGACCAGAACCCCGTGTTCAACGATACGGAAATGTTCTCCTATCCTTTCTCTATTCCGCTGGACGGCAACCGATGGCTGGTAAAGAACATCGAAGATATTCATGCCGCCATGAAAGCCGTGAATATGGAGCACCTGCCTACTCGCATTCATGCCGACGGACTGCCATTCCGTAGCGGTACCTTGGTCATGCAGGACGATGAGGAGATAACCGATTCACTCAGCATGAATATCGATGCCAGCACCCAGAGTTTCAGCGAGCTTATCAGCGACCTGCAGTGTCGTGATGTTCCGGTCAAGGACCAGATTATCATCGGTGAAAAAATCGGCAACGTGAGGGTGGATATAGAGAGCGACCCAGTGGTAAAGGTAAACGTTTTTGTTGCCGGAGATAAGCATAAGGATGATAAGACGGAAAACCACGAAATCAGAGCCGCCCACGTAAGCGTAAGCAAGGTTCTCGAACCGCAAGCACTCGGTTTCTCTTATCCTGCCAGTTGTAAGGAATATACAAGCAAATCTACCCAGCATTATAAAGGTGATGCGTATAAGCTCTCAGAGCGTTCCTATCCGCAGAACCATACAGTAAATGAGCCTACCATCGCAAATAACGGTAACTATATAAACACCGCTGCTGCCTATGGCGAAACCGATGGCGCGGGCAGGGCAGCCGCTTACTGCAACGCCCGTATCTGTTACAAACATCATGGTCTTGATGATGACAAGAAGACGGCGAGCGGTGTTATTAGTACGAAAGACTGTACCTGGACGAACGAAGACCTTTACCCTTATTGGGTATTGGATGCCAAACGTCCGCAATCGGGTATCTGCTTCTATGTGCTTTATTTCCTCGATTGCCTCTTTGACTATCTGGGTGTAACTTTCGATAAGCGAGCCTTAATGCAGATAGAGGATTTGAAGCATCTTTGTTTCTTCACGACCGTATGCAGCTACGATACCGTCAGCTACCAGTATGACGATGACGATCCTACAGGCGCAAAACAACCTAATCTTCACCCACACCATGGCACTTATTATCGAAAAAACGATGCCGACGTAATCGCCAAGAAGAAGAAAGCTGGTGAAATCAAGACGGGTTATTTCCAAAGCCAGGAGCATATCAATTCATGGCTCGAAAGCCGCGGTTGCGGTGGAAAGATAAACATCGTAAAGGCAGAAAATAAGGACGTGCAGGAATTAACACTCCACACACCTGAAGGCACCACCGAGCATATACAGGTTGGTGATGTTCGTGATGATGGCGGCAAAGTTACCGGTATTAGCATCGAGGCAAAAATCAGCAAGTTCAATGTTCAGGCAAACGTGCTCAATATGGTAGCCAACAGCGGCAATTTCCCTGATGAGAGTGTAAGCACCGTAATCTCCTCTCTTGAAAGCGCCTTCGGTATCAAGTTCTCGTATGATTATGAACAGAAGAAGGTAACAGCTTACCTTACTCGTGATGTACTGCGCAAGAGCGGTAATGAGGCAAGAACGTTTCATGCCAACATCCACTCCATGGTCCCGATGACCGAGAAGATTACCGGTGTGCGTATGCGCTATTCGGCAGAGAGTGATGCAAAAGATCAGCGGCAGAATGTACTCGATAGCCGCAGAAACAAGAACATGGGTTATTCTACCGATTATGATTACATCGATTACCCTGCGCCAGATAGTGGCGATAACTCCACCATCTATAATCTCGACTACATCGATTTCTTCCATAATCTGAGTAGTGGAGATAAGCATTGTTATATCGACCGCAAGACGGGCAACGCTTATCGCGTAAAGGTGAATAGTGATGCAACCACGACAGCCGACTTGAAACCGGTACTCTTTGAGGTAGGTCAGTTTAAGGGTGTAGAATATGGAGATTGCAGCGATGAGAACGAAGATTTCATTCACGATATTTCGGTAGATTTTACTCCTGTTCCGTTCAATGATGTGAACTATTTCAAGGAGATAGAAGCTGCCTATGGCTCTCACGAGGCAATCGACTCCTACAACGGAAAGAAATATGGTGTAACCATCGCCGATAGTCAGCCTATCCTCTGTGCTTATGTAGATGAGGATATGGAGCATGAGTTTGTGGAGCAGATTATCAACCAGACTATCTCTACTGCTTTCTGTGATTTCTACATGCAGCAGACACTATCACTCGTAGAAAGCTACGACCCGTCGAGCACCGATGATGGCAACTCTCCGTTGCAGGATGATTCACGCTGGGGATATGCGGTTGCTTTGATGCGAGGCGGTGGTAGCGATGCTACCCGCCAGTCTTACGATTATAATTACGACCACTTCGGAACGTCCAAATGGCGTACCGTATCTGGTAAGTATGCCCTGGCATGCGATTCACTGGATATGATGGGCAATGAATTTGACTATAATGGTATTCAGGAAGGAACGGGCGAAGGTGAAAAATTCTCGCTCAAGATACGTGCTTTCAAGGAACCATCGTGGTTAAGTGATCCGAAGTATCAAAATGTAGTACTTTGTGATAAAGATGAAGTTAAGAATGGTAAGGTCGTTAAGAAGGTCCGTTCCCGTGGTCTCTTCGACACCTTCGTCCTCCCCTATGCCTATTTCCTCTTAAACAGGAAGAAGTTTATGGTAAGATGCACCACTACCGTAGCGCAAGTGGCCGATATACCGAACCACTGGCAGGAATGGTGGAACATAGGCGGTATGAAATGCCTCATAGAAAAGGTGAATACCACCATCGATGCCAAGACGGGAATGGGCGAGGTTGAGTTAACGGTGTACGCCCTGTAAGGGCAAAAGCTTTTAAATAGAAAATATGTTTTATAACATAAAAATGAAATAAAAATGGATAAAAAGATATTGATTACCGGAACCGGTATTATTTCTGCCATGGGTAGAAATACAAGAGAAGTAGCCATGAACCTCTACAAGGGTAAATGCGGATTGCATCACGACGAATGCCGCGATAAATACAATTCCGATTTATCTGGCAATGTGCCTAGTTGGAAAGCAGAGTGTCTGGATATACTTACCCATGCGCAATACGAATGTATGCCTGCACATGGTTTTTATGTGCTCGATGCGGTATTCGAGGCGCTGAAGAAAGCAAAGGTCAGTAAGGAGTTTCTTGTAAACCATAATGTTTCACTTATCGTAAGTAACGACTCAGAATGTTATGAAAGCAAATTTGTGGTCTCTCACGTAAAAAAGAACATCTCTAATCGTAGACTTCCGGTAACAACCCTATTCCGTTCACTTAATTCCACTATCAGCATGAACCTGGCTACTATCCTCGGCATTCATGGTTTATCGCTTACCGTAAGCGCAGCCTGTGCAGGAGGTGGCCACGCCATCGGACTGGCAAAAATGTTGCTCGATAGCAAACAGGCTGAAATGGTAATTGTGATTGGTGCGCAGGAAACAACAAGTAATTATTGTATGGAGGCTTTCGATGCCCTCGGTGTCTTCTCTCCCGATAAAGTGCAGCCGTTTGGCAAGAATAGAAACGGACTCGCCCCATCTGGTGGCGCAGCCTGCATCATCCTCGAACCATCGGATAGTCTTCGATTGAAAGAAGAGAAGGTGCCTTCCTTCGCTTCCCTTTCCGGTTATGGTTTCTCTTCAAACGGCAAATCCATCACGACCCCTGATAGCTATCAGGAAGAAGTTTCGATGCTGAATGCTATCGAGGACGCAGGATTGGACGAAGGTATGATAGACGTAGTTCTTGCTCATGCTACCGGCACACCGATGGGCGATGAAGCCGAGGCGAAGGCGATAGAGAATATCTTCCCTATCTGTCCGAACGTAGTAGCTACAAAAGGTATGACGGGTCACGAGTGTTGGATGGCAGGCGTATCACAAGCTGTGCAAGCCGTAATCATGTTCACTTATGGCCGTCTTTTTCATGCAGCTACCACCGAGGAGAATGCCTTCCCGAAATTGAACCTGGTGATGCGCCCTAAGTATTACGATCCTCATCATGTCCTCTGTAATGCCTTCGGCTTCGGTGGTACAAACTCCTCATTCGTTATTTCGAATGTTGAATGTTGAGTGTTGAGTGTTGATTTAGGCTAGCGTCTCCGTTCCCAGCGATTCTATCGCTGGTCAGTTACTAATAAAAAGCAAAAAAAATATGAAAAAAGAAGAAATAACCCCTCGCATTATCGCTATCGTGAACAGCGTGAAAACTGAATGGGTAAAACACGAAGTTACCCCTTCCTCTAATATCAGAGACGAGGTAGAACTGGAGTCTATTGATTTTCTCGATATGATCCAGCAGGTGGAAATGATGTTCTTCATCTGTCCTGCTTCCAGAAGCTTTGTATAGGCCTCTGTCACATAGGCTGCCCCCTCTGCTGTCTCCCGAACCTCGGAAAATCCCAGTTTTAGAAGGGCATCTACCACCTGTCCCGGTTTCTCGTAATCCAAAATGCCCAGATACGCCGGTGCCAGAGAGACAACCGTCTTCTTTTCCTCCGCGATGAATGCCCTGACTCTGTCTAAATCGCTGACAAAGGTCTTGGCATTCTGCGGACAGACTTCCAGACATGTGCCGCAAAGGACACAATGATCATCCATAATCGTTGCCTGTGCATCTTTGACCTTAATCGCCTTGACAGAACAGGAACGAACACACTTATAGCAATGCTTACAACTGGCATTCTTAAAATCAATAACCTTCATAAAAATCCTCCCGCCACAACATGAACAACTTCACCAACAGTATTTGCCGTATAAAAACATTGTATCATAGACTGACGCCGGTTGCACTAAAAAAGCCAGCTGATATCTTTTTCCTTTTCCATTTTCATGATATAATTATTATTAATCTGTCAGCAACTCCTTACACTTTCCACCTCAAGTACTTCAGGCTGTGCGGAATTGCTGTATGAATCTACATTTTTTTACGGAGGCTTTTATTATGGCAATGGAATTGCTTTTTGAAAATCACACACAATTGGATGAAGACGTCATCCAGCATATTATTAAGAAGAATTATAAACGTCCTGAGAAGGCGAAACAATATCATGTGATGACACTGCTGGTAGGTATTCTGGCTGCACTGGCTGCTGTTTATTTCGGACGTCTGGGCATTCTCACGCATCAGATGCTGACTCTGCTGTGTACCATCGCACTGATCGCTGTCTGCATCTATTCCTTCTACAGCTACTACCAGAACATGCCGAAGAATCAGATCAAAGCCAGGCAGAACACCTACAGTGAAAGCCTTCTGATTCCCCGCAAAATGAAAGTTTACAAGAATGTCATGTACCAGTCTGCAGGCAAGAGCCACGGCGAGTACCGCCTCTTCCAATTTACCGGCATCGAAACCTGGTCCCACTACTTTCTGCTCCGCTACGAGAACAGCTACGTCGTCATGGACAAAAACGGCTTCACTAAGGGAACAGCCGAAGAATTCGAGCAGTTCATGACCGCAAGAATCCAGAAAAACTGCTGATCGATCCAAATTGCATTTATCCAAAAAAGATGCCCCCTACCAGGCGAATGTCATCTTCCTTTTAATGACATCGCCGGACGGAGGCGTCCTTTTTCATTCTCAGTTTTCCTTAATCATCCAGTAATCGCTTATAGTACGCTTTAACCTGATACAATGCGCCAACCGGATTATGTGCGAGCACACGGTCCTTTGTAACCAGCGTTGTTGACAGCGCTTCTGAATACTTATAAAACAGACTGTCATGTCCTACACAAAGTCCAATGACCACATTCAGATCTGTGCCTGCTTTGTTCAGAAGCTTCGCCTGCAGGATCGGATTACACATCAC
>OLOV01001696.1_pt1 | contig 16693 bp, 9 predicted proteins | sample 1672931 | NCBI WGS metagenome assembly OLOV01 (sample SAMEA3136738, study PRJEB25190) | human gut metagenome | biome: human gut; feature: human-associated habitat; material: faeces | place: Austria | collected 2013
CGCAGGCGGCGATGGCCTCGTCCTTGAAGGAGTCCACGGAGCAGAACCACTGGGGCGTGGCGCGGAAGATGATGGGGTTCTTGCAGCGCCAGCAGTGGGGATAGCTGTGCACGATCTCCTCGCTGGCAAAGAGGGAGCCGGCGGCCTTCATGTCCGCCAGAATGACGGGGTTGCTTTCCTCGGTCTTCATGCCGGCGTACTTGCCGGCGTAGTCCGTGTGGCGACCCTGATCGTCCACGGGCACCACCATGTCCATGCCGTAGCGCTTGCAGGTCTCGTAGTCGTCCGCGCCGAAGCCGGGGGCGGTGTGCACGCAGCCGGTACCGGAGTCCATGGTCACATAGTCCGCCAGCACCAGCCGGCTGGTCTTGGGCAGGAAGGGATGGCTGGCCAGCATATTCTCATAGAAGGAGCCGGAATGGGTCTCCACGACCTCGTAGCTGTCAAAGCCGCCGATCTTCATAACCTTCTCCACCAGCGCCTCGGCCATGATATACATTTCACCGTTGGGCGCCTTCACCACGGCGTAGCTCTCGTCGGGATGCAGGGCGATGGCAAGGTTGCCGGGCAGGGTCCAGATGGTGGTGGTCCAAATGACGAAGAACAGCTTGCTCTTATCCAGATGGCTCAGCTTGCCCAGATCGTCGTTCATGGGGAACTTCACATACACCGTGGTGCAGGGGTCGTCCTTGTACTCGATTTCGGCCTCGGCCAGAGCGGTCTCGTCGTGGGCGCACCAGTACACGGGCTTGAGTCCCTTGTAGATGTGGCCGTTCTGATACATCTTGCCGAACACGCGGACTTCCTGCGCCTCAAAGCCGGGATCCATGGTCTTGTAGGGGTGCTCCCAGTCGCCCACCACGCCCATGCGCTTGAAGCCCTCCCGCTGCACGTCGATGTAGTGGTCGGCGAACTCATGGCAGGCGGTGCGGAAGTCCGCCACGCTCATGGCCTTGTGGTTGAGCTTGTTCTGCTTGATGATGGCGCTCTCGATGGGCATGCCGTGGTTGTCCCAGCCGGGGATGTAGGGGGTGTAATAGCCCCGCATGGCGTACATACGGGTGATGAAGTCCTTCAGGGACTTGTTCAGGGCGTGCCCCATGTGCAGCGCGCCGTTGGAGAAGGGAGGGCCGTCGTGCAGGTTAAACAGGGGCTTGCCCTCGTTCTTTTTCAGCAGCTCGTTGTAAAGGTCCAGTTCCTCCCAGTGCTTGAGCATTTCCGGCTCCCGCTTGGGCAGACCTGCCCGCATGGGAAAGCCGCTCTTGGTCATGTTCAGTGTGCTTTTGTACTCCATGATGTACCTCCATATATCAGTATTTTGCAAACAAAATTGAAAACGAAACAAAAAAGCCTCGCTGAGTTTGTCGCCCGCGGACTGCAAGCCCTTTGGCAGAAAATTCCGCAGGAATTTTCGCCAGCGACAAAAAATCGCCTTTGCCTCCTGCTAAGAGACAAAGGCGATGAAAAAACCTCTGCGGTACCACTCTTGTTGCCGCGCGAAGCGGCCACTCTGCTCCCACCATCCGTGGGCGAGGGTTGATAACGGCCCTCTGCCGTCCGTGCTTACTGAAAAGATCCTTCGTTCAGCCGGAAGCTCCGGGGTGATATTCGCTGCGGCTTCGGCCTCCGCCTCGCACCAAACCGGCGGATCTCTTGGCACCGAAAGACCGGAGCTACTCGTCCCCATCTTTGCATTTGTGCTGTATTGCTTGTCATTTTACCACATTCGGCGGGATTGTCAACAGGAAAATTCCTGTTTTTACAGCACGCCCAGCACGTTCAGCAGCCCGATGATGCCCATGCCGCCGTAGATCACGGCCATGATGGCCAGCAGGGCGGAGATAAGGCCGTAGAACTTGCCGTCCTTCTTGGTGTGCCGGAAGCGGCGGGTGTAAAACAGGGCGCCGCAGGTGAGACCCAGCAGCAGGGAAGACGCATAGTTCATGGCCAGGTTTTCCTTATACACCGTCAGCCGCAAAATCAGCGAGGCGATCAGCAGCACGAACAGAGCGCCCAGGCAGATCTTCAGCCACAGGGGCAGCTTGACCTTTTCGGTGTCCTTCTGCGCCGCCTTCTGGCTGGCCTTTTCCTTCAGGTAGTCTCCGCCGCCGTAGTTGGAGTTGTTCTTCTTGTGGTGCCGGTTTTTGTTGGGGTTGCCCTTGGCCTTGCGAATGGCCTCCTGCTGGCTGCGGTAGGGATCGTAGGGGGTGTTGTTCTTTGCCATGGTTCCGTTTTCTCCTTTTATTTATGGATTTATCTTCTGCAAATATTTGTTCAGCAGGGCAAAGGCGTAGTCCGCCGCCTGCTGGCGTATGCTTTTCCGGTCGCCCTTGAGAAAAAGCTGCGTCACCTGCGTGCCGCCCGCTCCCGCAAGGCCGATGTAAACGGTGCCCACGGGGTTGCCGCGGTCGTCGCCGTCAGGCCCCGCCAGCCCCGTCACCGACAGGGCAAGGCTGCTGCCCGTGATGCGCCGCGCGCCCTCCGCCATGGCTTTCGCCACCGGCTCGGACACGGCGCCGTACTGCTGCAAAAGCGCCTCCGGCACGCCCAAAACTCCGTGCTTCACGCCGTTGGTGTAGCTCACCACGCCGCCCAAAAAGGCCGCTGAAGCGCCGGGCACGTCCGTCAGCCGCTTGGCGATAAGCCCGCCGGTGCAGCTCTCGGCGGCGGAAACCGTCAGCCTCCGTCTTGTCAGCGCCTGCACGGCGTGCCGCTCGGGACTGCCCATGTCCACGCCGTACACGTGCGCTCCCAGCCTCTGCCGCACCGCCTGCATGAGCGGCGCCAGCAGGCGTTCGCAGTCCGCCTCCGTAGCCGCCTTTGCGGTGAGCCGCAGCTGCACCTCCGCTCCCTTGGCATAGGGTGCCAGCGAGGGATTCACGGCGCCATTCATCAGGTCGCCCAGCTCCTCCTGCACCTTCGGCTCCGTCAGCCCGAACACGTGCAGCGTGTGGGACAAAATCATGCTCTCCTGCCGCGCCTGCAGATAGGGGAGCAGGGCGTGGTCGGTGAGATAGCGGCACTCGTGGGGCACTCCCGGCAGCATGGCCACCGTCACGCCGTCCGCCGTGAAAACGCAGCCCGGGGCGGTGCCCACCGGATTGTGCAGCACCGTGCAGCCCTTGGGCAGATACGCCTGCCGGCGGTTGCAGTCCGGCATTTCCCGCCGGAAAACGTTTTTGAAATAGCCGGAAATTTCGTCCATGACATCCTCGTGAAATTCCGTCGCCACGCCGAAAGCGGCGCATACGGTGTCTTTCGTCAGGTCGTCATAGGTCGGCCCCAGCCCGCCGATGAAAATGAGCAGGTCGCAGCGCCGGCGGGCAATGTCCGTCACCTGCCGCAGCCGCTCCGGATTGTCGCCCACCACCGTGTGGTACAGCACGTCCACCCCCACGGCGGCCAGCTTTTGCGACACATACTGGGCGTCGGTGTTGGCCACGCTGCCCAGCAGCAGCTCCGAGCCTACGGCAATGATCTCGGCATGATGAAACATAGTGATCGCTCCTTACAGCTTGACCTTCACCACTTCCCGCTGCTCCATGGCGCGGGAAACCAGCCCCTCGGTGTCCAGCACGCTCTCGATCTCCCGCACCTCCTCCACATGGGGCTTGGTCTTGGGGTGCCGCGGGGTGAACACGGTGCAGCAGTCCTCGTAGGGGAGGATGGAGGTGTCGAAGGTGCCGATGTGCCGCGCGATGCGCACGATCTCCTCCTTGTCCATGCCGATGAGGGGGCGCAGTACAGGCAGATCCGTCACGTCCTCGCTGACCCGCAGAGCCTCCATGGTCTGGCTGGCCACCTGTCCCAGATTTTCCCCCGTCACCAGCGCGCGGCAGTCAAATTCCTTGGCCAGCCGGTCGGCAATGCGCATCATGAACCGGCGGGTGATGAGGGTGAAATACTCCTCCGGACACTGCTTGCGGATCTGCTCTTGGATCTCCGTCAGCGGCACGATGTGTACGCTCATGCGCCCGCACCACGCCGTCAGCTCCTGCGCCAGCTGCAATACCTTCTGCCGCGCGAGATCAGAGGTGTAGGGCGGCGCCGCGAAGTGCAGCATCTCCAGCACCACGCCCCGCTTTGCCATCATGTAGGAGGACACCGGCGAGTCGATGCCGCCGGAGAGCAGGCTCAGGGCGCTGCCGCCCATGCCCAGAGGCAGGCCGCCCGCCGCAGGCTCCGCGGGAGCGTGGACATAGGCCGCGTCCTCCCGCACCTCCACATATACCGTCAGCTCCGGCGCGTGTACGTCCACCTTCAGGTGGGGGAAGGCGTCGTGGAGCATGCCGCCCACCCACTGGCTGATCTCGATGGAGCCCATGGGGAAGGACTTGTCTGCCCGCTTGGTCTCCACCTTGAAGGACTTGGCTTTCTGCAGCTCGCCGCCCAGATAGGCTTTGGCCGTTTCCAGAATAGCCTCCTTGCTCTTTTCGCAGGGCACGGCCTTGGTGATGGCAATGAGGCCGAACACCTGCTTGCAGGCGGCGTAAGCGCCGGCCAGATCGCAGTCCTCGCCCACCGGTTCCACATAGATGGTGCTCTGGCGGGAGTATATTTTGAACTTGCCGAACTTCTGTGTCCGGCGGCGGATATTCGACATGAGCTTGGTTTCAAAGCTGTGGCGGTTCAGCCCCTTGAGGACCACCTCGCCCAGCTTGCACAGAATGATCTCGTGCATGGGTGTTCTCCTTATATAAATATAGTTAAATGATTAAGGAAGGGAAAAAGGGGAGTGCCGACAGATGCGCGCAGAGGGCGGCGTCCCCGACGCCCCGCTTGCCGGACTGCCGGCGACCGCAAGCCCCGCCTCCGTGGATGTCCTGCGGCGTGGGGGATCCGTTTCCTTGCTTTACTTCAGCAGGTCGCTGCTGCGGTACTGTATCGCCTCGGACAGATGCTCCGGCCGAATGGCCTCCGCCCCGTCCAGGTCGGCAATGGTTCGCGCCACCCGCAAAATGCGGTCGTGGCTGCGGCCGGTCAGCCCCAGCCGGTCAAAGGCGCCGCGCATGAGCTTTTCGCACCGCTCATCCAGCTCGCAGTATTTTCCGATCATGGGCGGCGTCATGTAGGCGTTGCAGGAAACATCCGTGCCGGCGTAGCGCCGCTGCTGCACTGCGCGGGCGGCGTTCACCCGCTTCTGTACCTCCGCCGAGGATTCCGGCGTGTCCTTGCGCCGCATGGCCTCGTAGTCCACCGACGGCACCTCCACATGCAGGTCAATGCGATCCAGCAGAGGTCCCGAAATGCGCCGCATGTAGCTCTCCACCTGCCTCTCCGAGCAGGTGCATTTCCGGTCGGGATGGCCGTACCAGCCGCAGCGGCAGGGGTTCATGGCGCACACCAGCATGAACCGGCTGGGGAGAGTCAGGGAGCCGGCGGCTCTCGTAATAGTCACCACGCCGTCCTCCAGAGGCTGGCGCAGGGTCTCCATGGCGGATTTGTCAAACTCCGGCAGCTCGTCCAGAAACAGCACGCCGTTGTGCGCCAGAGAAATTTCTCCGGGCTTCGGCACCGCGCCGCCGCCGGTGAGGGACACCGCCGAGGCCGTGTGATGAGGACTGCGGAAAGGCCGTCGGGTAATGAGAGGGTGCCGCGCCTCCGTCAGCCCCGCCACGGAGTAAATTTCCGTGGTCTGCAAGGATTCCTCCCGCGTCATGTCGGGCAAAATGGAGGGCAGACGTCTGGCCAGCATGGATTTGCCCGAGCCGGGAGAGCCGATGAGCAGAATGTTGTGTCCGCCTGCGGCGGCTATTTCCAGCGCTCGCTTCACGTTTTCCTGTCCCATGACGTCGGCAAAGTCCGGCTCCGCCTTTTGCGCCGCCGGCTCCGGCGTCCACGCGGGGGCGGGGGACAGCGGCTCTCTGCCCTGCAAGTGGGCGATGAGCTGCTCCACGTTTTCCACGGCGTATACCGTCAGCCCCTGCGCCAGCGTGGCCTCCGCCGCGTTTTCCGCCGGCACATAGAGCCGGCGTATGCCCGCCCGCTGCGCCGCCATGGCCATGGGCAGCACGCCGTTTACGGGGCGCAGCCCGCCCGTGAGGCTCAGCTCGCCCACGAAGGCCGCCTCCTCCGGCAGGGGCGGAATTTCCTCCGCCGCCGACAGGATGCCCAGCAGGATGGGCAGGTCGTACACCGTGCCCTCCTTGCGCCGTCCCGCCGGCGCAAGATTCACGGTGATGCGGCTCACGGGGTATTTTGCGCCGCAGTTTTTCACGGCGGCTCGCACCCGCTCCCGCGCCTCCTTCACCGCCGCGTCCGGCAGCCCCACGATGTCAAAGGCGGGCAGACCTCCGGAGAGAAAACACTCCACGCTCACCTCATATCCGCTGATGCCGCTCAGCCCCAGCGAGCGCACGGTCACCACCATGCCGCCCCACCCCTTTCTTACCAAATCACCCTCATCTTACCACAAAAATCCGCTTCGTGAAACAAAATTATAAAAAAAGTCGCCGTCCGGTATGATAATTTTTGTGCATGGCAATGAAAAAATATTATAAAGGCGAAAGATACAAAAATGGCGTTTACAACGCAGGGGATTTGTGCTACTATGAACAATACGAAAGATTCCCGCAAGATAAGCCGAGAAATCGGATCAAGAAAATGGAAGGAGCAAATAACATGGTTAGAAAAATGAAGTCCATGGATGGCAACAACGCCGCCGCGCATGTATCCTATGCGTTTTCCGAAGTTGCGGCCATCTACCCCATCACCCCGTCGTCTCCCATGGCCGACTTTGTGGATCAGTGGTCCGCTAACGGTCTGAAAAACATCTTCGGCACGCAGGTCAAGGTGGTGGAGATGCAGTCCGAGGCCGGCGCAGCCGGTGCCGTACACGGCTCTCTGGGTTCCGGCGCTCTGACCACCACCTATACCGCCTCTCAGGGTCTGCTGCTGATGATCCCCAATATGTATAAGATCGCCGCCGAGCAGCTGCCCGCCGTGTTCCATGTGTCCGCCCGTACCGTGTCCACCCAGGCGCTGAACATCTTCGGCGACCACAGCGACGTCATGGCCTGCCGCCAGACCGGCTTTGCCATGCTGTGCGAGGGCAACGTGCAGGAGGTCATGGATCTGTCCCCCGTGGCACATCTGGCCGCCCTTACCGGCAAGGTGCCCTTCATCAACTTCTTTGACGGCTTCCGCACCAGCCACGAGATCCAGAAGATCGCCGTCTGGGATTATGAAGACCTCAAGGAAATGTGCGACATGGACGCCGTGGCCGAGTTCCGCCGCCACGCTCTGAACCCCGAGCATCCCCATATGCGCGGCAGCCACGAAAACGGCGACATCTTCTTCCAGCACCGCGAGGCCTGCAACAAGTACTATGCCGAGCTGCCTGCCGTGGTGGAAAAGTATATGGACAAGATCAACGCCAAGCTGGGCACCGACTATAAGCTGTTTAACTACTACGGCCACCCCGAGGCCGACCGCGTCATCGTGGCCATGGGCTCCATCTGCGATGTGGCCGAGGAGGTCATCGACTACCTGAACGCCCACGGCGAGAAGGTGGGTCTGGTGAAGGTGCGTCTGTACCGTCCGTTTGCTCCCGAGAAGCTGCTGGAGGCTTTCCCCGCTTCCGTGCAGAAGATCGCCGTGCTGGATCGCACCAAGGAGCCGGGCGCCATGGGCGAGCCTCTGTATCAGGATGTTGTCACCGCTCTGGCCAATGCCGGCTGGAACGACGTGCAGGTCATCGGCGGCCGCTACGGTCTGGGCAGCAAGGACACGCCTCCCGCCTCCGTCTTCGCCGTGTATAACGAGCTGAAGAAGGACGAGATGAAGCGCCAGTTCACCATCGGCATCGTGGACGATGTGACCAATCTCTCCCTGCCCGAGGATGAGAACTGCCCCAACACCGCAGCTCCCGGCACCATCGAGTGCAAGTTCTGGGGTCTGGGCGGCGACGGTACCGTGGGCGCCAACAAGAACTCCATCAAGATCATCGGCGACCATACCGACAAGTATGTTCAGGCGTACTTCCAGTATGACTCCAAGAAGACCGGCGGCGTCACCATCAGCCATCTGCGCTTCGGTGATAAGCCCATCCGTTCTCCTTACTATATCAACAAGGCCGACTTCGTGGCCTGCCACAACCCCAGCTATATCACCAAGGGCTTCAAGATGGTCAACGACGTCAAGCCCGGCGGCGTGTTCATGATCAACTGCCAGTGGGATATGGACGAGCTGAACCACCACCTAAAGGCCGACGCCAAGCGCTATATTGCCAAGAACAACATCCAGCTCTACACCATCGACGCCATCGACCTGGCCATCGAGATCGGCATGGGCAAGCGCAATAACACCATCCTCCAGTCCGCTTTCTTCACCCTGGCCAAGGTCATGCCCCAGGAGGACGCCATCCGCTACATGAAGGAGAAGGCCACCGCCTCCTATCTGAAGAAGGGTCAGGACGTTGTGGATATGAACCATAAGGCCATCGACCTGGGCGCCACCGCCTTCAAGAAGATCGACGTGCCCGCCGACTGGGCCAACGCCGTGGATGAGCCGGAGCACAAGGCTCTGGAGGGCAAGCCCGAGCTTGTGAAGATGGTGAAGGAGATTCTGGAGCCCGTGGGCAAGATGGACGGCGACAGCCTGCCCGTTTCCGCCTTCGTGGATCATGTGGACGGCCAGTTCGAGCTGGGCGCCTCCGCCTATGAAAAGCGCGGCGTGGCCGTCTCCGTCCCCACCTGGGACAGCACCAAGTGCATCCAGTGCAACCAGTGCGCCTATGTCTGCCCCCACGCCACCATCCGTCCCTTCGCTCTCACCGCCGAGGAGGCCGCTGCTGCCCCCGAGGCCGCCAAGATCGTGGACGTGAAGGCCGGCAAGGGCAAGGGCGTGTACCAGTACACCATGGCCGTGTCCCCGCTGGACTGCATGGGCTGCGGCGTGTGTATCGGCGTGTGCCCCGTGAGCGCCCTCTCCATGGTTTCTCAGGAAGGCGAACTGCCCCAGCAGGATGTCTTTGACTACTGCGTCAGCAAGGTCTCCGAGAAGAAGGATATGCAGGACAATTCCGTCAAGGGCAGCCAGTTCAAGCAGCCCATGCTGGAGTTCTCCGGCTCCTGCGCCGGCTGCGCCGAGACCAGCTATGCCCGTCTCGTCACCCAGCTGTTCGGCGACCATATGTATATCTCCAACGCCACCGGCTGCTCCTCCATCTGGGGCGGTCCCGCGGCTACCTCTCCCTACTGCACCAATAAGGAGGGCCACGGCCCCGCATGGTGCAACTCCCTCTTCGAGGATAACGCCGAGCACGGTCTGGGCATGTTCATCGGCCAGAACAAGATCCGCGAGGATCTGGCCGCCGAGGCACGCCGCCTCACCGAGATCGAGTGGGCGCGTCCCGAGGTGAAGGCCGCCGCTCAGGCTTGGCTGGACACCATGGATGACGGCACCGCCAACGCCGAGCCTGCCAAGGCTTTCGTCAAGGCGCTGGAGGAGAGCATCTGCACCGTGGAGGAGCTGGCTGCCATCCCGCAGTTCGCCGACCACGCTGCCGAGCTGAAGGCCAAGGGCGCCCTGTTCTGCGACTGCGAGGCCTGCACCATCGTGGCTGACCTGCTGAGCAAGAAGGAGTATCTGGCCAAGAAGTCCATGTGGATCTTCGGCGGCGACGGCTGGGCTTACGACATCGGCTACGGCGGACTGGATCACGTCATCGCCTCCAAGCAGGACGTGAACATCTTCGTCTTCGATACCGAGGTCTATTCCAACACCGGCGGTCAGGCTTCCAAGGCTTCCAACATCGGTCAGGTGGCGCAGTTCGCCGCGGCCGGTAAGGAAGTGAAGAAGAAGAGCCTTGCCGAGATCGCCATGCAGTATGGCTATGTGTACGTGGCGCAGGTGGCCATGGGTGCCAACCCCGCCCAGACCATCAAGGCCATCACCGAGGCCGAGGCCTATCACGGCCCGTCCCTCATCATCGGCTACAGCCCCTGCGAGATGCACTCCATCAAGGGCGGCATGATGAACTGCCAGAAGGAAATGAAGAAGGCTGTGGATTGCGGCTATTGGAACCTGTTCCGCTTCAATCCCGCTGCTCCGGCAGGCCAGCGTTTCTCCATGGATTCCAAGGCGCCCGCCGGCGGCTATCAGGAGTTCCTGATGAACGAGGCTCGCTATTCCCGTCTGACCCGCGAGTTCCCCGAGCGCGCCACCGTGCTCTTCGAGCGCAACGAGGAGGAGGCCAAGGCTCGCTACGAGCACCTGCTCAAGCTCATCGAGATGTACGACAAATAAGCCCTTCGGCTATATAAAAAACGGACACGCGCCGGCGTGTCCGTTTTTTTCTATCTAAAAAAAGGGTGCAGCTCCACCGGAGCCGCACCTTGACAAACGCATATAAAATTTTCACCCTTTGATCCGCCGCATGAGTTTCCTCACCGGCCCGCCGAAAAGATCCCGCTCGTAGCAATCCATGCCGAACAGCCACATGCTCGCGCCGTATATCGCCACGAATACGCACAGAATAACGGCGATCTGCCCGTAGCCGGTGGGGGAGAGGAACACCGCCGCCGCCACGGCCGCCAGCGCCGGCAGGAGCATGGCAGGCACCAGATGGCGTATTCGCCGCCAGAAGCGGGGAATGTCCAGCCCCACCCGCCGGTGGTAGTAGCGGTTCATAATGAGCATACCGGCGCCGGTGGCGATAGCCGTGCCGATGGCGGCGCCCAGCACATCCCACTCCATGCACAGGGGGATGCTCAGCGCCGTGTTGCCCAGCGCAATGATGAGGTACACCAGTGAGCTGAACTTGTGCATATTTTTGGCGCGGAGGATCTCATAGCCCAGCATCTGGATGTTGGCCCACAGGGTGGCGCCGAAGAGCAGCAGGGTCACGGCGTAGTCCACGGCAAATTTGGCGTCGCCGCCCCACAGCACCACGAAGGTTCGACCCACGGCCACGAAGCCCCAGAAAATGCCGCCCAAAAAGATGAATTGCAGCCGTCCCACCCGAATGAACAGCCGATCCAGCTCGCGGATGGGGCGGTTCTCCGCCACAATGCGGTTGACCCGCGGGATCAGCAGGTTGGAAATGGCCGTGGCGAAGGACTGGTAGTACACGTTCAGCTGCGCCGCCACGGTGTATATGGTCACCGACGTGGTGCCGTGGATCCACGCCAGCAGCAGCCGGTCGATGCTCCAGTTCAGGTTATCCACCACGATGCCGATGAACACGAACGCCGTGAAGCCCACCATCTCCCGCATGAGCTTGAAGTCGTACTCACGGAAGGAGAAGGGCATTTTCAGCTTCGTAAGGCAGAAAATAATGTTCAGCAGGCCGCTGACCGCGGTAAAGATCAGCGACAGCACCGTCAGCGTCACGCTGCGGTAGCCCAGGAGCAGCAGGGGGATCATGATGAGGGGGTTGAGCACCTGCCGTCCCAGCGCCACGACCTTCTGGAACAGATATTGCTCGTTTATGGTCACATGGGACTCGAACACGCTGATGGGGAAGGCCAGCGCGGCGTTCACGGTCATGATCCGCAGCAGCTTTTCGCCCAGAGCAATTTCGTCCGGTGTCAGCTTTTTGCCGAAAATAATGTCCCCGTGCCCCGCCAGCAGAAAGCCGATGGCCAGCACCAGCGCCCCCAGCACCACATAGGTGACGAAAAACATCCCGTTGAGCTTGGCCATGCCCTTTTTGTCGTTTTCGGCCTTGGCGCGGGAGTAGTAGCGGATGTAGGCGCTGCCCAGCCCGAAGCTCAGCAGATTCAGATACGAGATGATGGGCAGCACGGTCTGGTACACGCCGAACTCGCTGTCGCCCAGCCGCTGGATCATAATGGGCGTATACACCAGCGAAATGACGGTGCTCAGCCCCATGGACAGATAGGATAGTATGGCGCCTGTCTTGATCTGGTTGACCCGCAGATTCCTCACGCCCTTTCGTTTGACAAACTTTTACAAATACATATTTTACCGCACCTTTGGCAAACTGTAAACCCATTTTCGCCCGAAATTTTCTCCGCCCCCGCGCATTGACAGCGTCGGGCAAAGTGGGTAAAATAATGGCGGTATATTTTGATTTTATATGCGGGGTATGATAAATTATGAAGCTTCGTTTTGCGCTGGCGCTGGCGGCCGGCAAGTGCGTGTACCACGGTATGCGGCTGCTGGGTCGTCAGGCGTCCTATTTGCCGGGCTGGTTTGCCGTGCGGCTGTGTCCGGATTTCCTGCGGCAGATCCGCAAGGCTCAAACGGTGATCTGCGTCACCGGCACCGACGGCAAGACCACCACGGCCAACCTCCTCAGCGACCTGCTCACTGCCTGCGGCAAGACCGTGGCCAATAACCGCATCGGCAGCAACACGGAGTACGGCATCGCCACCGCCATGATCCTCTCGGTGAGCCTGCGCAACCGCTGCCGCGCGGACGCCGTGGTGTTGGAGGTGGACGAGCACTATGCCCGCATCGTCTGCCCCAAGGTGCGCAGCGACTATATCATCATCACCAACGTCCTGCGGGACTCCCTGCAGCGCAACGCCCACCCCGAGTATGTGGCCGGCAAGCTGCAGCTGACGAACTGCCCCGAGGCCAAGCTGATCCTCAACGCCGACGAGCTGTGCTCGGCGGGTCTTTTGCCGCAGAATCCGCGGGTCTATTACGGCATCGCCCGTCAGACCGGCGACGTGACCGCGCCGCCCAATCGGGTGAACGACTGCCCCGACTGTCCCCGCTGCGGCGCGCCGCTGCGGTACGACTATGTGCGCTACGCCCATGTGGGGCATGTCCACTGTGAAAAGTGCGGCTTTGCCTCTCCGGCGGCGGACTGGCTGGCCACGGAGCTGGACGGCGAGGCGCGCTGCCTGACGGTGCGGCACGAGGGAACGGACTATCGCCTCCCCATGCTTCACGACAGCATTTTTAATATTTATAATGAGCTGGCCGCCGTGGCGGTGATGCACGAAATGGAGCTTCCCATGGACGCCGTAGCCGCCGCGCTGGAAAAGACCGCCCTCACCAAGACCCGTCTGGCGGAGGAAACGGTGAAGGGCGTCCGCGTGGTGAGCATGATGGCCAAGAGCAACAACTCCCTTCCGGTCTCCATGGTCTTTGATTATATCCGCAAAAAGTCCGGCAAAAAGGCGGTGATCCTGGCGCTGGACGATCTGGACGAGAGCCGCTCCTCCGAGCGCATCGGCTGGATCTACGACACGGATTATGAATTTTTGAACGACGAAAACGTGGTGCAGATCCTGACCACCGGCGTGCGGTGCTATGACCACGAGGTGCGCCTGCTGCTGGCCGGCGTACCCAAGGAAAAGCTGGTGTGCGAGCCGGACGAGCTGGCGGCCATCGAGCGCTTGCGCTGCCGCGAGGTGGACAGCGTCTATCTTCTGCACGACATGTCCAGCTATGCCCGCTCGGTCGTCGCCATGGACAAGCTCCGCAAGGTATTGGAGGGTGCGCTATGACAGTGGAATTTCTCTATCCCGAGCTGTGCAACCTGTACGGCGATCGGGGGAATATGGACTATCTGCGCCGGTGCCTGCCGGCGGAGTACCGCGAAACCGCCATGGGCGCGGAGCCGTGGTTCGTCCGGCACGACGTGGATCTCATCTACCTCTGCTCCATGACGGAGCGCTCTCAGCAGCGCGTCATCGACGCCCTGCGGCCGCACAAGGCGCGTCTGGCGGAGCTGATGCAGCAGGGGACGCATTTTTTGCTCACGGGCAACGCTATGGAGGTCTTCGGCAAAACCATACAGGACGGCGAAACCGCCATCGAGGGCTTGGGTCTGCTGGATCTCACCGCCCGCCGCATCCTGCCCAAACGCGCCAACTCCCTGTTTTTGGGCGACTTTGAAGGGAAAAAGATCGTGGGCTACACCAGCCGCTTCAGCCACATGGAGAGCAGCCTTCCCCCGCTGTTCACGGCCATAAAAGGGCTGGGTCGCAGCGAAGGCGCCGCCGCAGAGGGCGTCCGTTCCGGCGGCGTTCTGGGCACCTACCTGCTGGGGCCGCTGCTGGTGCTGAACCCCGACTTCACCCGCTGGCTGCTGGACGACCTGGGCGCAACCGACGCACCCCTGGCCTTCGAGGAGGAGGTGCGCCAGGCGTATGCCGCGCGCCTGCGGGAGTTCGAGGGGAACATAGAGCTGTAACGCAAAAGCCGCTTGGGAGCTTCCTTCTGAGCGGCTTTTTCTGCCCCGCCGCAAAAAAGCGCACCCCTCGCGGGTGCGCTTTTCCTTCTTAAAATTATTCCAAAACAGCCGCCGCCCGACAGGAGCAGCCGTCGGAATTTTCAAATTTCAGCGGCAGCGTCATGAAGGTGAACGGCCGGCCAATGAGCCTGTCCAGTCCCTTCAGATTCTCCGTGTTCACAAGCCCTGCTCCCAGCAGCGTCATGTGGTTGGGAAAATCCACGCTGTCGCAGGGATCCAGAGAAATGGAATCCTCGCCTATGCCCTTGAGGGGCAGACCCGCCACGAAGGCCGCCGCCTCCGCCGTTAGGCACGGAAAGTTTTCATAGTACGCCGCCTGCCCCCAGAGCCTGTCCCATCCGGTGCAAAACAGCAGAAAATCCGCCTGCCGTATGGCCGCCTCGTTCTGCCGCAGCAGCGCCAAAGAGATCTCCCGCTGCCCCCGACAGTCCAGCACAAAGCCGCGCCCCACGAAGCGCTCCGCCGGAAAATCGTCCAGCGTCCGCCCGCCTGCGATCATGTGCGCCGGCGCGTCCATGTGGGTGCCGGTGTGGGAGTACATGTGCAGCAGCGTTTCCCGATAGCCCGCCTCCTCAATGGTGCAGGCAGTGGTGAGCTGCGGCTGCTCCGTGTTCGGGTAAACGGGCATGTCATTTTTAATGGTATGTGTCAGGTCAATTACCGTCATTTTTCCCGCCCCTTTTCTCCAAAAAGATCATCAGCGCTCCCATGTCTGCCGGTGACACGCCGGAAATGCGTCCGGCCTGCCCCAGATTCAGCGGCCGCACCGCCGCCAGCTTTTCCCGCGCCTCCAGCCGCAGCCCTTGAATGCCGCTGTAATCCATGTCCGCCGGCAGAGCGTGTTGCTCCAGCTTTTCAAACTCCTCCACCTGGCTCAGCTGCCGCCGGATGTATCCTTCATATTTCACCGAGATCTCCACCTGTTCCCGCACCGCTTTGGGCAGACGCGGGGCGGTGGGGTCAAAGGTCATCAGCTCGTCATAGGTCATCTGGGGTCGCCGCAGCAGGTCGATGAGCCGCGCTCCGTCCGTCACGGCGGCGGAGCTTCGCTCCGTCAGCAGGCGGTTCAGCGCCTCGCTTCCCGCGAGGCCGGTGCGCTCCAGCCGTTTGATCTCCGCTTCCACGGCGGCGTACTTTTCCTCCACCGCCCGCATCCGCTCCTCCGACACCAGCCCCAGCGCGTAGCCTATGGGCGTCAAGCGCTTGTCGGCGTTGTCCTGCCGCAGCAGCAGCCGGTATTCCGACCGGCTGGTCATCATGCGGTACGGCTCCTCGGTGCCCTTGGTCACCAGATCGTCAATGAGGGTGCCGATGTAGCTCTCGCTCCGTTTGAGGACCAGCGGCGGCTCTCCCTTCAGCTTCAGCGCCGCGTTCACCCCCGCCGCAAAGCCCTGCACCGCCGCCTCCTCGTAGCCGGAGGATCCGTTGAACTGCCCCGCGCCGTACAGCCCCTCCACGGCCTTTGTTTCCAGCGTGGGCTTCAGCGCCAGCGGGTCGATGCAGTCGTACTCGATGGCGTAGGCCGGACGCATCATCACGGCGTGCTCCAGCCCCGGCACGGAGTGCAGCATCTGCAGCTGCACATCCTCCGGCATGGACGAGGAAAAGCCCTGAATGTACATCTCCTCCGTGTCCAGCCCCATAGGCTCGATGAAAAGCTGGTGGCGGGGCTTGTCCCGAAAGCGCACGATCTTCGTTTCAATGGACGGGCAGTATCGCGGCCCTATCCCCTCGATGACGCCGGAATAGATGGGGCTTCTGTCCAGATTTTCCAGAATGATCCGGTGGGTCTCCTCCGTGGTGTAGGTCAGCCAGCACACGGCGCGGTTTTCCCGCACCTTTTCCGTGGAAAAGCTGAAGGGGAGGGGGTCTTCGTCCCCCACCTGCACCTCCATTTTGGAAAAGTCGATGCTTCTGGCGTTCACCCGCGGCGGCGTGCCGGTCTTGAACCGCCGCAGAGGCAGCCCCTCCCGCCGCAGCGCCCGCGTCAGCGATACGGCGGCGTGCATCCCGTCGGGGCCGGAGTCCTCGATGCACTCGCCCACGATGGTGCGTCCCTGCAAATATGTCCCCGTGCAGAGGATGACTGCCCGCACCTCGTACACGGCGCCGGTGCGCAGCACCACCTCTTTCACCCGTCCGTTCTCCGTCCGCAGGTCGATGATCTCCCCCTGCCGCACGGTGAGCCGCTCCTGCATTTCCAGCGTGTGCTTCATCACCTGCTGGTACTTCCGCCGGTCGGCCTGCGCCCGCAGGGAGTGCACCGCCGGCCCTTTGCCGCGGTTGAGCATCCGGTACTGGATGCAGGCCGCGTCTGCCGCCCGCCCCATCTCGCCGCCCAGCGCGTCTAGCTCCCGCACCAAATGCCCCTTGCCGGTGCCGCCGATGGCGGGGTTGCAGGGCATGTTGCCCACGGCGTCCAGATTGATGGTGAAAATGACCGTTTCCAGCCCCATCCGCGCCGCCGCCAGCGCCGCCTCGATGCCGGCGTGTCCTGCGCCGATGACCGCTATATCA
>OLOV01001700.1_pt1 | contig 16666 bp, 20 predicted proteins | sample 1672931 | NCBI WGS metagenome assembly OLOV01 (sample SAMEA3136738, study PRJEB25190) | human gut metagenome | biome: human gut; feature: human-associated habitat; material: faeces | place: Austria | collected 2013
CATCCGTCCTTCTGCCTGCATCTGACATGCCGACAACCAACTATTCTTCTGGGTGTATTGGTTTCGCACAGGAACACCTACCTATCTGGTCCGTTTGTTGAATCATTTTGATGAGAATCTGGATGAGTTGACGGGTAAGTATTATATGACCGATCAGTTTGTTGATTATCGTGCAGATAAGGAGAAGCCTTTGCCTATGATATTTCAGAGCGGTTATCTTACCATCAAGGATTATGATAGTGACATGAATACTTTTTTGTTAGATTATCCGAACGATGAGGTAAAGCGTGGCTTTGTTACTCTGATGGCTAACAATTATTTGGAGCCGAAAGACAATATAGATAATTGGATAGTTACGGCAATCTCTGCTTTAAGGAAAGGTCTCCTGGATGATTTTCAAGTCCATCTGACTGCTTTTCTTTCAAGTATTCCTTATACGATGCGCCGTAAGGATTCAGAACGGGAGAAGGAGCGTTATTTTCATTATACATTTTATCTCCTGCTACGACTTTTGAGCACATATACGGTTTATACGGAAAAGGTACAGAGTCAGGGTAGGGTAGATTGCATAGTTGAGACCTCGAAGTTTATCTATATCTTTGAGTTCAAACTTGACGGAACAGCTCAGGAGGCATTGTTGCAAATTAATAATAGGGGATATGCCCGTGAGTATGCCAATGATAAAAGAAAACTCTTTAAAATAGGATGTAGTTTCTCTTCAGAAACGGGAACCATTGAAGATTGGAAGATTGAAGGCTGAAATTCTACTACTTGTTAACATAAAAATAGGCTGAGCCATCATGCGATGACTCAGCCTTAATTCTTTTTAATCCATTCAGAACTTTACTGCTGAACAGGAATCTTCTTGACGCGACGCTCGTGACGACCACCCTCGAATGTTGTGGCAAAGAACTCGTCGAGAATAGCCTCGGCGGTCTTGTTGTCTACGAAACGACCTGGAAGTACCAATACGTTGGCATCGTTGTGCTGACGAACCAAATGAGCAATCTCCTTGCACCATGCCAATCCGGCACGTACACTCTGATGCTTATTCAATGTCATGGCGATACCTTCGCCGCTGCCGCAAATGCCGATACCTGGATATACTTCGCCACTCTCAATGCCTTTAGCAAGAGCATGACCGAAGTCATCTTCTATGTGCTGAAAAAAATGAAAAACCCTCTTGACTTTTCTGTTGCTACAATATATAATTGTTGTAGCAACAGAAAAGAAGGTGAATAAATGGTTGCTAAAAAAGGCCGTCCTGTTTCAGAGAACCCCAAAGATTATATGCTTCGGGTGAGGATGGATGAACAGACTTTGCAACAGCTTGATGAATGTTGTGAAGCTGAAAATCTTTCTCGATCTGAAGTAGTAAGGAAGGGGATTCAGGAACAGCATAGCAAACTAAAGAAATAGGGTGTTGGCTACCCGCTAAAGTACACCAACACCCTAAACCACCAGAGGTTTCCCAACTGGATAAATCCATTCTATCACAGTTGGGAACTTCTATCAAGTGAAAATTGATGGAGGTTTAACATGGAAAAATTGATCAAGAGCATTGAAAGCGTACACCCCGGCAAGTATGACCTTCGCAGGAATGAACTGGATGAACTCTATGACGCATATCATCACGACACTTTCAAGCTGATTGCCGTGGTGTTCAAGCTGGGCTTTGCCCGTGGACAGAAGGCGGTGAAGAAGGCATGAATGAACTTCAGGTATTCACCAACCCCGAATTTGGACAGGTGCGAACCCTGACCATTGAGGAAGAACCGTGGTTCGTGGGTAAGGATGTAGCGGTTGCCTTGGGGTATGAATCACCACGGGCGGCAGTTAGTAAGAAAGTTGACCCGGAAGATAAAGGCGTTTCCGAAATGGAAACACCTTCAGGCAGACAGCAAATGACCATCATCAATGAATCCGGCTTGTATGCCCTGATCTTCGGAAGCAAGCTGGAAAGCGCCAAACGCTTCAAGCATTGGGTGACGCATGATGTTCTACCCGCAATCCGCAAAACCGGAAGTTATTCCATCATCCCGAAAGCAAGAGCCTTGACCACAGACGATTACATGAAAGCGGCACAGTTGGCCGCTACTTGTCGGAATGAACGGCTTCCCTATGTGCTTGGATTTCTGGAACAGGCCGGGTTTAATATCCCGGAAGTGACCGCCACGCCCCCGGCCTTGGATGGGCCTGTGGATTGCACGGAGATTCAAAGACTGATGGATGAACGGGGCATTTCCGTAACGGAACTTTCTAAGCTGACGAACATTTGCAAAGCGTCTTTGAGTTATTACAAACGGGGCATTTACAAGCCGAACCGTGAACGCTATCGCATTATCATTGACGCATTAACTTAATTGATGATTTGACCACCCCGGCCTTTGGCCGGTGGTGGTTTTTTCATACCATTTTCGCCGTTTCCCGGTGGTGGGCGGTAAACAGAACCGGAAAAATCGTGGTTCCTAACCCACGGTAAAAAAGGATTTTGGAGGTAACAACAATGACTAAAGAAAAGCTGTTGGAATGGGGCCTGACTGAAGAACAGGCCACAAAGGTTATGGAGGGCTTGAACGGTTCCTTCGTCACCAAGGCCCGGTTCAATGAGGTCAACACCGAACTGACCACCGCCAAGAACACCATCAAAGAGCGTGACACCCAGCTTGAAACGCTGAAGAAGGCTTCTGGTGACACCAAGGCCCTTCAGGATCAGATCACACAGCTTCAGGCCGATAACAAGAAGAAGGACACGGATCACGCCGCTGAACTGAAGAACCTGAAAATCAGCAATGCGGTTGAACTGGCCCTGACCGGCGCAAAGGCCAAGAACAACACCGCTGTTAAGGCGCTGTTGGTTGATTTCATCGGTAAGGCTGAATTGGCGGAGGATGGAACCGTCAAGGGCCTTGATGATGAAGTCAAGAAGCTGGTGGAAGGCAAGGACACGGCTTTTCTTTTTGAGAAGTCCACCGGCACCAAGTTCAAGGGGGCCAAATCCGCTGAAAAGGGTGATGGCGCTGAAGGCGGCATGACCCTTGAAAAGCTGAAGGCCATGAACCCCTTGGATCGCTACAACTATTCCGTTAACCATCCTGACGAATACAAAGAACTTTATGGAGGTAATGAGTAATGGCAAACACTTGCTACGATAACTTTTTCCTGTCCAACGAAATTGAAGATCAGTACCAGAGCCACCTTGATCTTCAGCAGTTTTGCACCGTGGACAACAACCTGACCGGCGTTGCTGGCATGGTTCGCAAGATTCACAAGTACAAGGCCACCGATGGCACCGAGAAGCTGACCATGGGCAACGGCAACACCAAGACCATTGAAGCCGGTTACACCGAGAAGGAATACCGGATTCAGATGGCCCAGAACCGCTTCCAGTATTATGACGAGGAAGCCATGACCGATCCCATGGTGATCACCACCGGCACCCGTCACGCTGGTACGGATATGTTCAACACCGTGAACGCTGACATTTTCGGCGCTTTCAACGAGGCCACCATGACCATCGTGACCACCGCCCTTGGCTTTGATGCCTTTGTGGATGGTGCGGCCATGCTGAATCTGGAAAACCTTGAAGGCGTGACCATCTTCGGCTTCGTCAACCCCGCTGATATGGCGAAACTTCGTAAGGCCCTGAAGGACGATCTGAAGTATGTGGAAGCATACGCCAAGCAGGGCTATGTTGGCACCGTGGGCGGTATCAACATCTACACCAAGAAGAACGCCGAAACCGGCAAGGTGGTCATTGCCACCAAGGAAGCTGTTACCCTGTTCAACAAGAAGGGTACGGAAGTGGAACAGGAGCGTGAAGGCAACATCCGCCGCAACACGGTTTATTCCCGTAAGTATTACCTTGCGGCCATGACCAATGAAGCCAAGGCGGTTATGATCATCACCGGTTCTGCCGCTGTCACGACTGATGAAACCGTTACCAGTTCCAAGACCTACTATGCCAAGAGCGGTATTGGCTATGTCAAGGTCACGCCCGGAAAGAACGATAACCCCAAGACCAAGGGTTGGTACGAAATCACGGCGGCGTAAGAAAGGCGGTGAACCCCGTTGCGTGATAAAGCGGTTGCAATGCTAACGGCCCTTGGCGTGGCGGGGGCCGCTGATGATCCGTTGTTGGATATGGTTTTGACCAATGTTCAATGGAGGATCAAAAACCTTTCCAACCTTTCCGAAATCCCGGAGGGGTTGGAAAGTCTGGCCGTTTCTATGGCCGTGGGCGAATACCTGAACATGAAGAAGTGTTCTGGACAGCTTGAAGGGTTTGATCTGGATGCGGCGGTGAAATCCATTCAGGAAGGTGACACCAATATTACCTTTGCCCTTGGTGAAGGTAGTTCAACCCCTGAACAGAGGTTGAACAGCCTGATTGATTATCTGATCAACGGGCGCATTGGTGAAATCTACCGTTATAGGCGGTTGGTATGGTAAATAAGGCCGTGCGAACCGCTTTGGAACGGTTGTGGAAGGATCGGTGTTCTATCTTCATCCGTGAGGAAGTCACCGATCCTGTCACCCACCTGACGGATTCTGAAGAAAAGCCGCTTCTTCAGGATCAGCCGTGCAAGCTGTCTTTTGAAACATTAACTTCAACCAATGGGGATGAAGTGGCAACCGCCCAACAGGTGGTGAAGCTGTTCCTTTCCCCGGATGTGAAGGTTCCCGCAGGTTGCAAGATCGTTGTAACCCGTCCAAATGATATGGAACGAACCTTCACCTATGCCCGTTCCGGTGAACCGGGCGTGTTTTCCAACCATCAAGAAATCATGCTTGAACCCTTCAGGGGGTGGGCCTGATGGGAAGATGGGGCCGGTGTGATTACCGGGAATTGAAGAAGCTGGATGAACGCCTTCAACAGCTTTCGGAAGTTGACATGGATCGGCTTTGCCGGGATGCCGCCAATGAAATTGCCCAAATCCTGTGGAACAAGGTAAAGAAAAGAACCCCGGTTGGTGTGGCCCCCAAGTTTGATGAACCCAAGACTGTAAAGGCCAAGGGTGCAAGCGGGAAAAGCCGAACCTTTCTTACCCGTTCCGGGGCTATCCGGGAACAGTATTGGGCCGGGTATCGGGGCGGTTCCTTGCGTGATGCTTGGACGATCCTTCCCATTGAAAAACATGGGGATCAGTACACCGTGACTGTTATCAACAATTTGGAATATGCGTCCTATGTGGAATACGGCCACCGGCAAACACCGGGGCGCTATGTTCCCGCCTTGGGTAAAAGCCTGAAGGTAAGTTGGGTTCCGGGGAAATTGATGATGACTATTTCCGAACAGGAAGTAAAGGTTTTGGTTCCGTCCATTCTGAATGATATGTTGTATGAAGCCTTGAAGGGGGTGTTCAGTTGATCAATGAAATCATCAAAGGTGTTTCCATGAAGCTGAACGCCACCTTTGGGGCCGGGTACAAAATCTATCAGAATGATGTGGAACAGGGCTTCAAAGAACCCTGTTTTTTCATTGCCGTTCTGAAGCCCGACATTTCCCCGTTGCAGAAGAACCGGTTCATGAACCGGAACCCGCTGGATATTCACTATTTCCCCACCAGCGGGAGGAACAACACCGAATTGTTCACTATGGCCGGGGATTTGATGGAATGTTTGGAGTTCATCACCCTTCCCAATGGGGATGTGCTTCACGGAACTTCCATGAGTTATGAAGTTGAAGATGGGGTTCTTCACTTCTTCGTCAACTTCAATCTGACACTATCCCGCCCGTCCGAGGAAACCCCAATGGAAACCTTGGATGTGGATGTGGAGCCAAAGAAAGGGTGATTGAATGGCTACCAGAAAGAAAGCCACCACCGCACAGGAACCGCCCATCACGGCCCCGGTGGTATTCCCCAAAGAACGGGTGTTGACCTTCAAGAGATACGCTGACCGGCGTGATCTTCTGTCTGTCCTTTTGGAAGATGGGAAGGAATACACCCATGATCAGATTGATGGGCTGATCAAAGATTTTATGAAAGGTAAGGTGAACTAATATGGCCCTTGGCGGCGGCACCTTCTTGGTGCAGAACAAGGTTCTGCCCGGTGCATATATCAACTTCATTTCTGTGGCGCAGGCAAGCGCCACCCTTTCTGACCGTGGCATTGTCACCATCCCCCTTGCCATGAATTGGGGGCCTGAAGGCAAGATTTTCACGGTGGAACAGGCTGACTTCATCAAGAACAGTCAGAAGATTTTCGGCTATGCGTACACGGCGGATGAACTGAAGCCCATGCGTGAAATCTTCCTTCACGCCAAGACCGTTCATTTCTTCCGCCTTGGTTCCAGCGGCGTGAAAGCGTCCAACACCTACGCAACGGCTAAATACCCCGGCACCCGTGGCAATGATCTTCGGGTTGTGATCACGGCCAATGAGAACAGCACCGAACAGAAGCCCCTGTTCGATGTGGAAACCTTCTTGGGAACCGTTCAGGTTGATCTTCAGGAAGGTGTGGCCGCTATCACCGGCCTGAAGGCCAATGACTATCTGGATTGGAAGTCCAGCGGAACCCTTTCCCTGACCGCTTCCTTGCCCCTGACGGGCGGCACCAATGGCACCGTGGCCGATTCCGACTATCAGACCTATCTTGATCAGGCGGAAGCGTACACCTTCAATGCTATGGGTTGCACCGAGAGTAAGGCCACCATCACCGCCCTGTTTGCGGCTTTCGCAAAGCGTATGCGTGATGATGTGGGCAAGAAGTTTCAGGTGGTTCTTTTCCGCAAGCTGGCCGACTATGAAGGCGTTGTGAGCGTCAAGAACGGCCTGACTTCCGACAAGACTTCCACCGCCCTGATCCCTTGGGTTACGGGTGTGATCGGCGGCACGGCGGTCAATAAGAGCGCCACCAACATGACCTATGATGGTGAATACGATGTGGACACCGATTTCACGCAGACCCAGCTTGAAAACGGGATCAGGGAAGGTTCCTTCATGTTCCATCGTGTGGATGAAGCGGTGTGTGTCCTGACCGACATTAACAGCTTCATTTCCATCACGGATGAAAAGTCCAGCGACTTTTCCAGCAACCAGACGATCCGAGTTTTGGATCAGATCGCCAATGATATTGCCGTTCTGTTCGGCAAGAAGTATCTTGGCAAGGTTCCCAATGATGCCGCTGGCCGGATTTCCCTTTGGAACGATATTGTGAAGCACCACACGGAACTTCAGGATATTCGGGCCATTGAGAACTTCAGCGGCGAAAATGTGACGGTTGAAAAGGGCGATACCAAGAAATCCGTGGTGGTTACTGACTATGTGACCCCCGTGAACGCTATGGAACAGCTTTATATGACCGTCTATGTTCAGTAAGGAGGTACAACCATCATGGCAGATAGAACCATCATGAACGCCAAGGATGCTGTTTCCGCTTCCTTGGCTGAATGTTTCGTGACCATCGGGGATAACCGTTACAACTTCATGCAGGCTATCAACCTTGAAGCCAACTTTGAGAAGAACAAAACGGAAGTTCCCATTTTGGGCAAGACCGGCAAGGGCAATAAGGCCACCGGCTGGAAGGGTACGGGTTCCGCCACCTTCCACTATAACACTTCCATCTTCCGTGAGCTGATGAAGCGTTATAAGGACACCGGCGAGGATGTCTATTTTGACATTCAGGTGACAAATGAAGATCCCACTTCTTCCGTGGGCCGTCAGACCGTGATCCTGAAGGATTGCAATATGGATGGCGGCTTGCTTGCCAAGTTTGATGCTGATGCGGAATACTTGGATGAAGATATGGACTTCACCTTTGAAGATTTCGAGATGCCCGAAACCTTCAGCCTTTTGGCCGGTATGCAGTAAGCAGAGCGCCCCGGCCTTACTTCGGTAGGGGCCGGGGCCTTTTTTCGTATCAAAATATAGGAGGAAAAAACAATGAGCCTGTCCGCTTTTTTGGCTGAAAACGCCGTTCCCGTTGAGAACATCAAGTTTGTTGCTTCCAAACGCTTCTTGGGTGAGGATGGCAACCCCATTCCTTGGGAGATCAAGACCATCACCGGCACCGAGGATGAAGCCCTTCGGAAGTCCTGTGCCAAGCGTGTTCCGGTTCCCGGCAAGAAGAACCAGTATCAGAAGGAAACCGACTATGATCTTTACCTTGGCAAGCTGGCCGTGGCTTGTACCGTGTTCCCCAATCTGAATGATAAGGAACTTCAGGACAGCTACAAGGTCATGGGCGCTGATGCCCTTCTGAAAACCATGCTGACCCCCGGCGAATATGCCGAATACCTGACCAAGATTCAGGAAGTGTGTGGTTTTGATACCACCATGCAGGATGAGGTTGATGAAGCAAAAAACTAATCTGTGAAGGTGATGGTGAAGCGAACATTGCTTACTATTGCCTTCACGAACTTCATTTGACACCTTCCGCCTTTTATGCTTTGCCCCGCCGTGAACGGGCCTTCATCATTGCGGCCATTGATGTTCGGGTGGAAGCTGAAAAGAAGAAGCAGAAGGAAATTGAACGAAAACAGCGCCGGGGCCGCCACCATTAAGGCCCCGGATTCTATTCTCCAAGAAAGGTGGTGATCCCTGTGGGAAACATCCGGGCCGCTATTGCCCTTTATGATGGTGTTACCAGCCCCCTTCAGAGTATGCACAAGGCAATGGGGGTTGTGCTGAACACCTTTGAATCCATGCAACAGGCTTCCGGTAGAGCCGTTGACACGGCGGCAATCCGGGAAGCCCGTGAAGAATGGGCGAAAGCGGGAACCGCCTTTGATACCATTGAAGAAAATATCAGGAACGCCAACAACGAACAGCAGAATTTCAACAATTCCATCCGTGGGGGTAACAATTCCGCCAATGGACTTCTGTCCACCATCAAGAAAATTGCCATTGCCGCTGGTGGTATCGCCGGGATCAATAAGGTGCAGAACATTTCGGATAAATTGGCAAGCACCAAAGCCCGGTTGAATTTGCTTGTGGATGATGGCGGTTCCGTTGAAGCCTTGGAACAGAAGATCATGGCTTCCGCCCAGCGTTCCCGATCCGTTTACTTTGATACCGCTTCCGCCGTTGCGAAACTTGGCCTGAACGCCGGTAACGCCTTCGGTGGCAATATGGATCAGGTCATTGCCTTCATGGAACAGGTGAACAAACAGTTTGTTATTGGCGGTGCTACGGCCCAAGAGCAGAGCAACGCCATGATCCAGCTTACACAGGCAATGGCGGCGGGTGCGCTTCGTGGTGAAGAACTGAACTCTATTCTGGACGGTGCGCCGGGTATCGCAAGAGCCATTGAAAAGTATATGGGGATTGCGGAAGGTTCCATTAAGACGGTTGCACAGGAAGGCAAGGTAACGGCTGAAGTGGTGAAGAACGCCATGTTTGCTATGGCGGACGAAACCAACGCAAAGTTCGATTCCATGCCCAAGACTTGGGCGCAGATTTGGGCCGGGATGAAGAATCAGGCCCTTTCCATGTTCGCCCCGATCCTGACCAAAATCAATCAGATTGCCAATAGTTCCAAGTTCCAACAAGTGACCACGGCCCTGATCAATGGCCTTGCCGGGGTTGCCAATATTGCTTCTTCGGTGCTGGATATTCTGATTTCCATTGCTTCCGTGATCGTTGATAATTGGAGTTGGATTCAGCCTATTATCATGGGCATTGTGGCCGCTATGCTGATCTATAACGGTGTCATGTTGGTTGGAAATACCATTATGGCGGTTCAGGCCGCAGTTAAGGCAATTCACACAGCAATGACCACCGCTTGGAGCGTTGCCACCTTTACCGCAACAGCGGCCCAGCAGGGCCTAAATGCGGCGCTTTTGGCTTGCCCCATTACATGGATCATCCTTCTGATTATCGCCGTGATTGCGGCTATCTATGCGGCTTGTGCGGCGGTTGCAAAGTTCACCGGTATTGCCAATAGCGGCTTCGGTGTGATTTGTGGCGGAATCATGGTGGTAATTGCCTTCTTCAAAAACCTTGGCCTGTCCGTGGCAAATATCGCCTTGGGTATCTGGAACGCTTTGGGGGCTTGTGCTTCCAATATCGGAACGGCCTTCCACAATGTTATTTCCAATGTTCAGGGGTGGTTTTACAACCTTCTTTCTACGGCCCTTACTGTTGTGGCGGGTATCTGTGAAGCCCTGAACAAATTGCCCTTCGTTGAGTTCGACTATTCCGGGATTACCAACAAAGCAAGCGAATATGCGGCTAAGTCCGCTGAAGCCTATGGGAATGTTGAGGAATATAAAAGCGTTGCCGATGCTTTCAATGAAGGAATGTCTACCTTTGACACCTTCCAAGATGGTTGGGCCGCTGATGCCTTTGCTTCCGGTGCCGCTTGGGGTGATGGTGTGGCCGATAAGGTTTCCGGTATGTTTGATTTTTCCGCCTTGGATTCTATGGGGGCTGATTCTTTGGATGCCTTCAACCTTGGCAATGATCTTGATAGCATTTACGGGAACACCGGCGATATTGCAAACAACACAGCGGCCACCGCTGATGCCTTGGATATTGCTGAAGAAGATTTGGCCTATCTTCGTGACATTGCGGAGCGTGAAGCAATCAACCGGTTCACTACCGCTGAAATCAAGGTTGAACAGCACAATGAAAACCACATTTCCAAAGATGCTGATTTGGATGGGATCATGGATGCTTGGGCCAATGACTTTGCTGAAAAGCTGGAAGTTTCTGAAGAAGGGGTGCATGAGTAATGGCGTATAAACTGTATATGGCGGGAACGCTTATGCCCATCACCCCTTCCAAGGTGACGGTGAAGATCAACAACCAGAATAAGACCATGACCCTGATCAACGGGGAAGAAATCAATATCCTGAAGGCCGCTGGCCTTTCGGATGTGTCCTTTGAATTGGTTCTTCCCCAAGTGTCCTATCCCTTCAGCAACGGTGGAGCGCAAAGCGCCGCCTATTACCTGTCCTTGTTTGAACGGCTGAAGGTGAGCAAGACCCCGTTCCAATTCATTCTGAACCGGCAGAAGCCCGGTGGCGGGATGTTCCATTACACCAATTTGACCGTTGGCCTTGAAACCTATGAAATCACCGATGATGCCGGTGAAGGCTTTGATGTGAAGGTGAAGATCAACCTGAAACAGTACAGAGCCTATGGCACCAAGACCGTGACCGTGCAACCGGCCAAGACTTCCGGGGGAACTGCCACCGCAACGGTTAGGGCGGCACCCCGGCCCACCACAACGGCCCCGAAAGCCGCCACCTATACGGTGAAATCTGGTGATTGCCTTTGGAACATTGCCAAGAAGCAGTTGGGCAACGGGGCCGATTACACGAAAATCTATAATCTGAACAAGGACAAAATCAAGAACCCGAACCTGATCTATCCCGGTCAGGTTCTTACTTTGCCTTCCTGAAAGGGGTGATTCCGTTTGGCAGTTGAATTGTTCATCCAGCATAACAGCACCATCCAATTCCCCGTTGTCAAGGAAGGCGCACGGCTGACTTTGGAGCGCAAGGGAACCCCCGGCAAGTTGGAGTTCACCGTTGTCAAGGGGCCGGGGCTGAACTTTGCTGAAGGTGATCCGGTGAAGCTGACTGTGAACGGAACCGCCATGTTCTATGGGTTTGTGTTCAAGAAAAAGCGTGACAAGGGCGGCACCATTGATGTTGTGGCCTATGATCAGTTGCGTTATTTGAAGAATAAGGACACCATCACGGAAGAAGGGCTGAAGGCTTCTGACCTTCTGAAGCGCATTGCAACAGATTTCCGGTTGAACCTTGGCACGGTGGAAGATACCGGTTATACCCTTGAAACCATCGTGGAAGAAAACCAAACCCTGTTTGATATGATCCAGAGCGCCCTTGATGAAACCCTGATGAATACCAAACAGCTTTATGTTCTGTATGACGATGCCGGGAAGCTGACCCTGAAGAACATCAATACCATGAAGCTGAACCTTCTGATTGATGAAGAAACCGGGGAAAACTTCAGCTATGAATCCAGTATTGATGAACAGACCTATAACAAGATCAAGCTGGCCTATAACAATGAAAAAACCGGTAAGCGGGAATTGTTCATTGCACAGGACGGGGCGAAAATGAACCAATGGGGTGTTCTTCAATATTTTGAAGAAGTTCAGACCAAAACGGGCGCTTCCGCCAAGGCGGATGCCCTGTTGAAGCTGTACGATCAGAAAACCCGCAAGCTGACCATTCAGAACGCTTTCGGTGATGTGCGGGTTCGTGCTGGAAGCGCCGTGGTGGTGGCCCTGAACCTTGGCGATATTGTCACCAACAATTACATGGTGGTGAACAAAGTCACCCATACCTTCAGGGGTGATGAACACATGATGGAACTTGACCTGATCGGGGGTGAATTTATTGCCTAATCCTGTTGAAGTGGTGAAACGGGCGGCGGTGGAAGCTGTGGAAGCCGGGAAGCCGGTGAACATCCTGTTTGGAACTGTCCTTTCCGCTTCACCCTTGAAAATTCAGGTGGATCAGAAATCCACCTACACTTCTAAAATGCTGATCCTGACCCGGAATGTGACTGATTTTGAAGTTGATATGACGGTAAACCACACCACCGAGGACAAGGGCGGCGGTTCTGGTGCGGCGGCGTATGAAGCCCACAAACACGCCTATGTTGGCAAGAAAACCTTCAAGGTTCACAACGCTTTGAAGGCCGGTGAAAAGGTGCTTCTGATCCGGGTTCAGCAAGGAAAGAAATTCGTGGTCATTGACCGAGTAAAGGGGGCTTGATGATGATTCCGCAAGTGCAGGATGATATTAAACAGGATTTCACCATTGAAACCCTTCCAAGCCGTACTTTCAGGATGAACCACAACAACCTGACCATCATCGGCACCATTGATGAAATCCAAGCTGTGGAACAGGCGGTTTTTCTGATCCTGAACACAGAACGCTATGAATGGTTGATCCATTCTTGGGATTATGGGGTTGAACTTCATAATCTGATCGGGAAAGATGTGGAATACTGTATTCCCGAAATTGAACGCCGGGTTCGTGAAGCCTTGCTTCAGGATGATAGGATCACGGCGGTTCAGAACTTTGAATTTACGGTGAACAAAAAGAAAGTGCTGACTACCTTCACGGTGGTCAGCATTTTTGGCGAAATCAATGCAGAATTGGGGGTTGAAATCTGATGTATGAAGCACAGACCTATGAAGCAATCCTTTCCCGGATGCTTCAGAAGGCGCTTTCTATCAATGGCAATTTGGACACCCGTGAAGGTTCGTTGGTTTGGTGCGGTGATGCCCCCGCCGCCGTGGAATTGCAGAACCTTTATATTGCCCTTGATACGGTGCTGAATGAAACCTTTGCAGACACCGCAACCCGCCCTTATCTCATTTTGAGGGCGGCAGAAAGGGGGCTGAAACCGCAACCGGCAAGCCCCGCCGTGTTGCAGTTGAGCATTACACCAACCACCTTGCACCTTCCCATGAACACCCGCTTTTCCATCGGGGAACTGAACTATTATGTTTCGGCTGACCGTGGAAGCGGCAAATATGAAATCACCTGTGAAACCGCTGGTGAAGCCGGTAATGATTACACCGGAACGGTGATTCCCATTGAATATGTGGACGGGCTTGAAACCTGTTCCATTTCCGCCGTGGTGATCCCCGGTGAGGATGAAGAAGATACCGAGGTTTTCAGACAGCGTTACATGGATAGCCTAAACGCCCAAGCCTTCGGCGGCAACCGTGCGGATTATCTGGAAAAGGTGAACGCCATTCCCGGCGTTGGCGGTGTGAAGGTATATCGGGTTTGGAACAGCGATTTGAACCCGGCCAAGCTGATCCCGCCCACGGGAACCGACACTTGGATCAGCGGCCTTTCCGGTGTGTCCGAGGAAATCAAGGCGTGGTTGAATGCTGTGTATGCGGCGGGAGCCAATAGCAAGCTGACCGTGGGCGGAACCGTGAAGCTGGTGATCATCAACAGTTCCTTCAAGAAGCCTTCGGAAGCCCTTGTGGATCAGGTGCAGACCGCAGTTGACCCCCTTCAGAACGCCGGTGAAGGCGTGGGCATTGCCCCCATCGGCCATGTGGTGAGGGTTGAAGGCGTGGGTGAAGATACCATCAACCTTTCCTTCGATCTGTACTATCAGCGGGAATGGAGTTGGGATGATGTTTCCGCCTATGTCACGGAAGCAATCAACGGTTACTTCTTGGAACTGGCCCAAAGTTGGGCAGACCAGAATGAAGCCCTTGTGGTTCGTATCAGTCAGGTGGAAAGCCGCCTGTTGGGGATCACCGGTATTCTGGATATTGCCAACACCAAGATCAACGGTGAAGCGGCGAACTGTACCCTGACCCTTGACCACATCCCGGTTTTGGGAACCATTGAGCCGGGAACCATCGTGATCAGCGGATAAGGGGGCCGGGAGCATGGAACGCAAACTGATTGATTATCTTCCCTATGTCATTCGTGATTATGCGGAGTTTCAGGGGATCATGGGGAGCGAACAGCCGGAAATTGAAAAGGCGTGGAATACCACGGATGATCTTCTTGATAATCAGTTCATTCCCACCGCTGGAAACATGGGCCTTTCCCGGTGGGAAAAGATTTTGGGGATCACCCCCAAAGGCACGGACAGTCTTGAAGATCGCCGGTTCCGTATTCTGACCCGGATCAATGAAGAACTTCCGTACACCTTGCCCCAGCTTCGGAACATCCTTGAAACGCTATGCGGGAAGGGTAACTATTCCGCTGATGTGGAAGAAGGCACCTATCAGCTTCTTGTGAAAATCGGGTTGGCCGCAAAGAACAACTTCAATGATGTTGAATCTTTGCTGAACCGGGTTGTTCCCCAAAACATGGTTGTGACCTTGCTTCAGCTTTATAACACCCATGCGGAACTTGGGCGGTTCACCCATGCCCAGCTTGCCGCCTATACCCATAATCAGTTGAGAAACGAGGTTTTGAAGAATGGCGAATAAAACAACCAATTACAAGCTGACTAAACCCCTTGAATCTGAATTTTATGATGTAGGGGTTCAGAATGAAAACATGGATAAGATTGATACCCAAATGAAGGCCAATGCGGATGCCGTTGAAGCCCTTCAGAAAGGTCAATCCGGGAAGGCTGATCTGGTGGATGGTAAGGTTCCCGCCGAACAGCTTCCCAACATGAACTATGATCCCAAAGGTACGGCCCAAAACAAGGTGAGCGAACACAACCTTGATCAGACCGCCCACCCGTATCTGTTGGACCAGATCGGAACCTGTGTGGAAGCCACACAGAACGCACAGGATGCCGCAAATGCGGCCTTGGATGCTGTGTCCGGTATCGTCTATACTATCAATGTTCTTCCTTCGCAGAATGGCACCCTGACCTATAACGGACAGGCCCAAAGTCCTTCTTGGAACGCTTATAACCCCGATGCGCTGACCTTGGGCGGCGTGACTACCGGCACCAATGCGGGAACCTACACGGCCACTTTCACACCCAAGGGGCGGTATAAGTGGGCAGACGGTACGCAGACCGCCAAGGAAGTGACTTGGACGATCAACGCCGCCACCATGACGATCCCCACGCAGAACAACAGCCTTACTTATACCGGTTCGGCCCAAAGCCCCACTTGGAACAACTATGACAGCGGGAAAATGACGCTTGGAGGAACTACCAGCGGCACGAACGCCGGTTCCTACAATGCCACCTTCACGCCGAAAACGAACTACAAGTGGGCCGATGGAAGCACCGGGGCCAAAACGGTTGCTTGGAACATTGCCAAGGCCGCTGGTAGTTTGTCTTTGAATAAGACTTCCATCAAACTGACCGCCGCAAAGACCACGGACACCATCACCGTGACAAGGGCGGGTGATGGTAAGATTACGGCCACTTCCAGCGCCCCCACGGTGGCTTCTGTGAGTGTTTCCGGTTCGGTGGTAACTGTTACCGCCAAGGCCAAAGGAAGCGCCACAATCACCGTCAGCGTGGGCGCTGGCACCAACCACACGGCCCCGGCCAATAAGACCTGTTCCATTGAAGTGACATTGCCCACCAAGGTTCTGAACGATAACAGTTGGGCAACCATCCGGGAAGTCAGTTCCGCAGGTTTGGGGGCCAACTATTGGGCCGTTGGTGATGTGAAATCCATCGTTCTGAATGGCACCGTGAGGAATTACACTTTCAGCAACTTGACCGTGAACGCCTTTATTTTGGGCTTCAACCACAATTCCGCCAAGGAAGGTGCGAACAAGATTCACTTCCAGATCGGGAAGATCGGTTCCACGGCAGTTGCTTTGTGTGATAGCAATTATAACAGCACCGGTGATGGATTCCGCATGAATACCAGTCAGACGAACAGCGGCGGTTGGAACGCTTCACACATGAGAAAAACTGTATTGGGCAACAGTAACACCCCCACAAGCCCGTTGGCGAATAGCTTGATGGCGGCGCTTCCCGCCGATTTGAGGGCGGTTATGCAACCCGTGACCAAGTACACCGATAATACCGCCAACGGTGGCGGCAATGTTCAGACTTATGTAACGGCCACCACCGATTACTTGTTCTTGCTTGCTGAATTTGAAGTGTTCGGAACAAGAAGCTATGCAAATAGCTATGAACAGAATTATCAGGCACAATACGATTACTACAAAGCCGGTAATAGTAGAGTAGCCTATAATCATTCCGCCGTGTCCACGGCGGTGTGGTGGTGGCTTCGTTCCCCTTATTACAGCGGCAACTATTATTTCCAGTTTGTC
>OLOV01001702.1_pt1 | contig 16653 bp, 15 predicted proteins | sample 1672931 | NCBI WGS metagenome assembly OLOV01 (sample SAMEA3136738, study PRJEB25190) | human gut metagenome | biome: human gut; feature: human-associated habitat; material: faeces | place: Austria | collected 2013
TGCTCCTCTGCCCAGATACGCTCGGCAGAGGGCGTCCACTGGTCAGCGTAGGGGCGGCAGCGGCGGAATACATCATCGGTGGATTCCGGCTGCTGCATATCGGTGCTGTGCGCACCGCTGCGCTTGACCATCTCACCCAGCAGCTCAGGGTTTTCAAGCATCGGGCAGGGGCGCAGGTGGTTGTTGTTGAAGGGCTGGCCCTTGTGGTATTCCTTGAACAGGGGCTGCTGCAGGCACTCGAGCAGGCTCTTGTCATGGATATTGGCGTTGGAGTAGTGGATAAAGACGCAGGGCTCCACATCGCCGGCCGGGTTGATATGGGCATACTGGCGGCCGCCGGCAATGCAGCCGTCAATGTACTCGCCGTCATTCTGGAAGTCGATGCAGAAGATCGGCTTGCCGCCGGTAAAGCCGCGGATCTCACGGACGCGGTGGATCATGTACTCGCGCTGCTCGGCGTTGAGCATCAGATCGACATTGGCACCGTCACCGATGGGCATGTAATGGAAGTACCAGTTGAAGCGAACACCATGGCTGATGAGCATATCCATGAACTCATCGCTTGTGACAGCCTTATAGTTAGCGCTGGTGTAGCAGATGGAGGTGCCGAACAGCAGACCGTTCTCCTTCATCAGGTCCATGGCGTGCATGACGCGGTCATAGACGCCCTCGCCGCGGCGGTCATCGGTGGCATCGCCGATGCCCTCGATCGAGATGAAGAAGGCCATGTTGCCCACTTCCTTGACACGGTCGCAGAAGGCCTGGTCGATCAGGGTGCCGTTAGTGAACAGATGGAACACAGAACTCTGGTGCTTGGCAGCCAGCTTGAACAGATCCTCCTTGCGGCAGGTCGGCTCACCGCCGGTGCACATGTACCAGTGGATGCCCAGCGCCTCGCCCTCGGTGACGATGCGGTCCATATCCTCAAAGCTGAGGTTCAGGCGGTTGCCGTACTCGGCAGCCCAGCAGCCCTTGCAGTGCAGGTTGCAGGCAGAGGTCGGGTCGAACAGCAGGATCCACGGCATATTGCAGTCGTACTGCTTGCGCAGCTCCATGACATAGTTGTAACCGGCGAACATACCCTCATACACAAGGTTCAGGGCGTTCATCTTCAGGATATGGGGGTCGATCTCGTTGATTGCCCTGTAGGCGTACCCCATCCACTTGCTGTTGGGGTCGGACACAAAGGCGCGGACCTTATCCCAGTCAGCATCGGGGTAACGGTGTGCCAGCAGAGGCTGAGCCAGATTGACGAGCTTGACGGCCTGCTCGGCCATATTTTCAGGACCCTTGCCGCGCACTGCCTTGATGGCAGAGTCAAGGGCGGCGCTGAACGCTGCGCGCTGGGCGGCATGGACTACTTTATTCATCGGCATAGTTGATTGCACTCCTTTTCTCTCCGTTAGCGTATGCCCTATTGTAGGCTTTTTTTCGCCGCAGTGTACATAGACAAAAGCCGGCGAATGTTCAATTAGAAAGCCCTGTTCCCGGCCGCGGCGGGCAAAACCAAACACTCGGGATAATTTGTCATACAAACACAGCGCAGGTCCTGCGGGGAATTTCACGAAGGCTTGAAACCTCTTTCGCATTTAATACTAATATTTTCAGGGGAATTTCACGAATCATTTGCACTTGACGCAGAAAATGTGTTATAATGCAGGTACGCTGTTTACCACCCCATTTGCAGGAGGATCACTATGCCTCGTTCCAATCAAACCAAGCATCTGCTGGCCGAAAGCCTGCAGGAGCTGATGGTCACGACCCCGCTTGAAAAGATCTCGGTCAACGACATTGTGGATCATGCGGGCGTAGGCCGCAACACCTTCTACTACCATTTTGAGGACAAGTACGACCTCGTCAACTGGTATTTCCAGAGCGGCATCACACAGTTCCTTGTGGAACGCGGCGCCTACACCGGCTGGGATTCCCTGCTGGCAGCTATCAAGGATTATTTTTTGGAAAACAAGGTGTTCTACTGCAACGCTTTGGCCTACAACGGCCAGAACAGCCTGCAGAAGTACATGTTTGATTACCTGTGCTCTATTTTTGAGCAGAACGCCCGGGAGCTGAACCCTGACATCAGCGCCAGCGAGACATGCGCCATCGGCCAGTTTTTTTCCGGCGCGCTGATGGGGATCCTGATCCCGTGGGTGCTTGGCGGTATGCGCACCAACGGCCTTGTCATCTCCGATCTGACGATCCCGGTGTTCAACCACGACATCCTGCAAAAGCTGCTGCGCGGCGATACCTGAAAAGCCAAACGACCCTGTAACGATGATACCATCGGTACAGGGTCGTTTTTTGTTATTATTTGCGGTTTCAGCCCAGCTGCAGGGGGAAGGAGCAGCCCTGCGGCAGCGCATTGCCGAAAACCATGTGCTCCGAGATACGCTGATTCAGGTAACTCACATCGCCGTCCCAGTCGAGCAGCAGAACCGGCTTGCCGGTCTCCATGCGGCCCTCCACAATGCTGCGGCGCAGTCTGTGGGAGGCTTCGTCCGAGATGCCGTTTTTGCGGGCGCAAACGCAGAACAGTGTCTCCTGCGCGATGCTCTCAAGCCAGTCGTCCTGCATGACCTCGTCCACGGTGTCGTCATCGACCAGAACGGTCAGGGCGTAGAACATGTTCTGCGCCTTCATACGGCGGGCGGCGCGGCAGGCCTCGGGGGTCAGCTCCGGCGTGTTCAACAGCGGCATCACCACCAGATTGCGGCAGGCCGCCAGCGCAGCAACGCAGTCCTCGGTCAAGGCGGCGGGGTCTGCCAGCAGACCGAAGGCCGTTTGAGGGTTGGCCTTTGCCAGCGGCACGACCTGCGCCGGATCAGTAGAAAGGGCATCCAGCAGCCAGACATAGCTGCCGTGCTTTGCCGCCTCGGGGATCATCTCCGCCAGGCGTTCGTCCCCGCAGCGTGCCGCTGTGATCCAAGAAGTAGGCTGGCCGTCCGCATCGGCCTTCTTTTTCAGCTCGCTTGCACCGTAGATCAGGCCGCAGAAGCCCATATTGACGCCGACCGTGCAGATGCGATCCTCATCCACGGTATCCAGCAGGCGGTGGATCAGGCTGTAATAGCAGCTGTCGGTGCGCTGCAGGGCCTTCTGTGCGTAGGCAAAAAAGTCTTTTTGCTGCGGCATTTTTGCCAGCGTGGCACACATGTCCACATAATTGCGCAGCTGCCGGAAGCCCCCGCGGCGGATGTCCCCTACCGCGCGGTGCGCCAGCGTCATCGTAAAGCTGCGTGTACTGTTATAGTCCATTGGCAAAGCGTTCACTCGCTTTCATTTCATTTTAAAGGCAGACACTCATACATTCCATGAATAGCATAGCAGATGCAGCCAAGGATTGCTATAGACAAAAAGGGTGGATTGTTTTGAATTTTTACTTTAATTCCACCACGGTCACGCCGCTCTCGCCCTCGCCGTAGCGACCCAGCCGGAAGCTTTTGACCGCCTTGTGGGTGCGCAGATGCTTCTGGATGGCGGTGCGCAGGGCGCCGGTGCCGTTTCCGTGGATGATATACAGGGTGGACTGCCCGCGCAGCATGCCGCTGTCGAGGAACTTGTCCACCTCGTTGAGGGCCTCGTCCACCGTGTAACCCAGCAGGTTCAGCTCCATACTGGTCTTGCGGGACTTATCCAACTGCACGCGGGTGGAGCGACGCGGCTCGGCCGGCTTGCGCTTTTCCATCTTGTCTGGGGCACGCAAGTTGGACAGCGGAACCTTTGTTTTCATGATGCCGGCGCGGACCTCCACCATGCCGTTGCGGTCGGGGCGCGCCGTAACAGTGGCCGTCTGGCCCAGATCGGCAATGATGACCTCCTGACCGATCTGCACTTCTTTGAGCGGGACGAACTCTTTGACAGGCCTCGGCTTCGCATCGGTCTGCTTGAGCAGGCTCTCGGTGTCCTTGCGGGCAATTTCCCGGGCGCGCACAGCACGCTGGGCCGCGCTGGTCTTTTCGTCCTTCTGGATGCGGCGCAATTCATCGGTCAGGCTGTACGCCTCGTTCTGCACCTGCTGCATCAGGTCATGGGCCTGACGGCGGGCGTTCTCCAGTTCCTCCTCACCCTTTTTGATGAGGTCATCCCGCTTTTTCTCGGCGCTTTCAAGGGCATGCTCTGCATCGTACTTGGCCTGCTCGGCCTCTGCCTGCGCCTCCTTCAGCTGGACCTTCAGATCGTCCAGCTGCGACAGCACGCTGTCCAGCCGCTTGTCATCGTTCGACATGTGATTGCGCGCGGCATCAATGATCTCCTGCGGGATGCCCAGCTTTGCGCTGATCAGGAAGGCGTTCGACTTGCCCGGCACGCCGACGCTGAGCTTGTAGGTGGGCATCAGCGTTTCGACATTGAATTCACAGCTGGCATTGACAACGCCGGGCGTTTCCAGCGCATAGACCTTCAACTCGGCGTAGTGGGTCGTCGCCATGAGCAGACTGCCCTGACGGCGCAGCCGCTCCAGAATACTGACGGCCAGCGCCGCACCCTCGGCAGGGTCGGTACCCGCGCCCAGCTCGTCCAGCAGGGTCAGGGTCGCCGGGCCGGCCAGCTCCAGAATGCCGCTGATCCGCTTCATATGGCCGGAGAAGGTAGACAGGCTCTGCTCAATGCTCTGCTCGTCACCGATGTCAACGAGATATTCGTCAAAATGGCAGACAACGCTGCTCTCATGCGCCGGGATCAGGAACCCGTACTGCGCCATCGCGTTGAGCAGGCCGGCTGTTTTGAGCGAAACGGTCTTGCCGCCGGTGTTCGGGCCGGTGATAACGAGGGTGTCATAGTCGCTGCCCAGCTCAATGTCCACCGGCACGACCTTTTTCTTGTCGATGAGCGGGTGGCGGGCCTTGTTCAGCTTGAAATAGACCTTGTCGCTGACGGCGGGCATAAAGGCGTTCTGCTCCACGGCCAGCCGTGCCTTGGCCAGCAGCAGGTCGATCTTGAGCATTGCCTCATAGCTGTAGGTAAACTGCGGCTCCAGCGAGCCGACCTGATTCGAGAAGGAGGTCAGAATACGGGTGATTTCCTCCTGCTCCTGCGCGCGCAACTGCATAATGCGGGCGTTGGCCTCGACTACGGCGGTAGGCTCCACAAAGACGGTCGCGCCTGTGGAGGATACATCGTGGATGACGCCGCCGACCTCACCGCGGTACTCGGCGCGGACCGGCACGACATAGCGGCCGTTGCGCAGCGAGACAACAGCGTCCTGCAGAAATTTATTGGTGGTGGAGTTGCGGATGATATTATCCAGCTTGGTACGGATGGAATCCTCAGTCTGGCGGATTTTGCGGCGCAGATCGTGGAGCGTTACACTGGCGGTGTCGGCCATCTCCTCCGGCGAGAGGATGCTCTCTGCGATCTGCTTTTCCAGCACGGGCTGGGGCGCGAGCGCAAAGAACAGATCGTCCGTGGGCAGCATCTCATGCTCACTCAGGCCGTACCACTGGGACAGGCCAGAAAAATTGCGCAGCGTTGCGGCGATCTCCAAAAGCTCCCCCATCGAGAGGATGCCCCCCTTGCGGGCGTGGGCAACAATGCGGCGCACCTCGTGCACGCTGCCAAAGCGGGGACTGCCGTTTTTGATAAGCAGTGCATTGATGGCATTGGTCTGGGCCAGATCGTAGCGCTCATCCTCCACGGTGGGGGCCGGCTCCAGCGCCTGCATCATCTCCTTCGTCTCCTGACAGGCGCAGAGCTGCACGGCCCGGGCAAGGACCTTGTCCAGTTCCAGTGTTGTTTTATAGGCGGTATCCATACAGGGTCTTGGTCTCCTTATTCAAGTACAGTTTTGAGAAAGTCCAGGCTTTTCAGCCCATGCTCAAGGTGGGCGAGCGTATACTGCTCACTCGTGCGGGAAAGCTCTTTCAGACTCTCTGGTGATATCTTGAAGCCGAACAGCTTTTTATCCTCCGCAAGGCAGATATGGCGCAGGGCATAGAGCGCACCGTTATCCAGATTGGTGATATGCCGCGCTTTTTCGGCACAGTCCGCGCAGAGCAGGCGGCCCTCCACAGGGTCGAGGTAGAAGTCCCCGCCCTCATACTTACCGCAGCCGGCACAGGCCAGCACATCGGGCATATAGCCCGCAAGGGTCAATGCGCGCAGTTCATAGATGGCCTTCAGTTGGCGGCAGGGGTAGCTGCGCTCACTGAGCATGTACAGGCAGTTCAGCAGCAGCCGCAGCTGGGCATCCGCCTCCGGCGGGGCGGGGGCAAGCTCCATGGCGATCTCCGCCATATAGCTGGCCAGCGCCATTCCCTCGATGGTGGCGGAGATGCCGTGGAACACCTTTTTGACCTGCGCGTTGTCCACAAAATAGTGGCTGCGGCCGCTGGAGAGGGTAAATTCCGAATAGCAGAAAAGCCCTGTTGCGCTGAACAGGGCGCTCTTCATCCGCAGGCTGCCGCGGGCCGATGCCGATACGACCCCCAGCTCAGGCGTCAGGATCGTGATGATCCTGTCCGCCTCCCCCACCTTGACCTGACGCAGCACAAGTCCTGTCGTTGCCGTCTGCATACATGCCCTCCTGCGCTGCGTTTTGCTGCAATTTGTACGCTAAATAGTCATAAATGCTGCCGGACTGCGCAAAGCGCAGCCAGCCTCCCGCCGCGTCAGTCATACCGGTCACCCCCATGGGTACAGTGTAACAGAGGGGGCGCGGGGATGTTGGCGGAATACGGTGTCGGAAGAAATAACGGGATGCCCCCAACGGCGGCCAGAGGACTGGCCGCCCTACAGGGGCTGCCTCCGGTGTAGGGCGGTCAGTCCCCTGACCGCCGCAGCAGCCGCGGCATTTTGTTACGGCTTCGCAAAGCCCAACGAATTTAACTGCAGTTCGTTGTCGCGCCAGTCCTCACGGACCTTGACCCAGCACTGCAGGTTGACCTTGACGCCGAGCAGCTCCTCAATATCCATCCGGGCGGCGGAGGCGATTTTTTTGAGCATCTGGCCCCCCTTGCCGATGATCATGCCCTTGTGGCTCTTGCGTTCGCAGTAGATGTCCACATCAATGTCGATGAGGTCCTTGTCAGGGCGCTCCTTAAAGCGCTCGACCACAACGGCAATGCCGTGAGGGACCTCCTCCCGCAGGAAGAGCAGTGCTTTCTCGCGCACCAGCTCTGCCACCAGCTCCTTTTCCGGCATATCGGTGAAGGCATCGTCGTCAAAGTAGTGCGGGCCTTCGTTGCCGTACGGCTTGAGCATGGCAAACAGATCATCACAGCCAGTGCCGTCCTTAGCCGAAATCGTGACAATATGGTCAAAGCAGCCAAATTCCTCCAACTGCTTTTTGCGGGCCTCCAGCGCAGCAAAGCTGTCGAGCAGATCCACCTTGTTGATAACGGCGATGGCAGGCCCGCCCTTCTGCAGCGCCTTGACCATCGTCAGTTCTGCATCGGTAAACTCCCCTGCCGGCTCAAACAGCATCATCGTCACATCAACATCCTTGAGGCTGGCGGCGGCGGTCTGGGTCATGCGGGCGTCCAGCTTGTTGCGAGCCGCGTGGATGCCGGGGGTATCCATCAGCACATACTGCACCGGGCCCTTGGTGATGACGCCGGTGATGCGGCTGCGGGTCGTCTGGGGCTTTTTGGTCACGATTGCGACCTTTTCGCCCACAAGGTAGTTGGTCAGGCTGGATTTGCCCACATTGGGGCGGCCGACCAGCGCCACAAATACGCTGGAGGGCATTTCAGGAATCGGTTTTGCCATTCGGTTGTTTGCCTTTCTCTGTTGAGTTGGAAGAACGGAAAATAAATTTGTAAAATACGATCAGCGTGAGCAGAAGCCACAGCGGGCGTGTCGGCCGCGCGGTAAAGGCCGCCCACAGAATGTCCAGCCGCGGCCAGAACAGGCATACCGCCACAACGACCGTGCCGATAGCCATGACAAGCACCGCCCCTGCCGCCATATCCTTGGCCGCGCCTGCGGTCCACCAGTGGGTGGTATCGGGCTTGTCCACCGCGCGCTCGATTGCGGAGTTGACAAGCTCCAGCGCCAGCACCGCCGCCACACAGAGCGCGATCAGGGCTGTTTCCACCGCAGGCAGCTGCGCCCAGTAGGCTGCCACAAAGGCATAGAGCGCCGCACACAGATGAAAGCGGAAATTGCGCTCCTCCCGTATGGCGGCGCGTATGCCGTTGTAGGCATAGACAAAGCCCCGGGCAAAATGCGTCAGCTTCTCAAATTTCATCGCTCGTATACGAAACCGTGCGGGGCAGGCCCAGCTGGATCAGGACGGCTTCTTCTTTTTCGCGCATGCGCACAGCCTCCAGACCGCCGGCCTCATGGTCGTAGCCCAGCAGGTGCAGCATGGAATGTACAGTCAGGTACGCGACCTCGCGCTGCAAGGAATGGCCGTACAGCTCAGCCTGCTCCATCGCGCGCTCCATCGAGATGACGATGTCTCCCAGCAGCTTGCAGCCGTTGTCCTCGTCAATGTCATACTCGCCGTTTTCCCCCAGAGGGAAGCTGAGCACATCGGTGGCGGAGTCCTTACCGCGATACTCCCGATTCAGCTCATGGATGCGGCTGTTATCCACAAAAGTCACGCTGATCTCGGCCGGGCCGTCAAAATGCTCGAAATCCAGCACCGCATTACAGCTGCGGCGGATCAGGATGCGCAGGCCGGAAGGGACCTTTACCACATTCTGGTCGTTCGTGATCAATACCTTATTGGACATGGAAATCGACCTCCGTTTTTTTATTTATGGTTTGCTTCGCCGCGGGTCTTCTCCTCGGCGGCTTTTTCATAGGCTTTTACGATCTGCTGCACCAGCCTGTGGCGCACCACATCCTTTTCGGTCAGACGCACCTGCGCGATGCCCTCGACATCCTGCAGGACATGCAGTGCATCGATCAGGCCGCTGCGGACCTTGTCGGGCAGGTCGATCTGGGTCACATCACCGGTGACAACGACCTTGCTGCCGACGCCCATGCGGGTCAGGAACATCTTCATCTGCTCGGGCGTTGTGTTCTGCGCCTCGTCCAGAATAATAAAGGCATCGTCCAGCGTGCGCCCGCGCATATAAGCCAGCGGCGCGACCTCAATGACCTGCTTTTCAAACAGCTTTTGAAAGGTTTCTGCACCCAGCAGGTCGAACAGACCGTCATAGAGCGGACGCAGATAGGGGTCTACCTTATTCTGCAGGTCGCCGGGCAGGAAGCCCAGCTTCTCCCCGGCTTCTACCGCCGGGCGGGTCAGGATGATACGGCTGACATCCTTGGACTTGAACGCCTTGACCGCCATGGCCACGGCCAGATAGGTCTTGCCGGTGCCGGCAGGCCCCACGCCGAAGGTGATGGCATTTTTGCGGATGGCGGCCAGATATTCCTTCTGCCCCAGCGTTTTGGGGTGAATGGGGCGCCCTTTGGCTGTGACGGCAACGAAATCATCCGTCAGCTCCCGCAGGCGCTTTTCTTCCCCGCCGTGGGCCAGACTGATGCAGTACCGCACGGTCTGCTCCTCAAGCGGGGTGTGGTTCTCCATCAGGGTCACCATGCCGTCCACAGCGCGGGCAGCGGCGTCCACATCACACTGCTCCCCCGTAAAGCGCAGCACCGAGCCGCGGCAGACCGCTGTGACGCGGAATTCCTTTTCCATCAGATGGATGTTCTGGTCCCCGCTGCCGAAGATGGCCGCCGCCAGCTCAATGCTGTCCAGTTCAAGAGATCGTTCTGCCAAATTTGTATCCTCCCGATCATCAGGCATTGCCGCACCCCTCTATGCACCAACGCGGTAATGCCACAGCTATACATTTAGATTATATCACAGTTTTCTGCAAAAGAAACTGTGAATATTGCATAAAATTTTACCGGTGATTTCGTCACACTACGCAAAAAATGTTGAATCATGGCCGTGCAGCAATGTCCGCCGTAAAAATGTAGGTCACACAGGCCTGCACCGCCTGATTTTGCGCGGAAATTTCGCGCTGCTCCGCCTCTATCTCAGCATCGGGAAATCCCTTGAGAAGCTGTGCCCGGCAATCGCGCAGCGCCAGTGCGGCGGCGGTTCCCTCCGGGTAGGTCAGCGTCTGCACAGCCCGCTCCCGGCTTGTCACGCGGCAAAGGCAGCCGGGCAGTGCCAGGCGTCCCAGACGCAGGGGCTGCCATTCTGTCTGCGTCTCTGCGCTGCGCAGCGGCGTGCCGGTTTCCTCCGTGCGGGTATAGCCGGGCAGATACAGTGTTGTCCGCTCTGTGCTGCGGCCCGTATAGGCACAAGTCCTGACCGTCAGCGGCCGACTTGCCGTGTACTGCCGCTGCACCCGCGCCACAATGCGCCCCTGCGCGCCTTGTATCACCGCATTTCCCTTGCGGTCCAGCTTTTCTGCGGTGGCCAGCGGTTGCCCCGCCGTCACTGTCTGCCCCGGCTCCACCGCAGCAAAGCCGCTCTCGATCTCTACTGCCAAAATCACACCATCCGCCCTCGCACACAGCCCCGCCGCAGGCGGCTGCTCCCGGACGGTACGGGTCTGGGCGGGGGTGCTTTCGATGGAAAGGCAGCCGCCGATAAAATTCAGGCTGATCCAGCCGAATGTCTCACTGCGGCGCAAAGCCTCCGCCTGTACCGCCTGCAGCAGCGGCTTTGTCAGGCGGGTCCCTTCATGGATAGCACAGTCGGCGAGCAGCTGACGCATCATGGGCTGCAGGTCGGCATCCATCGCGCCGAAGTCCACGCACCAGACAAACCCGCCTAGGAATTTCAACAACACCAAAAACAAAATCATGCCCGCCGCCAGCCCGGGACGGGTCTGCAGCAGGGTCTCGGCGCGGCGGCCGGGACCGCGGCGCGCTGTCACTGTGATGACCCAGCCGCCGTCCGCCGCGACTTTTTCCAGCCTGCGGCGGTCTATGCCATCGGCGGCTGCACTGCAGCCGTCCTTCTGCCAGCGGACACGGCGCAGGCGCACCCCCGCTGCAGCCGCATGGTTGAGGAACCGGTGGATCTCTGGTCCCTGCACCGAAAAGCGGAAGGTATCCGCAGCCCAAAGCCTGAGTTTCACGGCTGCGTCACCTCCCACTTGCTGCGCAGCTCGACCCGCGCAAACCGCCCGGCCAGAATCAATCTTTTGCCCGCGAAGGATTCTATCCGCAGTTCCTCGCCATACAATGTTACCAGAGTGTCCCCCATATCAAGGCAGATGCGCTGCGGGGTGAAATCCAGCACCCGGCGGCAGCCGTCTGTCAGCAGGCTGCCGCCCCGCAGTTCCATCTCCGGCAGGCGGTAAAAGCCCTGCGGCGGCGGGGCCAGCATACGGCGCAGGTCGGGGCGCCCATGGTGCTTGCGGGGATGCGGCTTTTTCGGTTTCATGGCTGTTCCCTCCCCGCGCAAAACTGTTACCCAAATATACGCAGTGAGGTGCGCAATATGAACAACTGCAAAAACCGACAGCGCGCGGCGGTGGCAGCAGCGGGGGTGCTGGGCATACTGCTGCTGGCCGCACCGGAGGCCGCGGCGGAGGGCTTTGCCTCCGGCACAGCACTCTGCCTTGCGAGCGTGCTGCCCGCACTGTTCCCTTTTTTTGTGGTGTGCGAGCTGCTGACGGCTGCCCCGCCGCCTGCCCGGCTGCTGCGCCCCCTGCAGCGGCTGCTGGGGCTGGAAACACCCGAGGTCGCGCAGGCCGTTGCACTGTCCTGGCTGGGCGGGTATGCGGTATCGGCGCAGCTGGCAGGTCGGCTATACGGCGCGCATCGCATCAGCCGCCGGGATGCCCGGAGGCTGCTTCTGCTGGGTTGCTGCTCCGGGCCGGGCTTTGTCATAGGCTGCGTGGGCGGGCTGCTGCTGGGACGCCTGCAGCTGGGGGTATTATTGTACGCCGCACAGCTTGCGGCAAACCTCGCGGCTACGGCCTGTCTGGATCTTTTTTCTGTCTCTGGCCGTCCAAGCCGCGCTTTTTCCGCCGCCCGGCCGGCACCGCCCGCCCCGCCGCAGACATCCGGGCTGCCCTGCGCCATCTCCTCGGCCGTCAGTGCAAGCCTGTCTGTCTGCGGGTGCGTGGTGTTTTTCCGCATCGTGGGCGCGGTCATCCGGTCGTTTTTACCGGTGCCGCCCCTGCTGCTCAGTGCTGCGCTGGAGATCAGCGCCGGCTGCGCGGATGCTGCCGCGCGGGGCGGGCAGGCGGCGCTCTACGGCTGCTGCGCTGCTTTGAGTCTGCTCGGCCTTTCGGTCTGGTCCCAGATACAGCTTTTTTCCGGGGATGCGTTCTGCCCGCGTGCCCTGCTGCTGAGCCGGGTACTGCACTTTTTCTTTTTGCAGGGGTTGATCCGGCTCTGCGTGCGCTTTTTGCCGGGCAGTCTGGCTGTCTGCAGCAGCCTTTCGGCAAGGGTCGTGCCAATTTCCCGCCTGCCGCCCGATGCAGCGCTGCTGGGATTTTCCTTTCTGTGCGCAGCACTTTACAAGGTTCGACAAAACCTTTATAATAAATAACAGTATATTTTTGTTTTTAGGGGTGAGGCTAATGTTTAAAAAGAGTTACTACGGCGCGCACATTGCCCCTGCCTGTGCCTATTGCCTGCACGGCTCCCCCGCCGCCGACCCCAAAATGATCCTGTGTCGGCACAAGGGTGTTGTCTCCCCTTATTACTGCTGCCGCAAATTCAGCTATGACCCCCTGATGCGTGTACCCCGCCGTCAGGTGCTGCCCGAGCTGGACCCCAAGGACTTTACGCTGGACGATTGAGAAGGAGAAGCCATGGACCACCCCAAAACCGATTCCTTTAAAAAGGCCCGGCGCGAAAAGCGCTCGGTTACAATGGTATATATTCTGCTGCGGACCTCGGTCGTGCTGGTGATGCTGGCGCAGATTTTCAACCGCAACTTCGAGAATGTGTTTCTCTGCGTGCTGACGCTTCTGCTCTTTATGATGCCGAGCCTGATGGAGCGCAAGCTGGATATTGCCCTTCCAAACACGCTGGAGATCATCATCCTGCTGTTCATCTACGCCGCCGAGATCATGGGAGAGATCGGTGCGTACTATGTAAACTACCCCTATTGGGATACGGTCCTGCACACGCTGAACGGCTTTTTGTGCGCTGCCATCGGCTTTTCCCTGCTGGACATTCTGAACCGCCACAGCGAAGTGCGGTTTCATCTTTCCCCCCTGTATCTGGCCATCGTAGCGTTCTGCTTCTCGATGACGGTCGGCGTGCTGTGGGAGTTTTTTGAATACACCGGCGACCGCGTGATGAAGCTGGATATGCAGAAGGACACGGTCGTCAGCAGCATTTACACCGTCGAACTCGATGAGACGCGGAGCAACAAGGTTGTGGCGGTCAAGGATATCGCGGATGTGATCATCGTCCATTCCGACGGCTCGCAGGAGGCGCTGGGGCTGGGCGGCTATCTGGATATCGGTCTGATCGACACGATGAAGGATTTGATGGTGAATTTCCTCGGCGCGGTCGTGTTCTCCATCATCGGGTATTTCTACGTCAAGGAGAAGGGCAAGGGCGATTTTGCTGCGCAGTTTATCCCGCGTGTGAAGCACGGGCAGAGGGCTGAGGAATAAATGGGGCAGATCACCACAAACGCCATCGTGCTGCGGCGCGCCGATTACCGCGAAAACGACCGCATGCTCACGCTGTTTTCCCCGACGCTGGGGCGGATTGACGCGCTCTGCCGGGGATGCAGGCGGCAGAAAAGCCCGCTGATGGCGGCCAGCGAATTGTTTTGTTCGGGGGAGTATGTGCTCTATCAGGCGCGGGAGAGAACGACGGTGATCTCCTGCCAGATTGCGGACAGCTATTATCCCCTGCGGGCGGATTACGAGCGGCTCTCGCACGGCGTTTACGCGCTGGAGCTTTGCGGCGCGGCGGTGCAGCCCGCGCAGGAGAACGAGCGGCTGTTTCTGTTGCTGCTCCGCGCGCTGGCGTATCTCAGCTATGACACGGTTGCGCCGCGCCGGGTGACGGCGGTGTTTTTGATGGGCATGATGTCGCTGCTGGGGTTCAGGCCGCAGGTCGGGCGATGCGCGCAATGCGGCACGCCGATCGCGCTGGACGGACGGGCGGACGACGATTACGCGGCGTATTTCGGCGCGCAGGCGGGCGGTGTGCTCTGTGAGCACTGCGGCGCGGGCGGCGGCGTTCGGCTGACGGCCGGCGAGGTACGCTATTTACAGGCGATCATGCGGCGCGGGCTGGAGACGCTCTCGGAGGCGGGCGAGTGTTCGGATGCGCTCTTCGGGGCGCTGCGGCAGATGGCGCAGGAGCGGCTCGGCGTGCAGATTCGCTCGGAGAAGCTGCTGTAACGCTTCGGCCTTTCAAGAAGACGAAGCCGTGACGGAAGGAGTTTAGCCGTATGGATGAGCAGAAGCTGGAAAAATTGCAGACATGGGTGAAGGAATCGAGCCGGATTGTGTTTTTCGGCGGCGCGGGCGTGTCCACGGAAAGCGGTATTCCGGATTTTCGCGGCGAGGACGGGCTGTATCGCCAGCGGTACGCCTATCCGCCGGAAACCATCATTTCGCACTCGTTCTATGTGCGTCACCCGGAAATCTTCTTCGATTTTTACCGAAACCGCATGCTCTATCCGAACGCAAAGCCCAATGTCGTCCATCAAAGGCTCGCCCAGTGGGAGCGGGACGGGAAGCTGCTGGCCGTCGTCACCCAGAACATCGACGGGCTGCACCAGATGGCGGGGAGCCGGAACGTCTATGAGCTGCACGGCAGCGTGCATCGCAACACCTGCCAGAAGTGCGGCGCGCGGTATACGCTGGCGCAGATGCTGACGCTCGGCGACGTGCCCAAATGCCCCAAGTGCGGCGGAAGGGTGAAACCGGACGTCGTGCTCTATGAAGAAGGGCTTGACCCGCTGACGGTCAGCGGGGCGCTCGACGCGATTCGCCGCGCGGATCTGCTGATCGTCGCCGGAACGTCGCTGACGGTGTACCCCGCCGCCGCGTTCCTCGACGAATACCCCGGCAACCGGCTTGTGCTCATCAACAAGACCGCCACCCCGCGGGACGATATCGCGAATCTGGCGCTGCATGAGAAGCTGGGCGAAGTTTTCGCGAAGCTGTAATTCGGAATCTCAAAAGGAGAGGAAAACCACCTTGTACCCCCTGAAAAAGGGAAAAGCAAGGTGGTTTTTGCATTTTTTGCAATGATAATGGCAAATGTAAAAGGAAAATTGCGTGACTTTTGACGTGGAAGGGGTAAAATGCAGAAAAGTCGAGAAGAAATCGGCAGAAAAACGAAGGAGGAAAAACGGAATGAATGCGATTGGTTGGCTTGCTAGTGGAATAATGTTTGAAGTAATGGCGGTGTTGGTTGGAATTTGTTTACCATTAACTGGTTCTGTAGCTGAGGGCAATGGAGGACTTTGCTTTATATTTGGCTTAATGTTTGGCGTGCCCGGTTTTCTTATCATAAAATATGCGATTGAAGATATCAAAACGCAAAAAGAAGAACAAGAGAAACAACAAAAGCAGCGACAAAAATATGAAGATGCACGTTTCTATATGGCCTGCTTTAAAGCGAACGTTCCGGCTATGGATTCAACGGCAGATAGGGAAAGAGCGCGGCTGATTGCGCGGCGATTTGTACTTATGGGGAATATGGACAACGATTCGGGCATTCGGGAGAATTTTGAAAAGAGCAAAGAAGCCGCGGTTGAAATTGGCAAAGCATATTATCTTAAAGTTCAAAATCAAATGAGCACTTCACACGAAAATCTGGACCATATTCTGAATAAGGAGGATATAGCCAAAGAATTTGCCATCGCAGATAAGGAGGATCGGGAAGCGTTTTACAAATTAGGCGACAACTCGATCAATACAAAAGAGGTGAAAATCGCAAAAGACAAAAATGAGCAACGACAAAAAGAACGTTTTGCAGGCTATTACGGACGGGATAAGCGCATAGCTATCCTTCAAGAAAAAATATGGGAATGTGAACGTTCGCTGGGAAATACAAAGTATCTTGATGCGGATACTGGAACGATGAAGGAAAAGGATTGGGCGGTTGCAGGCGGCATTGCGACAGGATTGGCTGGCGGCGCGGCAGGCGTGGCAACAGCGCTGGATGTTCAAAGACACAATGCCGAGGTGCGCGATTACAATGCACAGGTTCGCAGCTTCACTGCGTCTTTGAATCATATTATGTATGAGCAGGAAAGGGTAGCGCGCTCGAATTTGAACGGATATAAACATGAGTTGGAACATGCGCAAAGCGTGTTGGTCAGCGATATGAAAATGGAACAGCTGAAGCCCTATGTAAGAATTAAAGAAGACACGCTATCCAAACGCGAAACTGGAACCATTGATTTCAAGATTAAGCTGGAATCCAAAAGACTGCCGGCGATTTATGAAAATAAATCCACTGTACTTGACGGCGTGGTTCGAGCTGATTTCTGCTATAATGGAGAAGTGAAGGGAACAGCGTATGTGCCTTTAACAACATATGGGCTTAGAGGTTCGTCTACGATGGAATGCGATGGCATGTGCGCCGGACTCGATTCGGATAAAGACTATACCATGAATTTGTCGTTCAAATCCCTTTGGCTGATGGAAGCCTAAAAAGTATAGGAAAAGCGGCGCTCCTTTTGACGGGAACGCCGCTTCTTTCCGTAAATATTACTTTTCTTCTTTGATTGCGTAGCAATCAAAAGGTGGGAAATCCAAGAACCTCAGGTTCTTGGTGGGGTTTGGGGCAATGCCCCAA
>OLOV01001704.1_pt1 | contig 16650 bp, 12 predicted proteins | sample 1672931 | NCBI WGS metagenome assembly OLOV01 (sample SAMEA3136738, study PRJEB25190) | human gut metagenome | biome: human gut; feature: human-associated habitat; material: faeces | place: Austria | collected 2013
TGAATATGAATCGCTTGGTCATCCTCTCAGTATAGCGGAAACAGAAGCTCTATTCTATGGATGATGCATTATATGAACTTTGTATGATGGGACATATTACGTCCGAATCCGCACTGAGTTTTGCACAGGATCCTGTTGCATTGGAGAAAAAAATTAAAATATACTAAACAAATCATAAAAATTTGATAAATAAAAATCTTGTATGAAAATTGTCGATGTAGTATAATACATACATACTTAGGATTGGGTTTGATGGAGTAAAGAATGGCAAATTTTAATTATCGAATAATAACAAAAGAAGGCAAAGAAAAGAGCGGCTCTCTTGATGCAGAAGACCAGATAACCGCTGTAGCACAACTGAAATCGGAAGGCAACACAGTTATTTCCGTTAAGGCAGGCAGCAAGCTTAATACCGAGGTTAAGTTTGGCAGTGGCAAGAAAGTCAAGGTCAGGGACCTCAGCGCTTTTTGTCGACAATTTAACAGCTTACTGAAAGCGGGCGTAGGCGTTATAACCGCACTTGACATGCTTGGCGACCAGACAGAGAACAGGACACTTAAGCAGTCCATATATAATGTCAGGGACGGAGTTCAGAAGGGTGATACCCTTGCTAACTCAATGAAGAAGGAAGATTGCTTTCCATCACTTCTCGTAAGTATGATGGAAGCCGGTGAACAGTCAGGTAATATTGAAATTGCTCTTGAGAGAATGGCTGAACATTTCGAGAAGGACGGAAGAACCAAGGCAGCACTTAAGAAGGCTATGATGTATCCTATCATACTTGGTATTGTTGCCATAGCAGTTCTTGTCATAATGGTAGTTGCCGTTATCCCAAGCTTCTCCAGCATGTTCGCAGATATGGATGCGAAGCTTCCGGGAATTACGAGGGGACTTCTTTCTCTCAGTGATTTCATAAGAGGTTACTGGTACATAATTATAGCGGTTATAGCCGCAGTAGTAATAGGACTTAAGTATTTTTCAAAGACCGAGACCGGCATATATTTCTTTGCAAGACTTAAGGTCAGGATGCCGGCATTCGGTAATCTTACAAGGAAGACGGCTGCAGCAAGATTCGCAAGAACTTTCAGCACAATGCTTTCTTCCGGTATGTCAATGGTTGAAGCTCTTAATATTACGGCAGGAACCATGGATAACCAGTTATTCAAGGACGTTGTAAGTGACTGTGCCGTACAGGTGCAGCGAGGCGTGCCTCTTACAATGCCCCTTAAGAAATCGGAACTGTTCCCACCGCTTATCATTCATATGACAGGTATCGGTGAGGAATCAGGTAACCTTGAAGAGATGCTTAACAACTGTGCCAACTACTTTGATGAAGAAGTAGAAGCTGCCACACAGCAGGTTATGGCACTTATGGAGCCTATGATTATTATTGTACTTGCCGGAATTGTATGTCTTATCTTGGCTGCAATTTACGGACCAATGATTACAATGTACAATGCAATGGGCAAGATGTAAATTTGATACTAAAAGCTTTTGCATACCCGTCATCAGCTTTTGTATATATATCTATTATCAAAATAATATGATCAGAGATAACACTGATTAAGAGGAAAAGGAGAATGATATTCATGAAGAAAATGTCACAGAAAAATAACAAAGGTTTCTCTCTTGTAGAACTTATCGTAGTAGTAGCTATCATGGCTGTACTTATGGGTATTTTAGTACCAACACTTGTAAAGAACGTTGAGAAGTCTAAGAAACAGAAAGATGCTTCAGCTATCGAAGAAATCAGAAGCACAATGGTAACAACTTTAGCAGATCCTACATACTCAGATATTGAAGCTACAATCGTTTACGATGGTACAACAATTGATGTTGATACTCCTAAAAGCATTAGTGCAGTAGAACCAATCACAGATACTGAAGTTAAAACATTCTTAACAGCAGTAAGTGCTGATGTTAAAGACTGGAAATTTACATCTAAGGCTTATAAGGCAGATGATGAGGTAACATTTGTAATTTCTGGCCAGATGGTAACTGTATACAGAGAAGCAGAAGGCGAATCAGCACCAGGTGCCGGTGGCGCAGGTGCAGCAACTACAGTAGCACCATAAAATTGAATTAATTGATTAAATATTACGGGTAATATTTATTTTAACTGGGATGATATCTGCATAAGCAGGTATTGTCTCAGTTATATAATAAAGAAAAATTGAGCAGGTATACATTATGATATGGACTTTAAGCATGAGAATTACAATATATGTAATATGCTTTATTTTCGGAATAATAATTGGCAGCTTCGTGAATGTATTGATATACAGACTGCCCTTACATGAGAACATAGTAACAGAAAACAGTCACTGTATGACATGCGGACATAAATTAAAATGGTATGATTTATTTCCATTGTTCAGCTACCTTTTTTTAAGAGGAAAATGTCGGTATTGTAAAGCAAAGTTATCAGTTCAATATCCATTAGTAGAATTCATTAATGGATTATTTTATGTATTAATATTTATTTTTAACGGAATTAATGTAACAAGTATATGTTACGCACTGTCGGTATCCATGCTGATTGCCTTAAGTGTAATTGACTGGCGTACATACGAGATTCCGTTTGGACTTAACATAGCCATATTGGTATTTGGAATAATTAATATGGCATTTAATTATAAGAATTTCCTATATTATCTGATAGGAATGGTCTGCGTAAGCGGATTCCTACTTTTGTTATATCTTATTACAAAGGGAAGAGGAATAGGCGGCGGTGATATTAAGTTAATGGCAGCCGCAGGACTTTTACTTGGTTGGAAACACATAATACTGGCACTGATTCTGGGATGCATCATTGGTTCTGTTATTCACATTATATTGATGAAAGTAAGTGATAAAGGCAGAATGTTGGCATTTGGACCATATCTGTCTGTAGGAATAGTTATATCAATGTTGTGTGGAGACCGGTTATTAAATTGGTATTTAGGTATTTTTCAATAAAATAAATTAAGATGTTTACCAGGCATCGACCAGGGAGGAAATATAGAAATGGCGTCAACAGTTTTAGCTATTACGGTAGGTAACGATACCACTAAAATAAGTGAAGTAATGTATTCTTCACACCGAATTGTTCGAGTATCATATTCTAATACAATTCCTACACCAAAGGATTGTGTAGAAGATGGTCAGATAAGAGATCCTAAGGAATTGGCAACAGCCATAAGAGACGAACTTAGGAAGGGCGAAATCATCACTAAAGATGTAATTTTTGCCATTCAGTCAAATAAAATTATCAGTAAAGAAATCGTGGCACCTTATATGAAGGAAGCCAGATTAATGGAATATATTGTTACGAATGCAACAGAATATTTTCCTGTTAATATAGATGAATATGTCTTTACATATTCCATACTTGAGAACATTATTGATGTATCAGAGAAAAAATACAGATTAATGGTTATGGCAGCACCAATGGGTATTGTCGAAAGATATTATGACGTTGCAGACATGCTTGAATTAAGGGTACTTGATCTTGATTATGTTGGTAACTCTACATTACAGTTAATGAGATTGCAGATTGATGATTCACCTACCCTTTCTATCCAGATGGGTGATGAAGCAACAATCATAAGTATATTTAATAAGAATGTCCTTCAGCTTATGAGATCTGTTCCATACGGACGATCAACCGTTGCCAATGCAATAGCGGAGAAGAGGGATATTCCCTATGAAGAAGCGTTAACTGTCCTTGACAATGAACGTGTACTTAAAGAAAGTTTTTCCGACGGAGATTATATAACGGGTTCGTTAAAATATCTCGCTAATAATATCAGTCGTGTAATTGACTATTATTCAACAAAGAATCCTGATGTTACTATTCAGAAGGCTGTAATGGTAACTGAGGGTAAGTCAATCAGGGCACTTGAGACACTTCTTTCTTATGAAATTGGTCTTAAGATTAAAAGAATTGATGAACTTAACCAGGTTATTGCGGATGACAGACTTAATATGTCTTTGTCAGAACTTACAGGATACCTTTCCAATATCGGATGTGTTATCCAGCCTGTTAACTTTGTTCCAAAGTCCGCACTTATTAAGGCTAAGAAGACTAATGATAATAAATATTTAAGACTTATAATTATAAATTCTGCGGAGGTGTACTCAATGTCCGATAAATGCGCGCTTGCTTTCGGCGAAGTGCTTTGGGATGTGTATCCGGAAAAGAAAACTTTGGGCGGCGCAGCACTCAACTTTGCGGCGCACTTTGCCTTAAAGGGCGGCAGCGCCCGCCTTATATCCGCCGTGGGCGATGATACGCTCGGACAGCAGGCTCTTTGTGAAATTCAAAGGCTTTCCGTGGATACCCGCTTTGTTTCCGTCCTGCCCGGCCGGAAAACCGGGCGCTGCGATGTAACCCTTGACGGCAATGCCGTGCCGCAGTACGATCTCATTCCCGATACCGCCTACGACCGCATACCCGCTGAGGGCGTTGACGATACCCGCTGCGATGTTTTCTATTTCGGCACCCTTGCTCTGCGGGAAGGGCGCAACACCGCTTCCCTGCGGCAGCTGCTTGCCCGCATATCCGGCCTTAAATTCTGCGACCTTAATCTTCGCGGAAAAAAGAAAAAATGCTTTTGTGGTATTATTAAAATAATATGATTTTTACGGGAGGACGAGCTTCTATGTCAGGCGTAATCAGAATTTTTGTAGAAAAAAGAGATGGCTTTAATGTTCTTGCAAAGCAGACTTTGTGGGACATTCGCCACAACCTTGGTATGAGAAATGTTACCGACCTTCGATACATTATGAGATATGATATTGAGGGACTTTCACTCGACGAGTACAACGCAGCAAAAGGTACTATTCTTTCAGAGCCGAATGCGGATGTTATTTATGAGGAAACACTTCCTGTTGAGGACGGCTGGAAGGTATTTGCAATGGAATATCTCCCGGGTCAGTATGACCAGCGTGGCGACTCTGCCGAGCAGTGCGTACAGCTTCTTACACAGGGCGAACGTTGCAAGGTGCTTACAGCAAGAGTTGTTGCCGTAACAGGTGATATTTCGGATGATGACCTTAAAAAGATTGAGGATTACCTCATCAACCCTGTAGAGAGCCGTCTTGCCTCTCTTGAAAAGCCGCAGACACTTGACATTGCAACTCCTGTTCCTGCCGATGTTAAGCGTGTAGAAGGCTTTATAAAATTTAACGACGAAGAAATGGAAAAGTATTACGGCTCAATGGGCTTTGCTATGACATTGTCAGACCTTAAGTTCTGCCGTGACTATTTCAGAGATACAGAAAAGCGTGACCCGAGTGTAACAGAGCTTCGTGTTATTGACACATATTGGTCTGACCACTGCCGTCATACAACTTTCCTTACAAAACTTGAGAAAATCGAAGTTGAAAAGGCAGCTCTCGGTTCGGTAATCGAGGACGCTCTCAATGAGTATTATGCTACCCGTGACGAGGTTTACGGAAAAGATACAAAGAGAATCGTATCTCTTATGGATATGGCTCTTATCGGTATGAAGTCACTTAAGAAAAAAGGTCTTATTCCTGACCTTGACGAGAGCGAAGAGATTAACGCTTGCTCAATCGAAGTTCCCGTAACTATTGACGGCAAAACAGAGCAGTGGCTCGTTCAGTTTAAGAATGAAACCCATAACCACCCGACAGAAATCGAGCCTTTCGGCGGCGCTGCAACCTGCCTTGGCGGTGCTATCCGTGACCCGCTTTCAGGCCGTTCTTATGTATATCAGGCAATGCGTGTTACAGGTTCGGGAGATCCGACTATTCCTGTAAAGGACACAATGCCCGGTAAGCTCCCATCAAGAAAAATTACAACAGGTGCGGCTAACGGTTACAGCTCATACGGCAACCAGATCGGTCTTGCAACAGGTCAGGTTACAGAGCTTTATGACAGCGGCTATGTAGCAAAAAGACTTGAAATCGGTGCAGTTATCGGCGCATCACCAAAGGAAAATGTAATTCGTGAAGTTCCGCTTCCTGATGATATTATCGTACTTTTGGGCGGCAGAACAGGTCGTGACGGATGCGGTGGTGCAACAGGTTCGTCAAAGGCCCACACAGAAAGCTCTATTGAAACCTGCGGTGCGGAAGTTCAGAAGGGTAACCCGCCTACAGAGCGTAAGATTCAGCGTTTGTTCCGCAATCCTAAGGTTGCTAAACTTATTAAGAGATGCAACGACTTCGGTGCAGGCGGTGTATGCGTAGCTATCGGTGAGCTTGCCGACGGTCTTGCAGTTGACCTTGACAAGGTAACTAAGAAGTATGACGGTCTTGACGGTACAGAGCTTGCTATTTCAGAGAGCCAGGAGAGAATGGCTGTTGTTCTTGACAAAAAGGATGTAGAAACCTTTATTGCCGAGGCAGAGAAAGAGAACCTTGAGGCTACAGCAGTCGCAATTGTTAAAGAAAGCCCAAGACTTACAATGACATGGAGAGGCGACAAGATTGTTGACCTCAGCCGTGAATTTTTGAATACAAACGGTGTTACACAGCTTTCATCAGCTTATATTACAGCACCAAAGGCAGAGGATTGCTACCGTAAGGCTTGTCCTGCTGTATTAAAGGATATGCCTGCCGACAAGGCACTTGAAGAAAATATGGCTCGTCTTGAGGTTTGCTCACAGATCGGTCTTTCAGAGCGTTTTGACGCATCTATCGGTGCCGCAACAGTAATTATGCCGTTCGGCGGTAAGAACCAGCTTACTCCGCAGGAGGCTATGGTCGCTAAGATTCCTCTTGAAAAAGGCGAAACAGATGACGCTACAGCAATGAGCTACGGCTTTATTCCGGGTGTTTCACGCTGGAGTCCGTTCCACGGTTCGGCATACGCAGTAGTTGAGTCACTCTCAAAACTTCTTGCTATTGGTGCCAACCCACTTACAGCCCGCCTTACATTCCAGGAATATTTTGAAAGATTAAAAGATGTACCGGAGCGTTGGGGTAAACCTGCCGCTGCACTTCTCGGTGCAATGGAAGCACAGCTTAAACTCGGTATTCCGTCAATAGGCGGTAAGGACAGTATGTCGGGTACATTTGAAACAATTGATGTTCCGCCTACACTCGTAAGTTTTGCGGTTGCTATGACAAAGGCAAGCAAGACAGTATCAGCCGAGTTCAAAAATGTAGGTTCAAAGGTTATTTATGTACCTGTTCCTGAAAATAAAGAAACTCTTATGCCTGATTGGGACAAGCTTATCGCTATGTACAAGGCTGTTTACAAACTCTTTGACGAGGGCAAGGTGCTTTCTGCATCTGTTGTTAAAGAGGGCGGTGCTGCCGCAAGCGTATGTAAGGCTTGTTTCGGTAACGGCTATGGATTTAAATTTACAAATAAACTCACAAATGACGAGCTTTTCGCCCCTCTTTCAGGTTCACTTGTTCTTGAGCTTGCAGACGGTGCGGAACTTGACAACAGTGTAGTAAGCTATGACCTCGGTACAGTTACAGACGACGGCAAGGTTACAGTAAACGGTGTTGCTGTTGATGTAAATACACTTATCGAAAAGTGGACTGCTCCGCTTGAAAAGGTATTCCCGACAAAGGCAGAGTGCCCTGAAATTGCGGTTGATATTCCGCTCTTTACAGAGAGAAACACAAGTTCACCTGCAATTAAGACTGCTAAACCTACAGTATTTATCCCTGTATTCCCGGGTACAAACTGCGAGGTTGACTCTGCAAGAGCTTTTGAAAAAGCGGGCGCAAATGTTGAACTCCTTATCGTAAAGAACCTTACATCCGCTCATATCGAAGAAACAATCAAGGCTATGGAGAAAATCATTTCCAAGTCACAGATGATTATGTTCCCGGGCGGTTTCTCCGGCGGTGACGAGCCTGACGGTTCAGGAAAGTTTATTGCTACTACTTTCCGTAATCCAAGAATTGCGAACGCTGTAAATGAGATGCTCAAGAACCGTGACGGTCTTATGCTCGGTATTTGCAACGGTTTCCAGGCACTTATCAAACTCGGTCTTGTACCTTACGGCGAAATCAGAGAACTTAAGCCGACAGACCCGACACTTACATTCAACACAATCGGCAGACATATCTCTCATATGGCTTACACAAGAGTTACTTCCGTTAAGTCACCTTGGTTTGCAAGTGTAAATGCAGGCGATGTATTTGCTATTCCTGTATCGCACGGTGAGGGCAGATTTATGGCTGACGAGGCAACAGTTAAGATGCTTGCCGAAAACGGTCAGATTGCTACACAGTATGTTGACCTTAACGGCAACCCAAGTGCAGACATTACATATAATGTAAACGGTTCCGTATGCGCTATCGAGGGTATTACTTCACCTGACGGCAGAATCTTAGGAAAAATGGGCCACAGCGAAAGAAAGGGCGACAGCCTTTACAAGAATGTTCCGTTTGCTAAGGACCAGCTTATCTTTGAAAGCGGCGTTAAGTATTTTAAGTAATTAATGCTTATTCTTAAAGCAATATAGATAAAATGGCGGCTAAACACATATTTATGTTTAGTTGCCATTTTTAATATTTACTTGACATATTTTGCGATATATTATATCATAGATAATATTAATTTTAATAATTAATGAGGTATTTAAAGAAAAAGGAGTAAAAACAATGGCTTTTTGTAAAAATTGCGGCAATAACATTCCGGACGGAGCAACATTCTGCTCACATTGCGGAACACCCGTTTATGACACAACTTCGCAGGCGCAGACTCAACAGCACCAGTACGGCACACAGCAGAACAACTTTTTGAACAGTGATGATGTTACAGCAGAGTTTGATCCTATGGATATCAAAGAAAACAAGGTTATGGCAGTGCTTGCTTATATCGGTTTGCTTGTACTTGTACCTATTTTTGCGGCAAAGGATTCAAAGTACGCAAGATTTCATGCAACACAGGGTTTGAATATTACTGTTTTATCTGTTGCACAGGCTATTATTTACTATATTTTAGCCACAATTATAAGCATCATATTCCGTGGAAGTATTATTTTTGGAGTAGGCGGAGTTTTGCTTACAATACTCGGTTTTATAAACACAATTTTGTCAATTGCTTTTATTGTTCTTGCAATTTACGGTATTGTAAACGCAGTACAGGGTAAATGCAAAAAGCTCCCTATTATCGGAAAATTCGATATTCTCGGTAAATTTGTGAAATAATAACAGAATTTATTAAATGCCTGACTATGGTTATACGCCATAGTCGGGTATTTTGTTTTGTTATCAAAAGTCGGGGTGAATTATTGTCTACCAAACTTTTATAATTACCTGACGAAGTATTCCGCTAAACAGTAATGTATTATTGTTGCTACAATATATTAAAACAGAAGCTTTTTAATTAATTTAACATAGCTTTGTATTATAATTGATATTATAAATTAAATTTTGCTGACATTAAGAACTTGTTTGTGAAAATGAACAAAAAATAACGGTTAAATTTTATTCCTCTTAAGATAAACATTCGTATTTACCATTATATAAGGGGAAAAATAATTATTATAATAAATAGTAAACATTGTTATTATGCCTTGTTCTTGGAGGTGATTTTTGTTTAGCAGGCAATTATTTAGAGACTTTTTGTAATTTTATGGTTTTTAGGTTTTGAAATTAACATTTTACGGGAGGAAAAAGCGTGAAAAAGAATAAAAGAATAATCAGTGCGGCTCTTGCGGCAAGTATGTTGTTGCCTTGTTTTGCAACAGCTGCGGTGTCGGCAAATGCGGCAGTTGTATCAGATGAAAATTCGGTTTCTGTCGGCGATTACGATTTAATGGACAACATTCAGGACGGTGTAATTTTGCACTGCTTTAACTGGAAGTACAATGATATTAAGGCAGAATTAAATAATATTGCCGAGGCAGGTTTTACAACAATTCAAACTTCACCTGCACAGCCCGGCAGCGGAACCGGTACATGGTGGTGGTTGTATCAGCCGTTGGGATTTTATATAGGTACTAGCGAACTCGGTACAAAGGCAGAGTTGGAATCACTATGTAAAGAAGCCGAAAATTATGGTATCAAGGTAATAGTTGATGTTGTAGCAAATCATCTTGCAGGCGACCATTCAAGAATAGAAGAAGATTTAAAGCCATCAAAGTATTGGCATACTTTTGGAGGCGGTATTAACTGGAAAAACAGATGGCAGGTAACGCACGGAGAAATCGGTATGCCTGATATCGCAACTGAAAATTCATATGTTCAGCAAAAAGTAGGAAAATATATGCAGGAATTAAAGTCAGTCGGTGTTGACGGTGTTCGCTGGGACGCAGCAAAACATATTGGCGTTCCGAGCGAGGGCGATAATTTCTGGAGTTCGGTAACAAAGTATGGTTTATATAACTATGGCGAAATTCTTACCGGTCCTGATGACAGAGAAACCGGAAATGAAGATATAATGAAAGAATATACAGACTATATTACAGTAACCGACAGCAATTACGGTAAAGCTCTGCGTGATTCATTTAATTCCGGTGATGCACCTGATTCGTCTGGAAACTGGTGTGATCGTGGTATTTCCCGCGATAAACTCATTTATTGGGCCGAAAGCCATGACACATGGTCAAATAACAAAGATTGGGGCTATTCAAATGATATGAGCCAAAATGTTATTGACCGTGCATATGCTGTTGCGGCAAGCCAAAATGAAGTAACGGCTCTTTATTTTTCTCGTCCGTCATCAAAAATTAAAGATAATATAAAAATCGGTGAAAAAGGCAGCACTCACTTTACAAGCAGTGAGGTTGCGGAAGTTAATAAATTCCACAATGCCATGAACGGAAAAGCCGATTGTTATAAAAAATCAAACGACTGCAGCGTAATTACCCGTAAAGACGGCGGTGCTGTTATTGTAAAAGGCAGCGGCAGCGGTAATGTTTCTGTTGAAAACGGCGGAGGCTATGCAAAACCGGGTACATATGTTGACAAAATTTCCGGCAACACATTTACGGTTACTTCATCGTCAATCAGCGGTAAGGTCGGCTCAAGCGGTATTGCCGTTATTTATGAAGAAGAAAATCCTAAGCCAAAGGTAAGTGTAACTCCGGGTTCTTCTACATACGAAACAGAGACTTACACACTTACATTAAATACCAAGAACGCTGAAAACTCGCAGTATTCCGTTGACGGCGGTAAATATCAGTCATTCACTGACGGTACGAAAATTACAATCGGCGCAGGTCTTGCGTACGGTACAAAGACAACAATCAATGTAAAGGCAAGCAACGCCAACGGTTCGGCAGATAAAACCTACATTTACACAAAGGTTGACCCGACATTAACGCAAAAAATTTACTTTGACAATTCATCTTATAACTGGTCAAATATATATGCTTATATTTATTCAGATGCAGTTTCTAATGCAAAATGGCCTGGCGAAAAAATGACTTTGGATTCTTCTACAGGTTATTATGTAATTGAAGTTTCAGATTCACTTGCAAACGGTGCGGTTATTTTCAGTGACGGCACAAACTCTGCAAGCAAGCGTTATCCTGCAGATGCAAAGCCGGGATTAAATCTCAACGGCGCTACAAAGATATTCAAAGCAAATCACACTTTTGAAGATTATAATACGCCTGTACCGACCCAGAGTACAACAGCACAACCTACTACGGCAAAGCCTACAACAGCACAGCCTACAACAGCACAACCTACTACGGCACAGCCTACTACATCTCCTGCTGAAAGCGTACTTATCGGTGATACAAATCAGGACGGTAAAATTACAATCAGCGATGTAACTGAAATTCAGCTTTACATCAATGAAATGATTACATTTAATCAGAAACAAAAGATTGCTGCCGATGTTGACGAAGACGGTTCTGTTGATATCAGAGATGCTACATACATTATGCTGTACATTGTAAATCAGCCAAGCAGTGAGGCCAAGGTAGGTCAATACAAAGGCGGAATTGCTCCGACACAGCCGACAACGGTTAAACCTACAACACAGCCTACTACAGCGCCGACACCGACAACCCAACCTACAACTTCATCTGTATCTGACAAATATACTATGACATTTACAGATAACTACAACTGGGGTAATGTGAATTGCTACTATTGGTCTGACAGCAATACAAAAATGACATCATGGCCAGGAAAATCAATGACAAAGTCAACAACAAATGAATTAGGTCAGAGTGTTTATACCATTGATATTCCAAGCGATGCTACATATGTAATATTCAACAATGGCAGCAGTCAGACTGTTGATATTCCTGTTACAGGCAGTGCCAAGTTTTATATTTCGGGCAGTTCAAACGGAAAATATACCGTTAATAACTGATGATTTTAAAAATTGCGTTGAAATAAAAAATAATAGTGATATAATAAAGCTGTCAGGTTTTATCAATCTGACAGCTTAAGTATATATTTTGTAATCAGGAGTATTGTTTATATTTATGGAGAATCAAATCGAAAAAAATATCGAGCATTTAAGAAATTCTCAACTTTTTCATGGATTTACCGATGATGAAATTGAGAAATTTCTATATAATACTAAATTTAAGATTTTTGAACTTAATCGTGGCGCAATACTTAATGTTGAACTTGATAAATCAATTTTTGTTTTATACGGTTCAATAGCTTCTTATGAAACAAATATAGACGGTGTGAAAACATTTATAAATCATTTTGAACCCGACGGAAACGAATTGATAGCCATAAGCCTGGATACTCCGTATCCGACGGTATCGGTAGAGGCAAGGAAAAAATCGGTTGTTTTGTCACTTGAAACAAATTCGTTTTTAATAACCGATCCGTCAATTATTTTTTTACAAAACAGAGTTCAGCAAAACATTATCAGTATTTTTTACAGAATGACAGAAAATGTTATGCAGCGCATAATTGCTAATGCGGAATCTCTTTCGAAAAATAAAATTATTAAGTATTTGCGACAATTAAAAAGCGAGCAAAAAAGTGACAAATTACAAATTCCTTTTACAAGACAGGAGCTCGCAGACCATTTACAAATGGATATAAGCACATTGATGAGAGAATTAAAGAGTTTGCAAGAAAGCAATGTGCTTACATATGAAGGAAAAATAATTACGATTTTGAATATCTGACACTACTATACTTCTCAAAAGGGCAGTCCAAATAATGGGCTGCCCTTTAAATATGGATTATAATTTATTTTATTGCAGAGAAATTTAATTAAGCGGGAAAAATGCACCGGCTGTAATGTCGAGGTAGTTAAGTCCGGAGTAATTCGGATATTCTGACTTTACTTTTTCCTTAAATTCTTCGGCATTGGCTGACTTGTTTGCAATAGACTTAATATTCTTTACATAGTCAATCTTAGTCTTTACATCGTTTGTATCTTCCGGGTCATAGTGCGATGTGAGGATAAGGTCATAATTTTTGTTAATATAGCCCTCAAGTTCGGCAATCATTGCGTCGGCATGTGCTGCACCGCCGATAATGGAGTGACAATCGTGACCGAGCATATGAGTGTAAATAACATTGATTTCAGGGAAAACAATATCAAAAGCATCAGCAGTTTCTACAATGCTAAGTTCGGTATCTGCGATTTTTAATGTGTCGCCTGCGATAATATTTGTAACCGAGTGAATTGATGAATCAAAGATATTACCGAAAGTCTTTGTGAAATTTTCTACTAAAGCTTTACCGCCACCGACAGTGCCGTAAGTATTTGCCTTTTTAGTAGCATATTTCTTTACATTCGGCAAGAATGTGCCGCCGCCCATATGATAAGCGAGTACAACACCCTCAACTTGAGTACCTGTATCTTTAATAAACTGCTCAAGCTCTGCAATGTTGTCATTAAAGCAAGGCGATTCGATAACAACTGTTTTGTTGTTTTTTACAAGCATAATTGCTTCATCGTCAATAAAGTCATTTGTACGGTAAACCAATAACTTTACTTCACCGAATGAATATTCAAAGATAGTACCTTTTTCTAATTTGATTTCTTTGTAATCTGTCTTTTTCATAATAAAACCTCCGTAAAAATATTTATGTGTTGAATTTGTTGTAACATTAATGATTACAACGACATATTATCACAAACTTGTTGTAATGTCAACGGTTACAACGACAAAAATAAAAAAAGATTTTAAGAATTTTCAAAAAGAAGAAAAATACTTAAAATCTTATTATTAATCAAATTATTTTATTGTTGCGATTTTATTATATTTTGCGTATCGTCCAAAACATCTTTTAATGTAACAGACGCAAGTTCTTTTTCCATTGCCTGCTGTACTTTTATGAGCCTGTCGTCAAGAACGGCATGAATGTTTCGTCCAACGGGGCAGAGCGGGTTAGGATTTTCGTGAAAATGGAAAAGCTCGCCGTTGCCTACACAGTCAACAGCCTTGTAAATATCAAGAAAAGTAATTTCGCCTTCGGGTTTTGCAAGCACAGCACCGCCCGAACCCCGTGCTACTTCCACTATACCCGCTTTTTTTAACTGCCCGAGAATTTTACGGACAATTACAGGATTAACATTGGTGCTTGCAGCCAAAAACTCGCTCGTAATCTTGTTACTGTCACCGAAAGTTTTTATGCAGGTAAGAATATGAACGGCAAGAGTAAATCTGCTTGAAATCTGCATATATATTCACCTCATTATAAAAAAGGATTACAGTAAGAAAAAACACGCTGACCGAGCGGTTAGCGTGTAATGGTCGGGATGACAAGATTTGAACTTGCGACACCACGCCCCCCAGACGTGTGCGCTACCAAGCTGCGCTACATCCCGTTGCAACATAATCTATTGTACCAAATGAATGTAAAAAAGTCAAGAGATAAGAGTTAATCTTCTAAGTATTCGTGCAAAACAGGCTTATAATTTTTAAATTTGTATTTATCGGCTAAGTTTAAATCAGCTTCATTTTGTATGTTAAGCAAATTTTTCAAAACTTTGCAATCATCATATAAATAGGTATCATATTTGCTCCATACTAATTCTTCCGTTTGCCCATTCTTCTGACAATTGTTTTGCAATTTCAGATAAATGGACACCTTTAATTTTCAATAAATTTTCTAAGTTTATCAAGGTGTTTTCTTAAATCTGACTCACCTTGTTTGTATATTTTTTCTATTATTTCGGGGTTGCTTTCAGTTCTGCCTATGCCAAGACTTTGATTTGGCGCAATTACATAAACAAGTCCCTGTTCTTCAAGCATTTTTATATCTTCAAGCTGTTTGTTATACATTTGCGGTCTGTTTAAAAGTGCCTTTGCAAATTCAGGTTTCTTTCTGTAGCGCTTTGCGGAAAATTCGAGCGTTTTGTCGGCTTTTTTGCGGTAATCCCTTGCCTGCGTAAGTATAACTATGCATTTGTCACAGCCGTCATCAAAAGCGTGTTTAAACGGAATGCTGTCGGTAATTCCACCGTCAAGATATTCGTTTCCGTTTATTATAATCGGCTGAAAAAGCAGCGGTAATGCGCAGGTCGCTCTTAGTATTTCAAATTTTCTGTCATAGCGTGAAACAGGCACATACTCGGTTTTGCCTGTGTTTATATTTGTAAGAGTTGCGATTACATCACCTTTAAATTTTGCAAAAGTATCGTAGTCAAAGGGAACAAGTTTATTTGGAATTTCGTCCATAATAAAATCAAGGTTAAAGTAACAGCGCTTTTTAGGGTTTAGCAAATATTTAGTGCCCATATATCTTTTGTCGTTTAAGTACTTTGTGCCGATTATATAGTTTCTGCCGATCTGCTTTGAAACATAAGATACGGCATTTGAAATGCCTGCCGAAGTTCCGATTACATAGTCGGCATATATGTTTTCTCTCAGCATTTCGTCCATTACGCCGCAGGAGTAAAATGTGCGTGACGCACCACCCTCAACTACAAGACCTATTTTCATATTATCACATCCTATAAAGATATTTTACTACAAAATCGGTAAATTTCAATACACATATATTGACAAAATAAAATTAATGTTTTTATAAATCTGTAAATACTTGCTCAACAAAACAAACAAATAATTTGCGTAAATATTTGCTTATTTTAAGATTAAATATATAAAATTTTAGCAAAAGCAAAGTGCAAGCAGCTTTAATTTGGCAAAATAATCAAAAACATTTTGCGCTTATTGTGCAATAATCAGGTTGCCAATTTAATACATTTTTGTTATGATAAAAGCGTTAAAATGTATTTTATACGCAAATAAGAGGTTTTTGCTTATTTTGTCGTATGTGTAATTTTATTACGGTGTTATTCTCCATTGCTTTGACTGGAAATATACCGACATTAAAGCAGAACTTAAGAACATTGCGGAGGCAGGATTTACTTCAATCCAGACTTCTCCTGTTCAGGGAAACAATAACCACGATTCATGGTCTGCATACAGTGCATAATCGCATTATAGTTTTATAGACAAACAGAATTTAACCCCCTCGCAATTGAGGGGGTTATTTTTATACTTAATTTTTAGCAGCCGCAGCCACAACCGTTAGAAGACTCGTTACCGCCACAACAAGCAAGGATAACTATAAGAAGAATAATCCATGAGCAGCAGTTGTTGCCATTACCGAAAAAGTTACACATAAGCGTTTGCCTCCTTTCTGTTTACACTACATAATATTGCAAAATACAGAAAGTGTGACTGGAATAAAAGTCAATAGAAATTTATTTTTATGTTGGCAAATTATGATTTAGCGGAGTGTCGGTCGGGCATTGAAATTTAGCTAACGCTAAATTATCCTCCC
>OLOV01001706.1_pt1 | contig 16638 bp, 13 predicted proteins | sample 1672931 | NCBI WGS metagenome assembly OLOV01 (sample SAMEA3136738, study PRJEB25190) | human gut metagenome | biome: human gut; feature: human-associated habitat; material: faeces | place: Austria | collected 2013
ACGCGTCTTATATCCCCGTAGCTAAAGCAAGGGGTTTTACGACGCATTGGATAAAATTTTTCTGGATTGAGGTTACTCCAGTCTGTTGTGACAAATACCTGTGCATCATAGCCGCTGCTTCTCATGCTTTGCGCATAAGCATCTGCATCCTCTTCGCTTTTGCCTCCATAACACCAGATTCCATAAAATGGAGTAGTGGCACTCTGCTGTGCAGGTTCATTTTGTCCTGCAATTGCATCCACATTATAAGGTGCAATTTCTCTTTCGAGTTCCAGCGTATCGGGATCAATCTCTGCTCCTGCAAGGAATATTCCATTCTCATCATATAATCCCATACTCACCAGCCAGCGACCTCCGGCTTCCCAATAAAAAGGCTCTCCGGCTTCGCAGCTTACGATAATCTCATCTGGAACTCCCAGAGATTTTTTTAATGCGGCAATCTGTTCTTCTGAGAACTGCGTATCTGCCTTTACTGTATAGTCATAAAATGGAATTTCTACAAGTGCCGATTCGAATTTATTCCATTCTTTTTCTGTGATGGTTTTTGTACTTTCGTTTTTATCTGGCTTCTCGACGCTATATGCATACTCCCGGTGATATTTCCCGTCGGCTCCCTGTACATCAAGACTCTGCCTGTGTATGGATATCCTCTGTTCTACAGTATCTTTTAACTGATAGATTTTATATTTTTTATGGTCAGCCAGGCGCATGTATACTACAAATACATTTTTATCTGGTATATAATACATCTCACCTTCTCCACCATTCTGCCAGTTTGTCATAGAACCATCTGACTTTACTTCACCGTCTTCATATCTATAAAACAGGTATCTGTATGCATTATCGCTGTCCATTCCCCGCACGATCAGTTCTTTCGTTTTGTCATTATTGATATCATAGGCAGCATACATTACCATTCCCAGATCTTCTACATCTGAAAAATTTTCTCCGTTTTCCAGAAATTTCCGATATGCCTGCTCCTCTTCTGAATCACCAAGTTCCAGGTATTCATCACTGTCTGAACTTTCTACTGTCTGCTGAGATGCATCTGCTGCCCATACGCAATTTAAGGAAATGCCCGCTGTACATATTCCCATGACAGCTGCCATGAGCAAATATTTTTCTTTTGTTTTCATCGCTTACTCACTCCGTATAAGTATTCCCATTCTCATCGGTCCAGGTGCCGTCGCCATTGTCGGTATAGCCCACGCCATCAGAATCACAGTAATAATAATCACCGTTTGTGGTCTGTTTTACATCAACGCTTCCGCTGCTGCTCTGGAGTTCATGATGTTCCAGCTGATTTCCAAAGTTATAGTCTTCGTCATTCCAGGTCCTGTAGGAATTGCCGTATGCGTCTGCCCAGGTGCCGTCACCCTGATAACTGTAAATAAATCCAATTTCATCAGAATAGGTTCCGTCCCCATTGTCCTGGAGCACCCTTGCATCATTCTCATCTTCTCCCGGGGCTACGATGGATGCCACACCGGAAGCACTGCTGAATCCGCTGGTATATGGCACGCCTGCTGGCAAATGTGCGTAGTGGTCGATATTATCGGTGTTTTCACCAGTGTTCCCGGAGTCTGTGGAATCCGTATTGTCCTGCACGCTGTCTTCCGTTGAAGGACTTACAGAATCTGTCGTTGTCTCTGATCCTGTCACAGCCCCGGCAGTGCTCTCCATCCGATTGCTGGCATTATCCTGCAAGTTCTCTGCCACGCCAGAAACGTCTTCTGCATTTCCTGCGCCAGCCTGTCCATCAGAAATCGCCGGAGCATTCTGCATATCCACCAGTTCCGAAAATGGGGCAAAATCTGGATACGGTATGTCATCATCTGCCGCTCCATCAGAATTACCCTGAGCCGATGTACCCGTCCCCACTGGAAGCGCTGAAACCGTGAATGCCAGGTTCCCACCAACAAGCATCAATGCCAGCAAAACACCCGGCAAAATTCCTCTCTTCAGCTTCCTGATACTCATCATATACAGAATCCTGTCTTTGAACACCATTCCACTGTCATTGAGACTCGCCGTCACATACGGAATCCTGTTTTCCATTGCAACAGTTCGAAGGAGCAGCTGTCGGTAAAGCCTGTGACCGCTCTGGTTCACCCGATGAATCACCGCAGTATCACACAGATTTTCAATATCCTTATCTGCCTCTTTCAACATGATAAGCAGAAATGGATTAAACCAGTAAATCGACGCGCAGATCCGAAGAAGCATCTTGTACCAGAGGTCTCTGTGGACATAATGCGTCAGCTCATGATAGAATACGAGTTTTCGCTCTTCCGCAGAATAACCGATTGCCGGAAGATACAGTTTCGTATGAAAAAGCCCCACAAGAAGTGGTGTGGTAAGCCCCGCATTCTGGCTCAGTTCCGGCATCCTGCGGATCCGTTTGTCCCTGCACACTTCCCTGTACATCCGAAGACTTACCGGATCAGTGACCGGAAGGCTCATTCTTTCCAGATTTCTTATCGAAAGATGATACGCCAGAAATTCTCCTGTCAGTTTCAGCACCGCCACGATAAGCCAGACTGCTGCAAAGATTCCTGTTGCCATTTCCATCCATTTACCAGTTTCATATACGGTATGGATCTTCTGTCCGGAAAAATCCTGATCCTGTACATTTTTTTTCTCCGGATGCATGGTCTCCTGCTGTGAAATATACTGTCCGTTTTCTGGTACAGTTGCAGAAATATCTTTTTCCTGCACAGCAATCCTGTCCGGGCTGGATTTCTTCAGCTGCAGATCAACCAGCGAAATGCTGCCCGGAACCCTCACCGGAATGAGAAGGCTGACTGCCACAAACAGCCATATGAAATATTTCCATCTTGCGGAAACTCTGCCCTTGAGTGGAACCGCCAGCAGTTTTACCAGCAAAATAATGACCGCTGCAATAATATTCAGCTTCAGGATATGCAAAACCAATACTTCCACTGTCCGTTATTCCTCCCTGTCATCCAGCTCCTTAAGAAAATCGCTGAGATCCTGGATTTCTTCAGAACTGATCTTCTTGCCCTGATAAAGTGATGTCACAAATTTCTTAAGTGAATTTCCATAAAGTTTCTCAAGGACACTGCGGCTCTCGTGTGCCTGATAATCTGCCTGAGAAACCAGCGGTGTATACAGGTTCATCTTGCCCTGCCTGGTCACTTCTACGAAATTTTTGGCTTCCAGTCTGGTCAACAATGACAGGATCGTTGTCGGAGCAAGGTTTTTCTTCGTGTTGATCACCTTTTCGATCTCCGGTCTCGTCATTGGCGGAGTGCCATTCCACAGAACAAGCATAATGTCGAGTTCTGATTCCGGAAGCCTCTGATATGTTTTTTTCACTTCTTCGCCCCTCTCTGTCATCAATTTTCTACAAACGTAGGAATAACTTTATTGTATCACATCCTCCCTTAAATACAATCATTAATTCATCTCATTATAGCTGTTCCCGTTCTCATCACTCCAGGTTCCGTCGCCATTGTCTGTGAATCCTGTACCATTGTCATCGCGATAATAAAAATCGCCATTTGTAGTTTCAGTAACAGTCACACTGTTGCCGTCTGCATCTTCCAGAACATGCTGTCCCAGCTCTGCACCCATGTAATGTGTATCATCATTCAAAGCCTGCCAGGTCTTTCCGTTTTCATCTGTAAAATAAACCTCATCATCAGTCGTATAGACGGTGCCGTCATCGCCGACATATTTGCTGCTGTAGTCTGAATAGATGGTTCTCTCTACAGAAACGGTGTTTCCCTCGCTGTCATACAGCGTCAGATCAGCTGTAGAAAGAATATCAGAATCTTTACTGCTGTCTGAAGAATCAGAACTGCCGGAACCGGAATTGCCTCCTGTTGTATCTGTTGAAGAAGAACCTCCATCCGTATTCTTGTCAGAAGATGTGGAACTGCTGTCTTTCGATGATCCGTTATCAGAAGATCCGCCTTTGCCATCCTTCCCTGTCAACGTAGGATTTCCCGGATAGGAAATAGATTCCACCATTTTTCGCACTTCACCGATGTCATCTGCATCCCTAGCATATCCTACCGCCATATACAGGCTGTTTCCTTCTGAAAAAATCGTCTGATAGCATGCTTCATAGGTATCATTACATTTCGCAACTCCGATTTTGGCATCGTCCAGGGCATATTTGTAAATGTTCACATAATCGCTTCCGTTCGTGAAACTTGCATATGCTCCTTCTGTGTGAGCATCCTCCCAGTCTGAATTCACCGGCTGCGGATAAAAATCCCCGTTTCCCGCCGCCATAACGCTTCCTGCAGAAAAAATACTCAATGTTGCTGCTGCCATAAGTGCCATGATTTTTGCTTTTCTTGTTTTCATAATGGATGCTCCCTTTTCTGTGTTTTATTTTCTACTTTTGTAGAAGTTGATTGTATTCTACATCTGTAGAATGTATGTGTCAATCCTTTTTTCTACAATTGTAGAAATATTTTCAACAACCATCGCCGTAGCGATATATCATCTACGTACAGTAAAAAAAATCCACTGTAACATCCTCCGTTCACAGTAAAAACAACTGCCGGATTCTGTTACAGTGGAAAAAATCACACACCTGATATTTTATTTTTCTGAAAGATCACATTCCCTTTGCTTTCTTTACACACTCCGTCTGCGCCTCGATCACTGCACTGCGGAAGCCTTTTTCTTCGAGGACGCGGACTGCCTGGATCGTGGTTCCTGCCGGGGAGCAGACCATATCTTTGAGTTCTCCCGGATGTTTTCCGGTCTCCAGCATCAGTTTCGCACTTCCAAGTACGGACTGTGCGGCGAATTTGTATGCCTGTGCTCTCGGCATTCCATCTGCAACTGCTGCATCTGCCATTGCCTCAAGGAACATGAACACATACGCCGGAGAGCTTCCTGAAACGCCTACGACTGCGTCCATCAGATGCTCCGGGATCACCTCTGTCTTACCGAAGGTGTTGCAGAGTTTTACGGCAAGTGCGGTTTCTTCTTCTGTAACCAGTTCATTGACACAGAGAGCTGTCATTCCCTCACCGACCATCGCCGGAGTGTTTGGCATGGTACGGATGACTTTTGTATTTTCGCCAAGGCGCTCACCAAGCCACTGCAGAGTCTTGCCCGGTGCGATGGAAATAAAGATCTGTCCAGTTTTTACACTGCCCCTGATCTCATCCAGAACGTCCTCCAGAAACTGCGGCTTCACTGCCAGAAAAACAACATCCGCAAAATCCACCACCTGTGCGTTGCTATCTGCTTTCTGGATGCCAAGTTCCTTCTCGATCTTCTCGCGGGTCTTGTCTGACTTCGCAGAAGCGATCATATCTGATGCTTCCACCTCTCCACTTTTCAGAATTCCCTTTAACATGGCTGTCGCCATATTTCCACAGCCGATAAAACCAATTTTCATGATAATCTTCCTCCTTGTGTGAAAACATAGTTAAGTTGCTCTGTCGCTTTACAAAATTACAGCGGCATTTTCTTTATCATACCTGTTTTCACACCAAAAGTAAAATACTAAATTTCTCTCATTTCTCGTCGGTCTCAATCACACACTGATATTTCCTGCTTTTCTTGTCATAGCTGATTCCCACCAACAAAATATTTCCTGTATACTGCCGGATAGATGCATGCTGGATAAAAAAAGTGTCAAGAAATTATTACTTGACACTTTTTGACATTTTATTTTTTCTTCTTTTTCAGAAACATAGACAGATAGGAGGTTCTCGTCGTATCCTGCATGGAATAGCCAAGCGTATGCAAGATCTGTTCCAGCTGATCGAGAGCCGCTTCCCGTTTCTCCTCCTCATCGACGATGATCTCCAGTTCCAGATAATCTCCCAGGTTCGTGACAGCATCCACGCAGGCAGTGATATTATCCCTGTGATAATACTGCCGAAGCTTCTCCACCACCGGAACCGGCCGGAAACCAATCCTCTCCAATATCTCCCGACAAACCGCCCCATCCCCCACTGATGTCTCCAACTCCTGCCTTGTCATAGAAGTATTATCAAGTTTTGCACCCTTATACGTAATCACAGCCGACCTCTCCCCCGTTCCCCGATTCTCTACACACCTCACCCGAAGCGCCTCATCCAACCCCACAAAATCATGATGCTCCGCCATATAATAAGTATCAGATTCCATAACAAACTTCCCCTTACAAAACCCAATCTCTGCCAGAGTTTCCTCTATACATTCCTTATCACTTATCCTTAATTTAATCTCAACTTCTATGCTCATAACTACTTACACTCCCACTATTTTTCTTCTAATATAGCACAATACATCCAACATGAACACCTCCCCCTTCCAACACCTGATCCATCCCCCATAGTATGGCATACTTCAGAAAAACCCTGCCCATAAGAACATCAAGCCTCAAAGTATCACATAAAAAAAGAGGAATCCTTCACACGAAAACCTCCCCACCTGAAACACCAGGAGAAATTTTCAAAGGATTCCCCACACAACAAAATTCTCGTCAAACACCCAGCCCAGGGTGTGCAGAGGGACTGGCGAAGTCCCTCTGCGGTTTTGCAATACCCCCTTGCGGTTTCATACGATTTTTCTAAATCACATGATCTTTCTAAACAGATCCTTCAGATCCTCCACACTCGCATCCTTCGGGTTACCCGGTGCACAAGCATCCGCATGTGCAGATTCAGCGAGGAACTGCAGATCTTCTTCTTTAATAGCCTCCAGCTTGGTCGGAATTCCCACATCAACAGAAAGCTTTCTAACCGCATCAATAGCAGCCTTTCTATATTCCTCCTGAGTCATAGAATCCACATCCTTCACACCCATTGCACGAGCGATCTCACGATACTTCTCTCCAGTGCATTCCTGGTTATATTCCATTACGATCGGAAGCATCATAGCGCATGCAACACCATGCGGAGTATCATAAACAGCACCCAGTGTATGAGCCATGGAATGTGCGATTCCAAGACCTACATTTGAGAATCCCATACCTGCGATATACTGTCCAAGAGCCATTCCCTCACGACCTTCTTTGGTATTTTCAACAGCTCCGCGAAGAGATTTGGAGATCAGTTCAATCGCTTTGAGATGGAACATATCTGTCATTTCCCATGCAGCTTTTGTGGTATATCCTTCGATTGCATGAGTCAGGGCATCCATACCTGTAGAAGCGGTCAGTCCCTTAGGCATTGAAGACATCATTTCCGGGTCAACAACTGCGATGATCGGCATGTCATGCGGGTCAACACATACAAATTTACGTTTCTTTTCTACATCTGTGATAACGTAGTTGATGGTAACTTCTGCTGCTGTTCCTGCTGTTGTCGGAACTGCAATGATCGGTACGCAAGGTTTCTTTGTCGGTGCTGTACCCTCCAGGCTTCTTACATCCTCAAATTCCGGGTTTGCGATGATGATACCGATTGCTTTTGCAGTATCCATGGAAGAACCACCACCGATTGCAATGATATAATCTGCACCGGATTTTTTGAATGCAGCTACACCATTCTGGACGTTCTGGATGGTCGGGTTTGCTTTGATATCAGAATAAATTTCGTATTCCAGACCCTCTTTTTCAAGGACATCTGTTACCTTGCTTGTTACGTTAAATTTGATCAGATCCGGATCAGAGCATACAAATGCTTTTTTGAATGCATGTGCTTTTGCTTCGTTTGCGATCTCTGCAATTGCACCTGCTCCGTGATAAGATGTTCCGTTTAAGTTAATTCTATTTGCCATGATAATTACATCCCTTTCTGCGTCGCTTACGCCTTAACTTTGTTATTATCTTAACAATAGTTTTATAAAAAAGAAAGTTACAGAATCCAACAAGTGTAACGTTTTCTGTAACTTTCGTGATTTGTTCTAAATTTATGCATTCATATTCAGTAAAAATAACCAGATATATCTTTCCTGTTTATGGAAACATTTCTGTAACGCCTGTATTTCCAACATTTTTGAAGTTGTCAGTTCAGGATCTCAAGCCTCACAAAAATCTCTGCAAGCTTCTCCGGCATCCCATCTACAATGATAGATGCCAGTTCTTCCGGGGTACATGTCACCCCTCCTGTCACCCATTTGACAGTCATATAAATAGAACTCTGGCAGTACATTTCCAGCAGATAATGAACGTTTTCGCCCGGTACTTTGCCAGTTTTTTCACGAATTAAATTTTCGTAAAACTGTAAGATCAGCTCGAAATCATGCCGTCTGAGGGAATTCTGTTCGTCATAACGAAACGCTGCCGCAAAAAACGTCTGCTCTTCCTGAATATAAGTAAACTTCTTGACCAGAGCATCATAGACCGTCTTTCCACGTCCCATATGTTCAAAAGATTTCGTAAGAAGTTTGTCAAAATACCAGTTGATCAGGTCGTATTTGTCCAGAAAATTCCTGTAAAAAGTCTGTCTCGTAAGCTCACATTTCTCTGTGATCTGCTTCACTGTGATGTTCTCTACAGGAGTTGTCTGCATACATTCTTTCATGGCCCGTGCCAGCCGGTATTTGGTTTTTTCACCCTTTGTCAGATCTCTCTGGTTGCCTGTTTCAGCCATTCTTTTTCTTCCTCATCTAAGTATGGTGATATGGTCGTATATACTTTCTGATGGTAATCATTCAGAAGTTTCCGCTCACGTTCTGTCATCTCTTCCGGGTTGATTCCCTCCAGATCAAATGGGACCATTGTCAGTGGTTCGAAGCACATAAACTGCCCGAAAGATGTCTTTTCTGCCTTTTTGCAGAGGACAAGATTTTCGTGGCGGATCCCGAATTCATTTTCCAGATAATAGCCAGGTTCGTCGGAGGTGATCATTCCTTCCTCAAGCACCGGTGCCGGATTTCCCGGAAGATTTTTCCAACGGAAGCTGTTCGGTCCTTCGTGAACATTCAGAAGATAGCCTACCCCGTGTCCTGTGCCGTGGTTATAATCTTCACCCAGTTCCCAGAGCGGTCCTCTGGCAAGATAATCAAGGTTTAAACCTGTGCATCCGTACTTGAATTTCGCCGCTGCCAGGTTCAGATTTCCACGCAGAACTGCGGTAAAAAATTTCTTTTCTTTGGCTGTGACAGGTCCAAGAACAATGGTTCTTGTGATATCTGTTGTTCCTTCCAGATAATGTCCGCCGGTATCTGCAAGCACCATTCCCCTGGCCTCAAGCGGGATGTCTGTTGCTTCTGTCGCGCTGTAATGTACGATCGCAGCATGCGTTCCATATGCAATGATCGGATCAAAACTTTCCCCCAGAAAGTGCTCCTGTTCGCTGCGGAACTGGTATAATTTCTCCGCTGTGCTCAGTTCTGTAATGGTAGTTCTGGTGACATTTTTCTTGAGCCAATGGATGAATTTAGTTACTGCGACACCGTCCTTAATATGTGCAATTCTCTCGTTTTCCATCTCTGTTTCGTTCTTGACTGCCTTCGGAAGAAGAGTCAGATTTGGCTCATCCAGAATCGTCACTTCAGATGGAATATTACTTACGAGACGGCTGTTGACATTCGCCCTGGAGAGCAGAACTTTCTTATCTGAAGAGATGCTCTGAACATAAGAATAGACATCATCGTATGGGTAAATTTTTACCCCATCTGCTTCCAGATTACTGCGGATCTCTTCTGAAAAAGCTGCTGCATTTGCGTATAATCTCAATTCATTCTCCATCATTACAAGGTAAGAAAGAACCACCGGACAGCAATGGATATCGTTACCGCGGATGTTCAAAAGCCAGGCGATATCATCGAGGGATGTGAGGATAAAAGTGTCGGCTTCTTTTGCTTTCATCTGCTCACGGATCTCTGCGATCTTATCTGCTCTGGACTTGCCGGTCCATCGGATATCCAGTTCCATGACCGGCTCACAGGAAAGAACCGGACGGTCTTCCCAGATCTCGCCGATCAGGTCATCGTTTACAGAAAATGTGATATGTTTTTCCTGCAGAAGTTCCTGCAATTCTTCCGCTTCCCTCGCACTTACGGTACGGCCGTCGAAGCCAAGACACATGCCTTCTTCTAATTTATCGTTCAGAAACTGATGCACGGTCGGAACCCCTGGCTCGCCGGATTTGAACAGTTCTATTGTCGTATCGCGGAGCTGATCCGCTGCCTGGATAAAATAACGGCCATCAGTCCACAGGCCTGCCATGTCCTGTGTGATAACGGCAGTTCCTGCGGAGCCGGTGAAGCCTGTGATATATTTCCTACATTTGAAGTAGTCACCTACGTATTCCGATCCATGGAAATCATCTGTTGGTACCAGATAGGCGTCTATCTTTTTTTCTTTCATAAGAATGCGAAGGGCGTTTAATTTTTGTTTTATAGTCATTTTTTTCTATGCCTCCCTCATAACATGGGGTGTAAATTTTATAAATTTACTTTAAACAGGATATATATATTTGTCAAGAGAGGAAGGGTACTTCCCTTGGACCCGTTAATTTGCATTGACCTTTCTTGTCAGGGTGGGATGCCCTGGGGGGATTTTTTTATATTGGGATATATGAAAACCGCGAAGGGACTTGCCAGTCCCCTCGCCACCCCTGGGCTGGGTGTTTGACGGAAATTTTGTCTTATGTAGTGCCCTTTGAAAAATTCTCCTGGTGTATCAGGTCGGAAGATCTTTGTATAAATGATATCGCAGTATATAAAAATAACAGGATTCTTCTCTTTCGCATGGAGAAGATATCCTGTTATTTTATCATACTATTGGTGAGTTGATTTGTATTAGTATAACTCTAAGCTAGTGTGCTGTCTCATTGACTTTCAGTTAAATAACGCAGAATGTTTTTTCATCGACAAGGCGACTGAACGAGGCGATGCGGTGGCATCGTTGAGCGAAGTCAACGCAGTTCGATGGGAAAACAGGCAAGTTATTTAGCGAAATGTCAATGATACAGTACACTAGGTCATCCATTTTAAAACTCTTCATTGGTCAGAATCTAAAATACTATCTTCCAAGCCAACCATCTCAAGAGCATTTATTGACTTTAATCTGGCTTGCTCATTCTACAGTCATCCATTTTTCCAAAATTCTGTGGTCTTTCAAATAAATTACTTCTTACAGAGTCATTCCAGCACCCAATTTTCGTTGGTTTCCAGACGACTTACTTCCCACGTAGTCATTCTCACTCCCAATCTTCGTTGGTTTCCAGACGACTTACTCCTCACGTAGTCATCCCAACACCCCCGCGCCTTTCGCACCAGCGAAACAGCCTCAACAGTTGGCATCAACTCTGTTCTGTCTTGCTGCACCAAGCGTGGCCAAGAAGGGGGGAGTTTGAGGGGAGACTGTCCGAAAACTCGGATGATCTAATCTGATGAGAAAAAGATTGATATGCTCTTGTGAGCGTTCAATATAAATTAAAACTGTACATTGCTACGAAAATAAAACTCGTAGCAATGTCACAGATGAAGGAAAGAGGCTAAATTTATGCCTGAAAATAAGGTTTTCGGACAGGCTGAGGGGGGAGCTTCGGCCTTCGCAACTTCGAGATGCTCCCCCTCAGGGTTTTCTCAGTTTCCAAACTGAATTCCCCTGCCTTATAAGGCAAAAATTATACTTTTTTAATATGAGACTTAATTCTTAGAAAAGTCCAGTGATCTTTCCGGTCTCATCAACATCAATACGTTCTGCAGCAGGTACTTTCGGAAGACCTGGCATCGTCATGATCTCGCCTGTCAGGGCAACGATAAATCCTGCGCCAGCAGAAATCTTAAGATTACGTACAGTAACTTCGAAGTCTGTCGGAGCCCCAAGCTTGGTCTGGTCATCGGTCAGGCTGTACTGTGTCTTAGCCACACAGATCGGGCAGTTGCCAAATCCAAGAGCTTCCAGCTGTTTCGCCTGCTTCTGCGCATTTGCAGTAAGAACTACTCTCTTACCGCCATATACTTTCTGCACGATCTGGTTCAGTTTATCTTCGATAGATCCTTCCAGTTCATATGCATAAGTAAAGTCGTTTGGTTCTTCTACGAGGCGAAGAACTTCTTCTGCAAGTTTGATTCCGCCTTCTCCGCCTTTTGCCCATACTTCAGAAAGAGCTACGTTTACGCCGAGTTCTTTGCACTTAGCTTCTACGAAGTCAAGCTCTGCCTTGGTGTCGGTCGGGAATGCATTGATGGCAACTACGCAAGGAAGTTTGTATACGTTCTTGATGTTGCTTACATGTTTCAGAAGGTTCGGGATACCTTTTTCAAGAGCTTCCAGGTTTTCGTTGTTGAGGTCAGCTTTGGCTACGCCGCCGTTGTATTTCAGAGCACGTACGGTTGCTACGATAACAACTGCACTTGGATGCAGGTCTGCCATACGGCATTTGATATCGAGGAATTTCTCTGCACCAAGGTCTGCACCGAATCCTGCTTCTGTGATCGCATAATCAGCAAGTTTCATTGCCATCTTGGTTGCTGTTACGGAGTTACATCCATGAGCGATGTTTGCGAATGGTCCGCCGTGTACGATCGCCGGAACGTGTTCCAATGTCTGAACGAGGTTCGGTTTCAGGGCGTCTTTCAGGAGAGCTGTCATAGCGCCTTCTGCATGGAGGTCACCTGCTGTTACCGGTTTCTGCTCGGATACTTTACCGTAGGTATATCCGATAATAATTCTGGAAAGTCTTTCTTTCAGGTCTTTGATGTCACTTGCAAGACAAAGGACTGCCATGATCTCAGATGCAACGGTGATGTCATATCCGTCTTCACGCGGCATTCCGTTTGTTCTTCCACCGAGGCCGTCTACTACGTTACGGAGCTGACGGTCGTTCATGTCCACGCATCTTCTCCATGTGATCTTTCTTGGATCGATGTTCAGAGCGTTGCCCTGGAAGATATGATTGTCGATCATTGCTGCGAGCAGGTTGTTTGCTGCTCCGATCGCATGGAAGTCACCTGTGAAGTGAAGGTTGATGTCCTCCATCGGAACTACCTGTGCATAGCCGCCGCCTGCTGCGCCGCCCTTAACACCGAATACAGGTCCGAGGGATGGCTCACGGAGAGCTACCATAACGCTCTTGCCGAGTCTCTGCATACCGTCTGCAAGACCTACGGTTGTAGTTGTTTTTCCTTCACCTGCCGGTGTCGGGTTGATAGCGGTTACGAGGATCAGCTTGCCGTCCTTTTTGTCGCTTTCTTTCAGGAGATTGTAATCGATCTTTGCTTTGTACTTACCGTACTGCTCCAGATATTTGTCGTCGATGCCTGCTTTTTCTGCGATCTTGGTGATCGGCTCCATTGTGCACTCCTGTGCGATTTCGATGTCACTTTTGAATCCCATAATTTTCTCCTTTCTTTGCCGATAACGCCTGTCGTGATTGCCCCGTCACCAGGCAACCATGGCGTTAGTTTCTAAATAAGCCCTCTTTTCTTATTTAGAAATTGTTACAGATTCTCAGGTTCCACTCTCTGCTCTTCTAAACTACTCCCAGGCAATGCCTGTATTCGTTAAAAAAAGCAGTATCTGAGTTACCCTCAAATACTGCCCAGACGGTCGGCGTTACAAATCTCCTGCTCCCTCGTGGTATCTCCACAATTCCGTCAGTCACCGGAGATTCTATTTACTTGGTGAGAAAATACTATCATATTTGTTGGATTTTGTCAATAAATTGTGTTAATTATTATATTTTTTTATAAAACATAAGGAAAATCTAGATAAAATTTGTTATTTTTATATGGATATGTTTTTTGTAGAGATGAAATCTCTAGTGTGCCGTCTCATTGACTTTCAGTTAAATAACGCAGAATGTTTTTTCATCGACAAGGCGACTGAACGAGGCGATGCGGTGGCATCGTTGAGCGAAGTCAACGCAGTTCGATGGGAAAACAGGCAAGTTATTTAGCGAAATGTCAATGATACAGTACACTAGTACTTTTTCTTTTTTGGGAAAGAGAAAACCGCGAAGGGACTTCGCCAGTCCCCTCGCCCCCCTCGGCTAAATGTCTGACGAAAATTTTGTCTTATGGGGTGCCCTTTGAAAAATTCTCCTGGCGCATCAGGTCGGAAGGTTTTCGTATAAAGCAAGTTTTGATTTATACTAAACTTATCGGCAAAGGTCGGTTTTTATCTGGAGCATATAGCCCGCGTATAAAACTGACTTGTGGCTTCCTCGTTTGTACCACCATCTGTCTTGCTATATATGGCATATAAGGACGTAGAGTAAAATAATAACAGACAGGAAGCCATGCCGTAAACTTATTGCCAGGAGGTATTATCATGGATCAAGTTTACGACAAGTGTTGTGGTATTGATGTGCACAAGAAGCTCATCGTAGCCTGCTTTAAAAATGGCAACAAGCAGGAAATACGAGACTTCGGTACAACAACCAGAGAACTTCTTGATATGGCTGACTGGCTCAAGAAAGGCGATTGTGAGATGATTGCCATGGAAAGCACAGCCTCCTATTGGAAGCCTCTGTATAACATTCTTGAAACCTGTGAGCTGCAGGTTATGATTGTAAATGCCCGTCATATGAAAGCAGTTCCCGGTCGCAAGACTGATATCAAGGATGCAGAGTGGATTGCAGATCTACTCCAGCACGGACTTCTTACAGCAAGTTACATTCCGGACAGGGAACAGCGTGAGCTCAGAGAGCTTGTACGTTATCGTAAGAGTCTCGTCGGAGAACGTAACCGGGAGCTTAACAGACTCCAGAAGATGCTGGAAGGAGCGAACATCAAGATTTCAGGAACAATAACTGATATCAATGGCAAGAGTGCAAGAAATATCTTAGAACACATCCTGTCAGGAAAGCAGATCAAAAGCAAGCCGTTGCTGTCATACAGGATATCCCTGGCATTGGCAACACCAGTGCACAGGCAATAATCTCTGTAATTGGTACTGACATGAAACGTTTTCTAACAGATGCACATATCGCATCGTGGGCAGGTTTATGCCCGGGAAGCAATGAAAGTGCACATAAACGAAAATCAGGCAGGACAACCAAAGGCAATGCATTGTTGCGAGAGACCTTGGTTGTGTGCGCCCATTCAGCTGTAAAGAACAAAAGCAGTTATTTCTCGGCACAATTTGCACGAATAAGTGCACATCGTGGAAGGAAAAGAGCTTATGTTGCAGTTGCTCATTCCATGTTAACTGCCATATATCATATGCTTAAGGATGGCGTTGTATTTAAGGATCTCGGAGCTGAATATTATACTCAGTTCAACAAGGAACGTAAAATCAACGCATACCTTAAAAAGTTGAAAGCACTTGGCTGGGAAGCTGATGCAGTTGCCGTATAAACCGTTCAGCTAAGTTTAAAATGCACCAATAAGAACACTAACGGGATAGTTTGTGCTTTTTTGCTACCCGGTAGTTTCCGCAATATCCCATACTACGGGCCCGTCGACATCACGCCTTCGGCGTGCTCGCGGGAACTACAGCTTCCGCCAAGGCAAGTTGCCGCGCTTTTCGCGCCAGCGAAACAGCCCGCACAAGTTTGCACCAGAAGCGTTCCGTCTTACTCAGCCAGGCGTGGCCAAGAAGGGGGGGAGTTTGAGGGGGAACTTCGGCCTTCGCAACTGTGAGATACTTTCCCCCCTCAAGGTCTTCACGCTCCCAGCGGGAAAAAAACTAAATTTTTAATATCAAAACAGTGGTCGTAAGGCGGGGTATAACTCCTTAAACTTCTGGTAACGTTCCTCGTACTTCGCCACAAGTTCTTCCTCCGGCTCAACGGTGTCAACGACGTGAGCCATCTTCTTTCCGATGGTCTCAACATCCGGATAAGCCCCACATCCTACGGCAGCCAGCATGGCGCCACCCATGGACGGTCCTTCTTCTACGTCGAGAACATCAACTTTGAGGTTCATCACATTTGCAATAATCTTTTTCCAGAGCGGGCTCTTTGCGCCGCCGCCGCAGATCTTGGTTCGTTCGATCTTGATACCAAGTTTTCTTGCAACTTCGAGGGAATCGCGAAGTCCGAAGGCTACGCCTTCGAGAACAGCCTGTCCGCCAATATCGACGGGCTTTTGGGATTGATTCGGCATAAAAATACCTCTTTCTGCGCGTATGCGCGAACAATGCAGTCATCAAGGCGGAAAGCAGAGAATCCGCCACCTTCCTATATTCGCGATAAAAGGGCGGGATTCCTGCAAAGGCGGCGGGAAAAGCGAAATAAAGAGGGCGCGCGGTGGCAAAGTTGACAGGGCAGGGGAAAATGTGGTATCATGCAATCAACCAGACTGGAAAAATCAAGGAGGAAAACGCATGAAACGCTGGATGAAGATACTCTGCGTGCTAACGGTGCTGGTCTGCGTCGTGTGGGGCGCGGTGAGCTATTTCCACTATAATACGGTTCGGACGCTGCTGAATCGGGCGGAACTGGCGGACTACACGAACAGCCGGGAATTGTGGTACAGCCGCAATCTTATGGGGCTTGGCTACACGGATAACTACGAAATTCTGCTGATGCGCCTGTCGGACACCCAAAACGCAGCGATGGCGCAGCAGGTGCAGTCGGATTCGCGCTGGACGCAGGAGGCGTATCCCTTCGAGCAGGTGGGGAAAAAGCTGACGAGTCTCGAAGATTTGGAGCACGCCAAGCAGTTTGAGAGCATCTGCTTTTCGGCGTGGAGGGAGATTGCAAGGGAGGATGAGAAGCTGATCTGCGCGTACAGCGAGGAGGATGGCGTGATGCTGGTGTATCGGGCGTTTGATTTTGGGGTGAGGTGAGGGGAAAAAGGAAAATCATCGGC
>OLOV01001708.1_pt1 | contig 16620 bp, 11 predicted proteins | sample 1672931 | NCBI WGS metagenome assembly OLOV01 (sample SAMEA3136738, study PRJEB25190) | human gut metagenome | biome: human gut; feature: human-associated habitat; material: faeces | place: Austria | collected 2013
GAGCGGCCACGTAGTCGATGCACTTGTCGATCTGCGCCATGGGCACTTCGCAGTCGTTCTGACCGGCGAAGCGGCGGCGGGTGCAGTGACGGCAGTACATGGAGCACTGGTCAGTGATCAGCAGCAGCACGCGGTCGGGATAGCGGTGGGTCAGGCCGGGGGTGGGAGAGTCGGTATCCTCGTGCAGGGGATCGGCATCCTCGTAGTCGGCGTACTCCAGCTCCTCGGCGCGGGGGATAGCCATCTTGCGGATGGGATCAAAGGGATCGTCCAGGTCGATCAGGGACAGATAGTAAGGGGTGACGGCCATGCGGAGCTTGCCCAGGGTCTTGGCAACGCCGGCTTCCTCGTCGGGGGTCAGGGTCATGTACTTCTTCAGATCCTCAACCGTCTCAGCGCGGTTAGCGACCTGCCAATGCCAGTCGTTCCACAGATTTTCGGGAACATCGGCGAACAAACCGTTACGGGTCTTCATATCTTTATTCTCCTTCACAAAATCCGAATGTTTTGGGGTAGGCCAAAGGCTGGGAGGCCCTTGCGGGCCACCCAGCTCTTGGGGGAAGATCAGTTAGCAGTACTTCTCGTCGAACAGCTTACGCAGCTTGGGGTTCTCGCGCAGCACGTCCAGGGTGATCTGAGCGTGGTTCTTGGTGTAGCCGTTGCCGATGATCATGGTGACGTCCTTGCCGATACCCTCAGCGCCCAGGGCGGCCTTGGTGAAGGAGGTAGCCATGGAGAAGAAGTACACCAGGCCGTCGTCGCGGACGGGCAGGATGGCGGACATCTCGCAGGACTCGATGTTCACGCAGCAGATGGAGATATCGTACTCCTTGCCGTCGTTGACACCCAGAGCGGCTTCCATAACGTCCACGGGCTTGGTGCAGTCGGCAACGATCACGTCGGTGTAAACGCCCAGCTCCATCAGATCGGCAACCTGGGAGGCCTTGCGGACAACGCCCACGACCTTGCCCTTGGGGCCGACCTTCTTCATGGCCTCGTAGCCGCACAGAACGGCGGACTTGCCGTTGGCGCCCAGAATCAGAACGCTGTCACCCTCGTGAGGCAGCTTGCGGGCCTGAGCGGGAGCGCCGGCCACGTCCAGAGCGGCCAGGGCCAGAGGCTCGGACATATCCTCGGGCATCTTGCAGTACAGAGCGGACTCGAACAGGATGGCCTTGCCGATGATGTCGACGCGGTCGATATCCTTGTGGATGGACAGGATCTTCTCGATCTTCAGGGGGGTCATGGACAGGGACACCAGGGAGACGATCTTGTCGCCTTCCTTCAGGTCGAAGCCGGGCTTGTTCTTCAGATCCTCGCCGATGTGAGCGACGACGCCCTTGAACATACCGCCGGAACCGGTGACGGGGTTCTGCTGCTTGCCGCGCTCGGCCACGATGCCCATGATCATCTCGCCGATCTTCTTCTCGTCGCCGCCGCAGGCCTCGGAGATCTGGGTGAAGGAAGCGGAGTCGATGTTCAGGGAGGTGACATCGCAGACGATCTCGTTGGAGTAGACCTTGCTCATGTCGTTGTCGATCTTCCATGCAGCCTGGGTCAGAACGCCCTTCGGCTCGATAACGCGGTGGGTACCGTACTTGTTGCCTTTCAGTTCAGCCATTGTAAATATCCTCCTAAAATTTTTGTTTGTGATGTATGGTGTATGATATATGGTTTATATGATGTGGTTTTTATATGGTAAGGTGGTTTATATGGTGGTAAAAGATCTGAAATTACTTCAGGGGCTTCAGGCTCAGGATCTCGCGGGCCTCGGCGGGGGTAGCGATCTCGCGGCCCAGCTCCTTGGCCATGCGGACGACCTTGGCCACCAGCTCGCCGTTGGAGGCGGCCTTGTGACCCTTGCCCAGGTAGACGTTATCCTCGAAGCCCACGCGGACGTTGCCGCCCATGGCGATGCCGGCGGCGGCCATAGTCCAGGCGGACTTGCCAACACCGGTGACGGTCCAGGTGGAGCCGGCGGGGATCTGGCTCACCAGGTGGCACAGGTTGGGGATGGTGGCGGGGGTGCAGCCGCTGACGCCCAGCACGAAGTTGAACTGCATGGGATGGCCGGGCACCTCGCCCTTCTTGGCCATGGTCAGGATGGTGTCCAGGTGGCCGATCTCGAAGCACTCATACTCGGGCTTGATGTCGTTGGCCAGCATGCGCTTGCCGAAGGCACGCATGGTGGGCATGGTGTTGTCGAAGATCTCGTCGCCGAAGTTGCAGGTGCCGCAGTCCAGCGTGGCCATCTCGGGGAACAGCTCGGTGGGCTGCAGACGCTCCTCGGGGCTCATGCCGGTGGCGCCGCCGGTGGAGGGGATCATAATGACGTCAGGCAGCTCCTTGCGGATGGCGTCCATGACGACCTTGAAGCGCTCGCGGCCCTGGGTGGGCGTGCCGTCGTCCTCGCGGACGTGGATGTGCAGGATGGCAGCACCGGCCTCGTAGGCGGACTTGGCCTCGCGGACCATTTCCTCCACGGTGTAGGGGACGGCCTCGTTCTGGGCCTTGGTGACCTCAGCGCCGCAGATGGCGGCAGTAATGATCAGCTTTTCCATCGTGTCGCTCCCTTACTTCTTGATCTCGAGACGCTGACAGTCCTTGGGGGTGACGCAGGTGCCGTGGGCGCGGCAGACCACCACAGGCTCGGCCAGAACGTCGGCGGCGGAAGCGCTGATGTCGGGGCGGGAGACAATGACCTTGCGGGCCTCGAACTTCATGGTGCGGGAGGTGTTGCCGATCTTCTCGATCTCGCCGTAGGCCTCGATGTAGTCGCCGGCGTACACGGGAGCCAGGAACTCCACGTTGTCATACGCGCAGAACAGGCCCTCGTCACCGTCGCAGGTGATCAGCAGCTCGGTGGCCACGTCGCCGAACAGGTGCACCATGTGGGCGCCGTCCACCAGGTTGCCGCCGTAGTGGGCGTCCTTCGCGCTCATGCGCAGACGAAGCAGAGATGTCATCTTTTCCATAAGTTTTTTCCTCCTTCAAATTTTTGGACGTGCATTCCCAATACCAGATTTGGCCTATATCGCTTCTTTTGGGTATGAAAAAAGCGCTATCGGTCAAGGTCGTTGACCAATAGCGCTCCATGTATCACTACATGACAGCAACGCCGCTTACACAGCGCTGCCAAGCGGCAGACCCCCAGGCTGATCTGCCACTTTCGGCGGAAAGCTCCTTCCTGCTGTGCCACACGGGTGCCTGTCCCCACTCGCAGCAGTACCCCGCTCTCCGCGCCTCTATTGACTGATATTATGAAATTCCTACCTTGAAATTATACCTTTTTTAGGGTGTTTGTCAAGTGACATTGTGACAGAAATGACAATAACTTTTTTGTGCGATACGAATAAATTTCAGCGGGCGGATTTGTAAATATTTCCCGAAAAGAAACTTCGGGAGCAGGGCTGCCGCCGCAGCGAAAACACGGCGTCCCCGAGGGGACGCCGTGCTGTTCTCCGCCGTGAAAGCAACCACACACGGCGGACCGCCTGGAAAGGGTGAGACCAGGTGGTTGAGGAAGATTATTTTACGGTCACGACCAACTGTGCAGGGGTAAGGATCTTGTGATAATTGCCGCCCGTAGCACCGGTCTGATAGGAGAAGATGTGCTGACCGTCACTCGTCTTGAGGAAGCTGTCAGTTACGATCTCTCGCGCCGCATGAGGGTTGTCGTTCGGGGTAGGCACTGCGGCGAAGCCGTCAAAGGTGCAGTTGTCAACGGTGATGTTGTAGCTGATGCCATCCTTGATGTGATCAAGGAAGATGGCAGACTTGGCAGCGTTGTTGGTGTTCTTGAATGCGCAGTTCTTTACCGTCAGGTTGACGGGCGTGCTGCCCTCACTGTAGATCTTGATGCCGTAGCCGTCGGTATTGAATTCGCAGTCATCGAAAACAACGTCCTTGCAGCCGTAGCCGACCTGAGAGACAGGCTGGGTAAAGGTGCAGCCGGAGAACACGAACTTGCTTGCGATGGTCTTCTTCAACTCGCCGTTGAATGTGCAGTCAATAAAGGTGACTACGCCGCCGCGGGCGCAAATACCAGAAATTGCGCTGGAGTCAATGGTAATGCCCTGGAAGGTCAGGTTTGCGTTATCCTGGTAGGAAAGTGGGCCCTCATAGCCGGGGTTGTTGTTCTGGAGTTGGACCGTTGTGGTCTTGTCACCGGTGATCTTGATGTCAGAGGTCAGTCCCTGGGCCGGAGTAGCTACACCGGTGTCAAGAGTAACGGTGGCATTGGCGGGCAGCACGATCTGGGTGGGCGTGGTCTTGCCGGTAGCGGGGTCAACTGCCTTAGCCGTAGTGATGGCATCCATGACAGCGCCATTCACAGCCGCCGCTCCTCCTGCCGCAATCTGAACGGTGGTCACCTCGGGATACTCAGCGAACTTGTCGTAATCATTGCGGGTGCTGTCGTACTCGCCGGTGGCCTGGGTGGCATAGACGGCGATGGTGATATCATCGACTGTCTTTTTCATGTAGGTGTTGTTTGCGGAGGTCTGCATCGTGCCGTTCAGGGTGATGGTATCGGCCTTGCCGGCAGCAAGCGCTCTGTCCAGAATGACAGGCGTAGTGCTGTTCATACTGACACTGGGCAGATCGGTCACAGCGTTATTCTCATCCGTGATCTTGCCGCTGAAGTCGATGACGTCCAGCAACATCGTATCGCCAGTCGCGCCGGAGATGATGACCTTGTACTTCAGGTTCAGATTGCCGTTGTTAAGTATGCGGAATTCCTCCAGATTATAGCTCGCGCCGGGTTCCCACAGGAGTTCCTGTCCGCTACCAGCGGCGTTTTTGACCCATGTCAATGCGCGGTTTGAGGTAATCCAATCGCCATTACTGTCTTTCACCTGCAACACCACATCCAGATTACCGGACTTAATGGTGTTGACGTTGGCGGTGGCGGTGTCGGTGAACCACGCAAACGTAGTACCCAACAGCATGACCACGCACATGACCAGCGCCATGACGCTGGTCAGCAGCGCCCGTTTGGTTTGCCTGTGACTATTCATATCCTTGTACCCCTTTGTTAAAATTTACAGCCAATACGGTTCATTCTTTGCTTTCACAAAGAATGGAAAACCCCTATAGGGGTTTCGCACCAGTCTGCATTGATGGTTTGAGTATAGCATCGCATTCTCGGGGTTGCAAGTGCGGACAGGGAAATTTTTTACATTTCGGCAGGTTTGACAAATTTTTTCGGCAAAGTTGGGCGAAATGGCGAAAGATCGTCTCCGACGGGGTGTTTTCTTTTTGCTTTTTTGCTTTTTTGTCTCCGACGGGTTTTTGTCATACTTTTGCCTTCGGCGAGTTACTTTCTTTCCTTGTCGAAAGAAAGTAACCAAAGAACGCCATTTAAGGGGGAAGGAAGTTTCGATCTTCCTTCCCCCTTAAAAATCCCCCAACCTTGAACGACCAAAGAGGGAGGGCGTGCGCGCCCTCCCTCTTTGGAAACACCCTCCGGGGTTTGGCGATTATCAAATCGCGCCTTTGCCGCGAAGCGGCAAAGGTAGGTGGCGGCCGATGGCCACCGTTGGTGAAATGAGACGGATCGCCACGCCAGGGGCGGGGGGCAATAATTCTCCTCGATCATGGTGAGGATCTCCGGCTTGAGGGAGAGCATACGGCAGATGTTCAGGGCGTCCCGGGGGCAGTCGGACTTGCCCTCCACCCGGTAAAGGCCGTAGTTCATGTGGCGGGCGATGACGGCCACGCCGTCCTCGCTGGTGACGGACAGCTCCCGGCGGATGGCCTCCGGGTCGATGTCGCGCAGGCCGATGATCTGATAGTGCGTCCTGGCGAACTCCGCCACCTTGTCGTAGTGGGTGGTCAGGAGGGAGATGGCGTTGACATCGTTGAGATAGCGGGTGACGGCCTGGACGATGAGCGCGCCCTCGTCGGGGTTCGTGCCCCGGGCGAACTCGTCCAGCAGGAACAGGGAGTAGCCCTGCTCCACCTCCGCCAGCGCCTTCTCGAAGTGGACGATCTCTGAGCCGAAGCCGGAAAGCCCGGACTGGATGGACTGGAGGTCGTCGAAGAGCATTTTCACGCTGTGGAACAGGGGCATCCGGGCCTTTTTGGCACAGACCAGGAAGCCGGCCTGGAGCAGCAGGACGTTGAGGGCCACGGTCTTCATGGCCACGGATTTGCCGCCCATGTTCGCGCCGGTGATGACCGTTGCGCCGGGGGTCAGGGTGATGGACACGGGGACGAAGCGTCTCCCCTGCTCCGCCAGCAGGTCGCAAAGCTCGGGGTTGACCATGTCGGTCAGCTCGAGGTCGCGGTCGGTGAGCTCCGGGCGGACGCCGCCGTAGCGCACGGCGAACAGCGCCTTCTGGATGATGAAATCCAGCCGTCCGGCGGCGTCGGCGTCGGAGAGCAGGTCGTCCACCATGGGGGCGAGGGCGGCGGCCATGGACTTGCGGACCTTCGTCTCCTCGCTGTCCTCCTCGGCGCAGAGGTGGGTGCGCTTGAGGCGCAGGTCGTCCTTCTCCGCGTCGGTTTGGGCGTGGAAGAGACGCTCCTCCACGTCCTTCTTGGCCTGGCGTATCTCCTTGAGCCGCACCGTGGCGCTGTCGGGGATATAGAAGCCGCGGCTGCCGGTCTTGTCCGGGTCGAGAACGGCCAGGGCGGGCTTGGGGTCGTGGAAGGACAGGCCGTCGAACCGGGTGACAGCGTTGATCTCGTCGAACAGGGGGCGGAGGTTCTCCAGCCGCTGGAGGTAGCCCTTGATCTCGAACAGCTCCACATGGTCCGGGGTCTCCCCTGCCGCGCAGCGGCGCAGGGACGTGCGGATGTCCTTCATCTGGCACAGGACGGTCATGACCTTGGTGTAGGTGTCCTTCAGCTGCTCCGCGGCGTTGGCGGCCTGCTCCACGTTATACAGCTCCCGCTCCAGCTCCGGGCGTTCCTCCGGGGTGTAAAACCGCAGGCGGCGGACGCGCTCCTGACCGAAGGGAGAGCAGCCGTGGAGCGTCTCCAGCACATATTGCAGGCCGATCTTCACCCGCTCGTCAAAATGGATCTCGATCATGCCAATTCCTCCTTTACGTTGATAACCGGGACATCCACCGCTTCGCGCATACGGAGCAGGAACTCGTCCTTGTCGAACTTCCAGCCGTAGGCGGACACGGGGTTGACGGTGACGCACAGCGTGCGGGCGGCGTCCTCCGTCTCCAGGGCCACGTCGCGGGTGGCCAGCTTATCCAAAGTGTCGGCAGTGAGCAGCACCTTGCTGGGGTCCTTCACCACCAGGCGGCAGCTGCGCAGCGCGCCGGAACGCAGCAGAGGCAGCACCATGGTATCCGTCAGCGCCCCGGGCAGCAGCGCCGCGCCGTGCTCCTTGACGCAGGCGGCCAGGTCGGTACACTCCGGAGGCAGCGTCTGCGCCTTGGGCAGGTTCATCAGGCGGTAGATGTGGGCCGTGTCGGCGATGACCTTGTCCATGCTCATGTGGTAGCTGGCGCCGGTGCAGAGGATGACGCCCTCCGCCACGGCCCGGGCGCCCAGACTCTTGCGGCCCAGCGCGCCGTCGATGACGGAGCGGTCCGCGCCCAGGTCGAAGAAATAGCGGGACACGTCCTTGAGCTGGGTGGTGATGGACGGGCCGGCCAGCTGGACGTAGCCGGCGCTGCGGGCCCGGAGGATGACCACCTCGCCCAGGGGTGTGGGGATGCCGGTGGTCATGAGGATCTCCTTGGTCACGTCGCCCAGGCGGAGCATATCCTTGGCCGTGGCGATCATCGTACCCTCCTTCACGAAGATGCCGGGCTTCTCCGTGCCAGTGACCACGTCGGTGGACTCGCCGTCCCGGCCGATGGAGGTCAGGCCCAGCGTACCCCGCAGATGGCCGCCGGTGAGCAGCCAGTTGAGCATGGTGGTCTTGCCGGCGTTTTTGCACATTCCCACGATGGACATGGTCTTTGTTTCGTTGAGCCGCCGGATCAGCTCGTCATGCATGGCGTACACGCCCTTTCCTTGGTATTCAGTCAATTTTTAAGTATAGCATATCGGGAGGAAAAAAGAAAGGGGAGAAACGGATTTTATCCGCTTCTCCCCTTTTACCTTATTCCACGGTAACGGATTTGGCCAGGTTGCGGGGCTTGTCGATGTCGCAGCCGCGCTCCAGTGCCGCGTAATACGCCAGCAGCTGCAGGGGCAGAACGCCCAGTTGGGGCAGCAGCATGGTCTCCGCCCGGGGGACGGTGAGCACCGTGTCCACATGGCGGCGCAGCTCCTCTCCCCCGTCCTCGGTGGTGAGAGCCAGCACGGACGCGCCCCGGGCCTGCACCTCCACCACGTTGCTGAGGGCCTTGTCGAACAGCGGCATATACGTGGCCACGGCGATGACCGGCGTGCCGGGCTGGATAAGGGAGATCGTGCCGTGCTTCAGCTCACCGGAGGCGTATGCCTCGGAGTGGATGTAGCTGATCTCCTTCAGCTTCAGGCTGCCCTCCAGAGACAGGGCGTAGTCCAGGTTGCGGCCGATGAAGAAGATATGCTCGTGGCCCGCCAGGGCTTTGGCGGCGGACCGGATGGCGTCGGTATCGGAGAGAATGGCCTCCATCTGTCCGGGCAGGGACTCGATGCCCCGGACCATGGCGGTGTACGTCTCCAGGTCCACCGTGCCCAGCACATCGCCGAAGTACAGGCCCAGCAGGTGCAGCACCACCATTTGGGTGGTATACGCCTTGGTGGTGGCCACGGCAATCTCCGGGCCGGCCCAGGTATACAGCACGTCGTCGCTCTCCCGGGCGATGGACGAGCCCACCACATTGACGATGGACAGCACCCGCGCGCCCCGCTTTTTGGCCTCCCGCAGGGCGGCCATGGAGTCCAGCGTCTCGCCGGACTGGCTGATGACGATGACCAGGTCGCCCTGAGACACCAGGGGGTCGCTGTAACGGAACTCGGAGGCCAAACACACCTCCACCGGACGGCGGAGCAGACGCTCCAGCGTGTATTTGCCCACCATGCCCACATGGTAGCTGGAGCCGCAGGCGATGATGAGGATGCGGCCCAGACGGCGGATGTCCTCGTCGGTCATGGTCAGGTCGCTGAGCAGCACGCGGCCGTCGCGGATGCGGCCGGTGATGGCCCGGCGCACCGCGTCGGGCTGCTCGTAGATCTCCTTGAGCATAAAGTGGGGGTAGCCGCCCTTTTCCGCCGCGGCCACGTCCCAGTCGATGTGGTTGTGGGGCTTTTCCATGGGTCTGCGGCGCTCGTCGTAGAGACGGATGCCGGAGGCGGTGATCACCGCCAGCTCGCCGTCGTCCATGTAGATGACATCCCGGGTATAGGGCAGCAGGGCCGTCACATCGGAGGCCAGGAAGTTCTCGCCCCGGCCGCAGCCCAGCAGCAGCGGGGCGTCCTTCCGGGCGGCGATGACGCGGTCCGGCGTGTCGGCGCAGACGATGCCCAGGGCATACGCGCCCTCCACGGCGGAGAGCATACTGTTCACCGCCTCGAATACGTCGCCGCAGCGGTCGTAGTAGAAGCTGAGGAGCTGGGCCACCACCTCGGTGTCCGTCTCGGAGCGGAAGGTGTAGCCCTGCTGGATGAGCTGGGCCTTCAAGCGGGCAAAGTTCTCGATGATGCCGTTATGGACAACGGCGAAGCGGCCGTCGCCGCTGGTCTGGGGATGGGCGTTGACCTGATTGGGCTCACCGTGGGTGGCCCAGCGGGTGTGGCCCACGCCCACCGTGCCGGTGAGGGCCGCGCCGTCCGCCGTCAGCTCCGCCAGGGCCGCCAGCCGGCCCGGTGTTTTATAGACCTGCAGTCCCGCCGGGCCGCACACCGCCATGCCGGCGGAGTCGTAGCCGCGGTACTCCAAACGGCGCAGGCCGTCCAGCAGGATCGGGGCGGCCTGCCGGCTGCCCACGTAGCCTACTATTCCACACATAATTCAATTCCTCCTGATAAAGATAGAGGAAGAGCAAATGCGCAGACCATTTGTCTTCGCATCCGGTCACAGCCCCTCTGTTTTGCGGTCGCCCGCATATTTACTGGCTGTGTACGCGCCCGGACGGCACGGAAGGACATCCGCCGAATATTTCGATGATCCTCCACCTCGTTACCCCCTCTCGCCGCGCCTTTGCGCCTCGTCTGAGCGAAAAAATCTGCGGCGATAGGCAAATAGTCAAAATGAGGGGGGCATGGCGCTTGTGTAGACCCGATGGTCTAAATCCTCCTTTCTGTTCTGCGAAACATATATACGAAGCGGCGAGCCGCTGTATACCGACATAAATTCCCCGGGGCGGGGCATACTGGGTGCGAAAGGGGTGGTTATCTCATGGCTACCGCATTCTTCCGCACGGTGATCTTATATCTGCTGCTCATCGCGGGGCTGCGGCTCAGCGGCAAGCGGCAGATCGGGGAATTAGAGCCCATTGAGCTGGTGCTGACGCTGCTGATCTCCGACCTGGCCTCCGTGCCTATGCAGGACTTCGGGCTGCCGCTGTTCAACGGGGTCATCCCCATCATCACGCTGATCGCCCTGTCCACGCTGTTCAGCGCCGTCAGCCTGCGGTGCGTCCGCTTCCGGGATCTGGTGTGCGGCCAGCCGGCGCTGGTGATACGGGACGGGAAGCTGTATCAGGAGACCATGCGGCGCAACCGGCTGACGCTGGACGAGCTGTTCGAGCAGCTGCGGGGACAGGGCGTCACCGATCTGGACGACGTGAAATACGCCGTGCTGGAGACCAACGGGCGGCTGTCCGTGCTGCTGCGCAGCGACCGGCAGCCGGTGACCTCGGAGCAGCTGGCGGTGAGCGTCAGCGACGACGTGACGCTGCCCACCATCGTCATCAACGACGGGCGGGTGCTGACGGACAACCTGAAGCAGGCCGGACGGGACGAGCGGTGGCTGCAGCAGGAGCTGAAGCGGCAGGGCGCGGCCCACAGCCGGGACGTGTTTCTGCTGTCCGTGGATGAGCAGGGCGCGGTGGTGTGCCTGAAAAAGGAGAGCGCACGATGAGGGCGGTACGCGTACCGGTGTTCGTGCTGGCAGCGGTGCTGGCGTATATCCTGTGCAATGCCGCGTGGGTCACGGGCGAGAGCCAGCGGTGGCTGGACGCGGCGGCGCAGGTGTCCGACGCCGCGCTGCAGGGCAGCACCGAGGACGCCGGAGAGGCGCTGGACGCGCTGGACGCGCTGTGGCAGCGGCCCCAGGGGTATCTGCACATCGTCATCTCCCACACGGAGCTGGACGAGGCGGAGGCGCTGCTGGCACAGGCCCGGGCCGCGGTGCGGCAGGGGGATATGCAGACGCTGTACCCCATCATGGCAGAGCTGCGCAGCCAGTTTGCGCTGGTGGCGGAGACCCAGCAGGTGAGCTTGAAGAATATTCTTTGAAGTGATGTCCTCGCGCTCCAGGGCTCAGGAAACGGATTCCCACGCCAGTGACACCGGTCACTGGCTCGGAATGACAGAGGCGTTCTACTTCTCGTTCAGGAGCTTGTTCAGCTCGGACATGAAGGTGTTGATGTCCTTGAACTGGCGGTAGACGGAGGCGAAGCGGACGTAGGCCACCTCATCGGCCTTTTTCAGCTTCTCCATGACCTTTTCGCCGATGATGTCGGTGCTGACCTCCCGCTCCAGGGAGTTCTGCAGCTCCTGTTCGATCTCCAGGGCCATGCGCTCCATGTCCGCCACGGGCACGGGGCGCTTTTCACAGGAACGCTGGATGCCCCGCAGCACCTTGCTGCGGTCAAAGCTCTGGCGGGAGCCGTCCTTCTTGATGACCACCATGGGCAGGCTCTCCACCGTCTCGTAGGTGGTAAAGCGCTTCTCGCAGGACAGGCACTCCCGGCGGCGGCGGATGCTGCTGCCTTCGTCAGCGGGACGGGAGTCCACGACCTTGCTCTCTTTATAACCGCAATAGGGGCATCTCATCTCTCTTTACCCTCCTGTTTCTGCGGCAAAGGCCGCATAGATGGAGGTATTATAGCACAGATGCACAAGATATGGTAGGGGTTTTGCGGATTTTTTCGGAGGAAAAGGGGACGCGGCGGGGCATGACAGGCAAAAGGCCCGCCCCTGCTGACGCAGGGGCGGGCCGATGTTCATTTACAGGGGTTCAGGGCGTCAGCGCACGAAGAAATTTGTCCAGAGGAAATCACTGTAGCCTTTTGCACTGCCCACATTGACCACGGCACGGATCTTGTAGTAGACCCGACCGGACTGCACCGTGGTGTCCGTCCAGGTCAGGGCGGCGGTACGGCGGACGATGGAGTAATTCTCGCCGTCGGTGGATCGGTAGATCTCATACTGATCCGCGCCGCTGACCTTCGTCCAGCCCAAGACGGCCTTGCCGGCCTCAGGGCTGTATACCTCGGTGATCTCCGGCGTATCCAGCACATCCCAGCGCATGCTGTAGCCCCAGGCGCTGTAATAGCTGCCGGTGTCCGTGGTAAAGTTCCAGTCGGGGCTGTAGGCCCGGAGATAATACCAGTAGGTCTTGCCCAGCTCAGCGGTGGTGTCCGTCCAGGTCAGACCGGCGGTGCGGCGGATGCACTGGTCCGTTTCATCCTCCTCGCACCAGCGCCACACCTCATAATAGCCCGCGCCGCTGACCTTATCCCAGGCGAGTACGGGCTGGTACTGGGCGTTGGTGGTCACGGAGATGACCGGGGTGGCCAGGACGGGCTCAAAGGTGATGCGGATCTCCTTGCTGAAAGCGCCCACATTGCCGTTGGCGTCAACGGCACGAACCTTGTAGGAATAGGTCACGCCGTCCTCAAGAGAACCGTTGTTCAGATAACTACAGCAATTCCCGTCCCAGAACCATTCCTCATCCCAGTCCGCGTGCAGGTCATAGGCTACTGCACCGAAGTCATCGTATATCCGACTGCACCACAGCTGATACTTGGCCGCGCCGCTGACCTTGTTCCATTGGACCAAGGGCATACCGCTTCTGTCGGTGCTGCCGGTGACCACCGGCGCGGCCAGTGCGGTGCTGCCGGTGCAGGTGGGGGTAACGCGGCGGAGCGCGTCGTTGCCGGTGTTAAAGGTCATGTTTTCCCAATCAGTCCGGCTACCGCCGAAGATCACGCTGGTCAGGGCGGTGCAGCCGCTGAAGGCGTCATTGGAGACGGACATAATACTGCCGGGGATGGTGACACTGCGGAGGCTGGTGCAGCCGTCAAACATTCTCCAGGGGATATAGTCTATACCCTCCGGCAACACGATGTCCTGCAGGCTGGTGCAGCCACTGAAGATGCAGTCGTTGATCCACTCCAGCGTGCTGGGGAGCTTTACGCTGCGCAGGCTGGTGCAACGCGCAAAAGTGTTGGCATAGAGAACCTTTATCCCCTCCGGTACGACGATGCTGGTCAGGCTGGCGCAATCACTAAATGCACCCCAGCCGATATACTCCATGGTGTCCGGCAGGGACACGGAGGTGAGCTGGTCGAGTCCTTCAAACGTAGAACTGCCGATATAGGTGATGCCGCTGTTGACGACCAGCTTCTTCACGGCGGGCATACCCTCCTCCGCCCAAGGGGCAGGGTGGTAGACATCATCCTCCCCGTACCAGCCGTACTCGTAGATCCCGTCCTTGCCGCTGATGGTCAGCACGCCGTCGTCCGTCAGACGCCAGGTGGCACGCGAGCCGCACTCGCCGCCGTACTCGCTGACGGTCAGAGAGATGCTCTGGGCCGGGCAGAAGTCGCTCTTCACGCTGCCGTTGATGGCACGGACCTGATAGTAGTAGGTCGTGCCGGCGGCGGCGCTGGTGTCGGTGTAGCTCAGGGCCGCCGTGCGGCGGACAATGGAGAAGTTCTTGCCGTTCGTGGAGCGGTAGACCTCATACTGAGCCGCGCCGTTGACCTTCGTCCAGCTGACAACAGGCTGGCCGCTGGCCGCGCTGGTCAGGGTCATGGTAGGCGCGTTCAGGGACGCCACCGCGTACTGGATGCTCTGGGCCGGGCAGAATGCGCTCTTCACGCTGCCGTTGATGGCGCGGACCTGATAGTAGTAGGTCGTGCCGGCTGCGGCAGTGGTGTCGGTGTAGGCCAGGGCCGCCGTGCGGCGGATGATGGAGAAGTTCTTGCCGTTCGTGGAGCGGTAGACCTCATACTGAGCCGCGCCATTGACCTTCGTCCAGCTGACAACGGGCTGGCCGCTGGCCGCGCTGGTCAGAGTCATGGTGGGCGCGTTCAGGGACGCCACCGCGTACTGGATGCTCTGGGCCGCGCAGAATGCGCTCTTCACGCTGCCGTTGATGGCGCGAACCACATAGTAGTAGGTATTGCCGGCCGCGGCGTTGACATCGGTGTAGGTCAGGGCGCTGGTGCGGCGGATGATGCTGAAGCTGTTCGCCTTACCGGTGGCGGAGCGATAGACCTCGTACTTGGTCGCGCCGCCGACCTTGCTCCAGCTGATAACGGGCTGGCCGCTGGCAGCATCGGCCTTCAGGGTCACGGTGGGGGCGGTGAGGGTAGTCGCCGCCGGAGTATAATCCGTGCCGGAGAGCTTCAGATCCGCGGCGGCAAAGCCGGTGCGGGTCTCCGTGCCGTAGGTATACACGGTGTTTTCAACGGTGTAGGATATGCCGTCCCCCACAGCGCCCCGGAGGAACAGCTTCTGGGGATAGCCCTTCATACCGGTGTCGCAGTTGGTCACGTCCACCAGGTAGTTGCCGCCGCCGATGCGGACGATGTTCCACATATGGTTCTCCGTGCCCATCGTGCCGGTGACGTTGATGGTCTCCACATCGCCGGTCCAACCGTTGCTCTCCTCGGTCAGGTCGCACAGGTACTTGAAGGATTTTGCGTAGCCCTCACACACCACGTTGGTGGTGCTGTCGCCGTCAAACACCCAAAGCAGCTGCCAGGGATTGCCGTAGCTGTTGGCATACTCCCCTCTGGCTGCGGCGTAGTTGTAGGACACCTGGTCGCAGATGTACTGACGGTACGCCTGCAGCTTGTCGTGATCGGACTTGGAGGCGTTGGCGGCCACGACGCTGCGGGCCGTCTGCACCGCCGCCGGGACGTTAGGGATGTTGGTGGTGGTCATGTCCTTGCCGCGGAACTCCTGGGCCACGGCGAAGCTGAACGTCACATCCTTGAACGGAATGTTGTCAGCGGCCAGGGTGTAGGCATAGTTGATGCCGATCACCTTGTCATGCCAATACAGCTCGTAGGGCAGGTCCGACAGCAGGGCGTGCCACACCTTGTCGGCGGAGGCCTGTGAGCCCAGCACGCCGGTGGTCTTGATGTTGGTGTCCTTGCGCTGGCCGCTGGCGATCTTCTCGATCTCCGCCTTCAGCGTGTTGTAGACGGTCTGCTCCTCCGCGTTCAGGTTGGCCTTCGCGGAGTAGGTGGCCGCCATGCTGGAGCTGTTGAAGCCGTTTTCATAGCTGCGGATGTCCATACCGGCCAGGCGGTACAGATAGCCCTCCAGCAGTTTCCCGCCGGAGACGCTCCCCTCGCCGGCCGTCGCCAATGCGCGCTCCTCCGCCCAGGCCGTATCCAACATGCCCAGGGGCAGGGCCGCGAACAGCATGACAGCCGCCATAAGAGCCGCTAAGATTTTCTTTTTCATGTGTTCTTCTCCTCTTCCATTTTGTAGTTTGGGGGTCGAGGGTCTTCCTGACAACAGAATACATCACTTTGCCCGACAGGTCAAGGGAGAACGTCAGAAATACCTTTCCACCATCAGCATCCATACGGGGACGGATACGATGGCCAGCACCGTGGAGAACAGCACGCCGCCTGCACTGGCCAAATGTGCTTTCTCGTCCGGGTCATATTTCAGGCTGTACGGTGCAAGCAACAGCCCACAGGGCATGGTGCAGTAGATAAAAACTGTTTTTTTAATCAAGGTCGGCACGGGCAGAAACAGCAGTATACCGGCGAACAGTGCCGGGATGAGGAAGTTCCTTACCGCCGGCATACAAAAGTTTTCTATGGAGAGCAATTTGCGCGGGGAATACTCCCCTATGATCATCCCTGTTACCATCATGCCAAAGGGCATACAGCAGTTAGCAAAAGCATCTATAGCGGCGGTCAGTGCCGCCGGGAGGACCGCACCTGTCAGGAAGAGTACGATCCCCACTAGATTTGACAATATGGCCGGGGTAAGCCAGTTTTTCAGCACGGCTCTGAGCGACAGCTTCCGCTCTCCTTTCGGGCAGAGCAAAAGCTGAGCCAGGCTGTAATAGAGCAGACGCATGGGGATCGTGAACACCACGTAATAGAAGAACATCTCTTCTCCACATACCGACGCCACCACGGCAAACCCAAAAGCGGAAAAGTTAGTAAAAGCGATACCAAAGCGCATGATCCGGGCCAGATACCCCCGACGGAGCAGGGCATACCCAGCCTGCCCCAGCAGCAGAAGCGTTATTACTGTGGCAAGAGATGCAAGGAGCACATAGCCACTGCTCCGAAGCTCCTCCATGCCGAATTCTATGCTGGAAAAGGAACGTATCACCACCGCCGGCACAATGATGTCCATTAGAACAAGTGTCAGCAGGTCGGTAAATTCCCTCGACTTGGTGATGATCCTCCGCGCCAAAATGCCTACCGCCGTCATGATAAGCAGCTCCAGGGCAATATTTGCAACTGTCATGTAGACACACCTTTCTTTGGGAAACGCGCCGTCTGCATTACA
>OLOV01001710.1_pt1 | contig 16594 bp, 14 predicted proteins | sample 1672931 | NCBI WGS metagenome assembly OLOV01 (sample SAMEA3136738, study PRJEB25190) | human gut metagenome | biome: human gut; feature: human-associated habitat; material: faeces | place: Austria | collected 2013
TATACTGTTTCCGTGGGGGGAGGCAGTACGCCGGGCATGAAAAGAAGTCGGCATTTACACCGACTTCTTTTTCGCTATAAATCGCATTTTTGCCGTGGGACTATGCCCGGCAGAGACTGCTTTGCGACGTTTCTTACAATTATTATATATAATCAAATCGGTCGTTTCAGAAAACCCGCCTGAACGACGGTTTTTCCCCGTCGGCAAGTGTGGGGAGAAACGCCATGAGCCGTTCACGTGCCGCGCAGTAGGTTTCGAAATCTCCGGACTGCGCCGCCCCGTACAGATCCGCTGCCGCTTCGTCGATGCGGTCAAGCTCGTCCTCGTGTATTGAAAGCGAAAGCGACGGGCGTTTTTCACTCCACAACGCATAAAAGCTCTTCACGTCGTCGCCGCCGGACGCTTCAAAGCCGCCTTTTGAAACGGGCAGCTCATTCAGACGCGTGTACAGCTCGTCCGTCACGCTTCGCACAAAGGTTGCGTTCATAACCACAACAAGAAGTATGAGTATGAGCAGCATGCCGGCAATTATTGTGTGTTTCATCGTTTTTTCTCCTTCTTCACGGTGACCTTGTTTCCGAGATCGTCGCAGGTCATATACAGTATGTCACGTATCGCGGCTTTGCATCGGCGCGCTTCTCTTTCCGTTTCTTTGAGCGGAATTTTTGCGGTTTCGGCAAAGCAGTTGTTTATTTTGCCGTCAATTATCACGGGGTGGGTCATTCCGCTGTTTTCGACGCCGATGCCCATATCGTTCGGCGTAAGCTCATCAAACGCCGCCTTCGGCAGTACACTCATTTTGCCGTTCTGTTCGAGTATCACGTATTGAACGTCGCCGATGTTGCGGTACCCTGCGCCCCGTATCTGCGCAAATACCTCGTCAAGGGTTATTCTTGCGGTGGATAACGCTTTTTCGATTACCTTTCCGTCCGATATCAGCACGATAGGCTCGCCTGTGAGCGCTTTGCGGACGGTCACGGACTTCTGAACGGCAAATGAGATCAGCGTTTCGAGACAGCCCAGCGTACATATGGCGACAAAGCCGTGCATGAGCGGTATGTCAATGTCGGTGATGGGAAGCGCAGCCATTTCGGAAATCAGAAACGCCGTCACAAACTCGCTGACCTGCATCTCTCCAATCTGCCTTTTGCCCATCAGACGCATGATCGCTGTAAGTACAATATAGAATATAACCGTTCGCAGCAAAATGACCGCCATAAGACACCTCAAGCCTCGTTTTAGCTTATTATTGACCACTAATGTGCAATATATACATCGAGTGCTGGATATATAACGGTCGATTTATGCAAAATTTAGTCAGATTTAGTGTTGACAATTGAAGAGTGATGTGGTAGAATAACTGAGCTGTCCGAGAGAGGGCAGCGCGGACAATGAAAACTGAACAACAAGAACAAGAAAGTACCAACTCGTTAATTCCGAAAGTTGAGGCTGAGGAGCGTGAGAGACGAAGCGGAGCGAAAGCGAAGCAGAGGCAGAGAAACGCGAAGAGACAGCTGTTGAAGACTGCGGAAGAGATAAAAAAGTACAACTCAATTAAGAAGATAAAAAGAGCAGAATAAAGAAGCTCGGATTTAAGATTTGAGCCGAAAAGCGTGAGCCGGAGAGCCCGACCGCCGACGACGACTGGATAAGCGCGGTGAACAAAATGCCGAACAATAACAGCAACGCAGGGTTTGAAACCTTTGTAAGGAACGCGCTGATTTTGTCCGACTTCGAGAAAATATCCATTGAACTTGTCATAACCGAAAGCCCGACGAATATCATACCAAGCCCGGTGATAATGCCGCCGATTTTTTTGACCTTATCCTTTTTGGTCAGCATTATTATCAATGCGCCGACGCCCGCAAGAGCCGCGAAAATTACCGTAAGATTGACGTTTGCAAACCCGCCCGCGCCAAGCGCAACGATAAGCGCGGTCGACGTCGTTCCGATATTTGCACCGAAAACAATCGACGCGGCTTGCGTCAGAGTCATCAGTCCGCTGTTGACGAAACCTATCGCCATAACCGTGACCGCCGCGGAACTTTGTACGACAGCCGTCGTCACCGTTCCTATGCCCACTCCGATAAGCTTCTTATTCGATATTTTGGCAAACATTCGCTTGATTTCGTTACCGGCAACCATTTCAAGGCTGTCGCCCATCAACTTCATTCCGTAAAGAAAGACGCCGATACCGCCAAGCACTCCTCCCGAATGATTGGTTCTCTTTGCTATATGACCGTTATCGTTATAAAATTCATCATTATTTTCGCTACCCGTTGTCTCGGCAACCATAAAACCGTCACCTATTTCAATGCCTTTAGTCGCTCCGATTGACATTACAGCCTTTGAAAGCTGTGCGTCAAGCTTATCAAATACAGGCTCACCGATACCAGCCGGCATACCTTTTACGACACATTCTATAATTCCTCCAAGAGAATCAAGATTCTCAATGGTTTCTTTTGCCTTATTCTCGATGGAAACCGCAGCTTCTTTATCAGGAACCGAAAAAGGATTTCTGTCCCGTTCTTCAATATCAAATCTTGAATAATCAATTCCAATTCCGCCAATGCACTGGGTATAGGCAGTAATTTCTATACCGAGTTCTTTAAGAATCTTTGCGGCAACTGCACCCGCAGCTACCCTTGCAATCGTCTCCCGACCGGATGAACGTCCGCCGCCTCTGTAATCCCTGAAGCCATACTTGCTGTCAAAAGTATAGTCAGCATGCCCCGGTCTGTAAAACATCTCTATATCGGAATAATCTGTTGATCTCTGATCCTCATTAAGAACCATGATTGAGATAGGTGTTCCCGTCGTCCTGCCTTCAAAAACGCCGGACATTATCTTAGCCGTATCACTTTCCTTACGCTTAGTAACGTACTGCGATACTCCCGGTTTTCTGCGGTCAAGGTATTTCTGGATATCTTCCTCTGAAAGGCTTAATCCTGCAGGACATCCGTCAATTACCACACCTAATCCCTTACCATGAGATTCTCCCCATGTAGTTATTCTAAACTGATTTCCAAAAGATGACCCAGCCATCTATGTATACCTCCGGATTCTAGTCGATTTTAGTACCACATTCTGAACAGAATACTGCATCATTTTCAAGTTCACATCCACAGTTAGGACATGTCTTAACCTGTGATACGGGTTCTGCTGCCGCAGCTGTCTCTGTCTGTGGAATGGCAGCTCCGCAGCTTCCGCAGAATTTCTGACCCGGATTAATAAGTCCTCCGCAATTGCTGCATCTCATTCCATCTGTTGAATATGTATGTGGAAGTCTTGTTCCGCATCCGGAACAGAAAGACGATTTAACCCCGTTTTCAAGTCCGCAGTTAGTACATACTACAATACCGTTTATAAATTTGATTCTAAGATCGATCTGCTTCATTTCCTCATTTATTTTGTTAATCTGGTTAACACTGTCAGCAAATTCACCCTCCGGAGAATCTTTATATTTTTCAAAATAAAGGCGCCCTATTGTGTTATATATTCCGCTTTTTCCTGCTTCAAGCTCTTTATATTTTTTCTGACATGCTTCTATTTCATTATTGCTCATCGTACTACACTCCTTAGGTAAAAATATTTGTTATAAGTATACTCAAATTTTAATAAGCGGTCAACTCATAATTCCGCCAATTGCCCCTCCGAGTATACATATTACTAAGGAAATTATATTTTTACCCAGTTCATTTTCAAACCCTTTATTTATTATTGCGGAAATCAGGACTAACATAGCAAAATATGTCACTCCTATTATAATCCCGTTAAGAAGCCTCCTGTTTTTCCTCATTTTACCGAAAATAAAACCTGACACAATATTAGAAACACCGTAAATAAGAATAACAAAGAGCCTTACCTGATTGTCTTTAAGTCCTATTTTCTGCATAAGAAGTGCTGCTAAAAGAAGCAGAACCCCTGTAACTATGTATGCAATAATTAATGACTTAAAAATTGAAAACACCGCTTTTTTCATTATTTTCCCCCGTATAATACACTTTATATAAGACATTTATATGCTTTTTTTATAAAAATATGAACAAAGGACGGGATACGCTTTCTACGATTCCCGTCCTTAACACCATATGCCTCAATATTACGGCAGTATTTTTATCTTTTATCAACTATTTCGTTTTGGTTTTTATATATGCTCTTCGCCGGAACGTATCCTCTTACACTTGAAAGCGGATATATATTGGTTCCCGCACCGATAACGCTTCCCGGATTAAGAATAGAGCCACATCCTACCTCAACATTATTGCCGAGAATTGCGCCCATTTTCTTAAGACCTGTTTTGATAATGGCATCGCCATCTTTTATCTCAACCAGAGTCTTATCGGATTTGACATTGGAAGTTATGGAACCTGCTCCCATATGTGACCTGTAGCCAAGGATTGAATCACCCACATAGTTATAATGAGGTACCTGTACTTTGTTAAAAAGAACAACGTTCTTAAGTTCTGTTGAGTTGCCTACAACTGCTCCTTCACCTACAATGGCATTGCCTCTTATGAATGCACAATGTCTTATCTCTGCATTTTTGCCTATGATACAAGGTCCGGTAATGCTTGCCGTTAGTGCAACTTTGGCACTCTTTGCAATCCAGATATTATCATTCACAAGCTCATATTCATCAAAAGAAAGCGTTCCGCCAAGTTCTAGTATATATTCTCCTATTTCAGGAAGCACCTCCCAGGGATATGTATGTCTCATAAAAAGCGGCGCCGCTATTGTTTCAGTTAAATCAAATAACTGTGCTATTTTTAATTCTTCCATTTGTCTTTCCTTCTGTTATAAATTATTCAACCGTTACCGATTTTGCAAGATTTCTTGGCTTATCTACATCATTACCCTTAAGAACTGCAGTATAATATGCAATAAGCTGTAAAGGTACTGCCGCAAGAACAGGCATTACAAGCTCCGATACTTCAGGAATTCTTATGATAATATCTGCCGTCTTTTCATCAACTTTGGCATTTTCACCACACATAAGAACGACTTTGGCTCCCCTTGCCTTACATTCCTGTATATTGCTTACAGTTTTTTCATACAGACTTGACTGTGTTGCAATTGCCACAACAGGTGTCTGGTCTGAAATAAGGGCAATCGGTCCGTGTTTTAACTCGCCTGCCGCATAAGCCTCCGAATGAATGTAAGAAATTTCTTTTAGCTTTAAAGCACCCTCCATGCTAAGTGCATAGTCAAGTCCTCGTCCGATGTATAAAAGACTGTCTGCATTCATTATTTTTGAGGCTGCATACTGACATTCATCCTTGTCTGCAAGGAATTTTTCCATAACATCAGGTATTGCTACAAGCTCTTTTATATAATTCATATAGGTTTCTTTATCAATAATTTTCTTGGCATAAGCTAATTTATATGCAAAAAGATACATCATTGATACCTGTACCGTGAATGCTTTGGTGGATGCAACGGAAATTTCAGGTCCGGCATGGGTATACATTACAAGGTCTGCTTCTCTTGCGATTGAAGAACCTTTTACATTAACAAGTGCAAGTGTTGTTGCGCCTTTTTCCTTGGCAATGTTCATTGCTTCCCTTGTATCTGCTGTTTCTCCTGACTGTGATATCAGTATGACAAGATCTTTTTTACCGATTATAGGATCCCTGTACCTGAATTCTGATGCCATATCAACGGTTACTCTTGTTCTTGCCACTTTTTCAATTATATATTTCCCCACCATTCCGGCATACATTGCTGTACCGCAGGCAACAACAAAGATATTGTCATATCCCGCAAGTACTTCATCAGTAAGACCACATTCGGAAAAATCTACCATTCCTTCGTTAATACGCGGTGTGATTGTAGTCTTAATGGCTGTTGGCTGCTCATGTATTTCTTTAAGCATAAAATGCTCATATCCGCCTTTCTGTGCAGCATCTGCATCCCAGTCAGCCACCTGTATTTCCTTCTTTACAGGTTCTTTATGCACATCACATATCGTAACACCATCCTTGGTAATAGTTGCTATTTCATTCTGTTCAAGAAGATAATATTTCTTCGTAAATTCAAGTATGGCAGTCATATCCGATGCTATAAAATTCTCTTCGTCAGAAAGCCCGATTATAAGCGGACTGTCTTTGCGTACCGCAAATATCCTGTCAGGGAAATCCCTGAACATAATTCCCAGTGCGTATGAGCCTTCAATCTCTGCAAGTACTTTGATAATTGTATCTACAGGATTGCCGTCATAGTAATAATCAAGAAGCTTCGCTACTGCCTCGGTATCGGTTTCACTTTCAAAACCATATCCCTGTTCAATAAGAAATTCTTTTATCTTCATATAATTCTCAATTATTCCGTTATGTACAATTGATACCCTTTTGTTACCATGTGGATGGGAATTAATATCGGATGGTTCTCCATGGGTTGCCCATCTTGTATGTCCTATCCCGCAGGTTCCTGAAGGCTTACCTTCTTCTTTAATTTTATTGATAAGGTTCTCAAGTTTGCCCTGACACTTTTCTACTTTAATTTTATTATTCTCAAATACGGCAATTCCCGCAGAATCATAGCCTCTGTATTCGAGCTTTGATAATGCACCGATTAATATATCCGTACATTGTTTTTTTCCAACGTAACCAACTATTCCACACATTGTATAGGCCTCCTATTTTTTATAATATTCTGTAGTCCGGTTAAAATACTGTCTTAAAGAATATTCATTATTAAGCGTTTTAACCATCATTGTATTCTTAGAAATAAAAGCTTCCAGTTTTAACAGATATTCATCTGTACTTATATTACCTTCTGCCACTCCTGTCAACCCTTTTTCCCAGCTTGCGGTAAGTCTTGGATCTAAGAGTCTCTTAATTGAATTATCTACCACATCGTATACAATTTCTCCCAGTTGTGACGGAGTAATTATCTGCGTCTTATTATTAAGGTTAATGTATTTTTTGTCCACAAGTTTTTTGAGAATCTCAGCTCTTGTTGCACTGGTTCCGATACCGCTTCCTTTAATCTGGGCACGGAGTTCTTCATCTTCTATTAACTGTCCTGCATTTTCCATTGCCAGAATCATCGAACCGGAATTATATCTCTTTGGCGGTGATGTCTCTCCTTCTTTTACATTAAAGCCGCTGACATCAAGAATACTGCCTTTTTTCAGGCCTTTGAGTTTATCAAGAAAGGCTTCGTCATACTTTTCTTCCTCTGTTTCTTCGCCATCTGCCTTGGATTTCCTGAAGCTGTTTACAACTTTCAGATAACCTTCTTTTTCAAGAACTTTAAATGAGGCAAAAAAACTTTCCGTATCGCGTCTTAATGATATTGATATCTTTTTATATACAGCCGCAGGATAAAATATGCTTAAAAATCTTCTGACTATGGCATAATATACGGCTTTTGTCGTGGCTGAAAGATTTTTGAGATTGTTAAAACCCTGTCCTGTGGGAACAATGGCATAATGGTCTGTTATCTGCTTATCGTTGACATACCTTGTCTTTGCGATTCCCTCGTATGACTTTGCTGCAAGGATTTCTTCCACAAATTCTTTGTACTCAGGTATATTCCTAAGACCTGTTATATTTTTGTCAATCACCTTCGCAACCGCCGTTGAAAGCACTCTGGCATCGGTTCTGGGATATGTTACAAGTTTTTTTTCGTATAACTCCTGTGTGTGCTTAAGTGTCTCATCCGGGCTCAGTTTAAAAAACTTTGAGCAGTCATTCTGTAATTCCGCAAGGTTATATAGAAGCGGTGGCTGTTTATTTTCGGTTTTACGTTCAATGGATATCACTTCCATTGTAACCGGCTTGTTTTCCGATAATATATTTATAAGTTCTTCTGCGTCTTTTCTTTCTTTAAAGCCGTTTTCTTTATAGAGTTTCGGTGATTCAAAATATTTTGAACCCTCCACCGCTTTCCACTCAGCATCGAAATTTTTGTCTTCTGACAGTGGAAGTGTGGCAACCACCCTGTAAAACGGTGTTTTCACAAAATTCCTTATCTCTCTTTCCCTTCTTACCACCATTCCAAGCACACAGGTCATCACACGGCCTACCGCAATAACGGTTCTGTTATTCTGCCTGAAAAATGAAGATATTGACTGACCGTATTTAAGTGTCAGTACTCTTGAAAAATTAATTCCCATCAGGTAATCTTCCTTGGCTCTAAGATAAGCAGCTTCTGACAGGTTATCGTATTTTGACAAATCCTTTGCATCTCTTACGCCTCTTTTTATCTCTTCCTCTGTCTGGGAATCAATCCACACACGAAGTCTTTTTTTGCCGTGAACTCCTGCCATCTGTTCAACGAGGCGGTATATGTATTCTCCTTCACGTCCCGAGTCGGTGCAGACATATATCTTATCCACGTCTTCCCTGTTTAAAAGACCTGCCACTATATTAAACTGTTTTGCAACTGCAGGGATAATTTCGTATTTCCATTCCGTTGGTATAAAAGGAATGGTATCCATGCTCCACCTTTTTAGGGAGGCGTCATATTCGGCAGGATAACTCATTGTTACAAGATGTCCCACGCACCATGTAAATACCGCATCATCCGATTCAGAATAACCGTCCCTGCGCTGTGGATTCTCTCCGAGGGCTTTCATAAATTCCTGTGCCACACTCGGTTTTTCTGCAATATATAAACTTTTCATATTGTCACCTATAATTCTTTGATTCCGATTGTCGCTATATTATCAGCTTTCAAATCATCGGAAAATCCGTTAATTGAAAACAGGTAATAGAACCTGCCGTTAATTCCTGCAAGCTGCACGTTCTCACGAAGCCTGTCAAAATCTTCCATACATACTTTTCTGTCATCCACATATACCTGACCTATAATGCCATTGCTGTCTTTGTCCTCAAATATAAGGTGGATGTCACCGTTTTTACCATACCAGCTTCCCTTTCTGACAGCTTCAAAAGGCAATTTATGCATATCACCCAAAATTTCAAGCATTTCACCCGCTATTCTGATAAATGCATTTTTTACGAATTCTTCAAGCCGGTCTTCAATGTGACTGTCATAAAATTCATAAGGCTCTGTTACATCTATTCTGCTCCAGTCCTGATAGATATATCTGTACCAGAATTCAATAAAGCTGTCCTGTATTCTGTACAGCCCTTTTCTTGTATTTTCATTGCCAAATACATCATAGGAAAATATTTTTTCAACAATTTCCCTTGCAATCAGGTTCTTAAGGTACACACTTATTTTATCCCTGCCATATCCTGTATACTCATGTATGTCATTTAATTTATTTTTGCCCATGGCAAGGCATGACAAAATGGTATTATATACCGATATTTCCCTGAATTCATCTTTTACATAATTCAGGGCTTCTTTATACCATGCGCCTTTGTCCGTCAGGAACAGCCTGCATATATTTTCTTTAATGCTGATATTTTCATTCCATCTGTCAACATAACCCGGATTTCCGCCTGTTATGGCATATATGTATAAAAGTTCCCGCGGTTCAGTATTATGAAATCTGTTGATAAAATCAGAATAACTGAATTCCTTTAATTTCATAAAAGCATTAATGTTAAAAGCATAGTTTCCCATTGCTTTTACCATTGAATTTTCAACCCACGCTACAGAGGAACAGCTAAGGATAACCATGACTTTAGATTCATCCCTGACAAGTCTTGATACATCTGACATAAAATCACTATCCGTCTTTATAATATTATGAAATTCTTCCACAACAAAAAGCATTATGCCTCTATCACGGAGTGTCTTCATAATCTCATAATATGAGTCTGATTCTACTCCTGCTGCCCTGCCAAACATTCCGTTCTGTTCAAAATCATCCGCAGGAACAGCCTTATAGTAAAAAGACTTTTTGTCTTTGATAAATTCTTTTATAAGAGTTGTCTTACCCGTTCCATGTCTTCCGTAAAGTATCGTCAGATTGCTTTTAGATGACGCATAATTCTGGTTAAGACTTTTTAACTGGTCTTCTCTGCCAATCATAGACACTGCTCCTTATCTGGTTTCATCAAGGGTTATCATATATGCCGGTATAAATTTTTCCATAAAAAAATCCACTTCATCCATACCCATATCATTAATTATGTCTTTTATGGATTCTCCTGCTTTTTCAAAATCTCTGTTACCCATTCTGCCTTCTTCGATGCATTTGATGTAAGCTGATATCTTATCCGCTGCCTTGACATACTTCCACAATTCTCTTTCTTCTTCTGTATCTAAAAGCAATGGTGCATAAACAGGCTGCATTTCCTCCGGTATTCCTGCAAGCAGTTGGTCCTTTGCTTCTTTTTCAACATCATTATAAGCATTTCTTATAACCGGACTGTAGTATTTAACAGGTGTTGGCATATCTCCGGTAATAATTTCAGTACTGTCATGATACATTCCCATTATGGCAAGACGGTCTGAATTGATATTCTTATTAAAATATGTATTGCCTATAACTCCGAGGGCATGGGCAATCATAGCCACCTGAAGGCTGTGCTCACATATATTCTCATTATATGTATTGCGCATAAGCCCCCATCTGTTGATATATTTCATTCTTGACATCATGGCAAAAAACTGATTTTCTTTCATTATTTTTCTCCTATAACCGAAAATTTGTACTCTGTTACCGAACGGAAAGGCATTCCTGCCTTCACTACCGGCGATAAAAAATCTTTATGGTTGACTGCATCGGGATAAAACTGTGTCTCAAGTGCAATACCGCCTCTGTTTCCGTAAACTTTATTATCCTTACCTCCGTTTGTCATATTCATATGGTTGGCGGTATATATCTGTATGCCCGGTCTGTCCGTATATACGTCAAGGGCAATTCCCGACTCTTCACTTTCAAGCCTTACGGCATGGTGTGAATTATTATTCAGACAGAAATTATGGTCAAGGCCATGTTTTGAAACCACAGGTTCAAAATCGGATTCAAGACATTCTTTTATCTTCTTCATATTTCTGAAATCAAACGCTGTTCCCGTAACATCGCGTACCGTATCATTGGCAACATTACCATCTTCACTGTATGTAAACGAATCTGCATTAATATATAATAAATGATTATCAATATTACCGCAGCCGTGTCCGTTAAGATTATAATATCCGTGATTTGTCATATTAACTATCGTGTCCTTATCACTTACGCCTTCATAAATAATCCGCATGCTGTTATCGGCTGTAAGCATATATGTAACCGCAATCTCCAGATTGCCGGGGATTCCCTGGTCCATATCAGGACTTAAAAGACTGAATTTTACATAACTTCCGTTATCATCTTCCTTCACTTCGTAATCCCAAAGCCTTTTACCGTATAAATCAGGTCCGCTGTGAATGTTAGCTCCCTGATATGTATCTGCCAGTTCATATCTGATACCATTAAGTTCAAAAGAATGGTTGCTTATCCTGTTGGCATTACGTCCGACTGTGCTTCCCATTGCATCAAAATTATAATGTTCGTAATATTCACCTGATTTAAATCCAAGCACAACATCCCTGAAACTGCCGGATTTATCTTTTGCACAAAAAGACACAAGGGAAGCTCCGAGATTGGTTACGCCCATGGCATATCCATTTTCATTGGTAAGAGTTATAAGAACTATATTGTTATTATCTTTATTTTTTCCGAATTCTTTGTAATTTACTGACATAATATTCCTCTGTTAAATCTTAATTTAATTGATTATATCAAATACCTGCTTTATTTGCAACAAGACATAAAATTTCAACATATACCAAAAAAAGCGCCCATACGGACGCTTTTTTATTATAAATCTGTTCTGATTACCTTTTAATTGAATTGAGGTTATCTGCTTCTCCGTTAAGACTGTTTACAATCTTCTCAACGTCTGATACAAGTGCGATATTGCCTTCACATGCTTCGCAAGTCTCTCCTGCATGTGCGGATACTTCTTCTGTTATTGCGGATATTGTCTGGATATTTTCTACAATATCTGCATTGGCGGTTTCAAGGTTCTTAACAATTTCCCTGAGTTCCTTTGTCTTAAGCTCTACATCGTCGGCTCCGGTTGAGATACTGCCAAAACTGTCTGTTACAATTCTCGTATTCTCGGCATTAACCTTATTGCTTTCGGTAACAACTTCTATTGCCGACTTAACAGAATTGAACTCTGTATTAATATTTTTAATTAGTTCTGTAATATTAACGGTTGCATCCTTGGTCTGGCTTGCAAGTCCTGAAATCTCTGTCGCCACAACAGAAAATCCTCGTCCGGCCTCTCCTGCCCTTGCTGCTTCAATACTTGCATTAAGTGCAAGCATTCCTGTGCTGTTGGCAATACTTGTAATTGTCTCTATAATGGTATTCATCTTATTGGTATATTCAGTGAGCACCTTCATCTTCTCAAGCACGCGGTTGTTGGCATCCATCGACTTATCAACCTGTTCTGATAATACCGCCATATGATGTCTGCCTTCATCAACCTTACCGGAAGTGTCGGTAATATTTTTCTCAATCCGCTCTACTGCATCACGAACCTTGACAATATGTTCCTGTATCTGCTCTGTTCTTTCCATCTGAGTCTGTACAGCCTCAGCGGTCTCATTGCTTCCTGTTGATACCTGACTCATTGAATCATGTATATGTTCAACAGACTCACCGAGCTTTCCAATCTTCCCTGCTGTCTCTTGAATGTATTCCGTCATCTTATCCGTTGCAGCAAGTACCTTGCCTGACATCTTACTTGTCTCGTCACTCTGTTCCTGTATCTGTTCAAGCTTAAACTTATTAACTTTACGTACAGCAGCACATGTGAGAATCATAAATACACCGGTAAGAACCATTGCAGCTATTCTTATCTCCATATCCGGCAATTCTGCTGCCGAATAACCTGTATTCATAGCATACCTGACAACATATATGACATTGGCTACAAGTCCGCCCGTGGCAACAAGTGCACAACATCTGATATCCATATAAAGGATAATTGCCATGTACATAGGGAAAGCGTATGTATATGCCATTGAACTTGTGGAAGTCAGGACAGCGAATACATATAATCCTCCATAACAGACTGACATTATGTGCTTTACAAGTCCACTTTCCTTGTTCACTTTGTAGATAATTACTTCTGCTATGACAGGGGCAAGACATGCACCTGAAAAAATAGCATAATACGATAATGTCCTCGAACCGTTAAAAAGCTCAACGGTATATGCAACAAATAACACAACTGCCGTTATCACATGACACAATATCGCAAACCTGTTGATATATGATTTTTCTGTAATTTTCATAATCCACCCTCCAAACTGTTAATTTAGGCTAATATTATCACTTTTTAACAGTTTTTACAATAGAAAGCGGTAAAAATCATATATTTTATACAAATTTAGCTTCTTAAATCGATATCCAGTTCTTTTTTAAGGTTCTTAAGTATTTTATTTACAAAATGGTCTACGGAATCACTTTCAAATGCTTCATCTTTAGGGCAGAACTCAACTGTAAATGCCATACTCTTTTTATCATCCGCAATTCCGGCTCCTTCATATACATCAAAGAGTCTGATATTCTTAATGTAATTACATGACTGTCCGATTACATCCTCTACCTGTTTACAGGTAATATCTTTTGTCATGACAAGGGCTAAGTCTCTTGATTCCTCAGCAAATTTTGGGAGAGGTTTAAAAACAGCCTTCTTATCATTCCATTTTGCCAGCTTTGCAAGGTCTATCTGCATTACATAGGCATCATTTCTAAGGTCAAGCTTATCGGCTATATCATAAGCAAGTTTTCCGAGATAACCAATTTCTTCACCCTCGCACTTTATTACTGCTGTCTGATATGGATGAAGGAATGATTTTTCCGCTTCTTCATATTCAAAATCAAGAAGGAATGTGTCCGCAACCGTCTCTGCAATTCCTTTTAAAGTGAAGAAATCTTCATTCTGACCGAAAACTCCTACGCAAAGAGTATCTCTCTCATCAGGATAATCCGTAAGAGGTAATTCCTTTGGTATGAATATTTTGGCAATTTCAAAGAGTCTGCCTTCAAGATTACCTTTCTTCTGATTCCTTGAAATTGCATTAAGCATTGAAGGAACAAGTGTTGTCCTCATTAAAGATAAATCTTCATTGATAGGATTGATAAGTCTTATTGCTTTTCTTTCAGGTGCATCCTCAGAAAGTTTTAATAAATCAAGGTCTGATGGTGAAAAGAATGAATAATGAATACATTCATAAGCACCTGTGGCACAGATAGCTTTCTTTAATTTAAGTTCTTTTCTCTGCCTGCTGTTAATTCCGCCCATTGTTACCTTGGCATCAGGCATAAATGTAGGGATAACGTGTTCATATCCGTACATGCGGATTACTTCTTCTGCCACATCAGGGTATGATTCCATATCTTCACGGTATGCAGGAACCATTATTGTAAGCTCGTCTCCGTTAATTGAAGGTGCAAAGTTAAGATTTTTCATTATTCTCATTACTTCGTTTTCAGGCACCTCAATACCAAGTACATCATTAACTCTCTTAAGGGATACTTTCATTTCTTTTGGTTCAATTGAATTACCCGTATTAACATCTATATAAGTTGATGATACTTTACCGCAGCCAAGTTCCTCGATTAAATGAAGTGCTCTCTTCATTCCGTTGACTGTTGAGTATTCATCAACACCTTTTTCGTATCTTGAACCTGCATCAGACTGCTTTCCCAGTGCTCTTGAAGTTTTTCTTATATTGTCCCTTGCAAATTTTGCACTTTCAAACATAACAGCCGATGTTGTATCTCTTATCTCGGAATTAAGTCCTCCCATAACACCGGCAAGTGCCACAGCCTTAACTCCGTCACAGATTACAAGGTTATTGCTGTTAAGCTCATATTCCTGTGAATCCAGTGTCACAATCTTCTCTCCGTCAGCGGCACGTCTTACATTTATTTCATTACCCTCAAGGTAATTACAGTCAAATGCGTGCATTGGCTGTCCAAACTCTTTTAATACATAGTTGGTAATATCAACTATATTGGAAATTGAATCCATGCCTGTCAATGCGAGCCTTCTCTTCATCCAGAGAGGTGCTTCTTTGATTTTTACATCGGATACATAGCAGGCTATATATCTTGGGCAAAGGTCGTTTGCCTTTACGTCAACCTTGAAGCCTTCTTTAACTTTACCCGATGGTGTATAGCTTAAGTCAGGCATCTTAAATTCTTTGTCAAGTACAGCCGCAATTTCCCTTGCAATACCGATAATGCTCTGGCAGTCAGGTCTGTTGGCTGTTATTGCAATATCAAAAATCCAGTCGTCAAGTCCGAGAACAGGTTTAACGTCAGAACCTGTCTTTGCATCATCAGGAAGCACTAAAAGTCCGTTATAATCTGCTCCCGGATACATGTTCCCGGACACTCCGAGTTCAACGCCTGAACAAAGCATACCTTCTGATTCATAACCACGGAGCTTGCCTTTTTTGATTGTCATTACGCCTTCCACAGTCTTGTGATCCTTGGCTGTCATATATACTGTTGCGCCCACTAAAGCAAGAGGATATTTGCCGCCTGCCTTAACATTGTCCGCTCCACAGCATACCTGAAAGGTTCCGTGTTCACCTGCATCTACTTTACAAAGACTAAGGTGTGTGTCAGGAATAGGTTCACACTCTTTAACATAACCTACTACTACATTACTTATGTCCTTGCCCACTTCAATAAGTTCTTCTACTTCAAATCCGCATGAAAACAATTTTTTCTCAAGTTCATGAGGTTCAATATCTATATCTACATAATCTTTTAACCAGCTTAAAGGTGCTAACATCGTTTCGTCCTCCTAATTATTATCAATCTGTTTTAATACTCTTAAATCTGACTCAAACAGAAGTTTGATATTGTTAATGCCATATTTAAGCATAGCTGTTCTTTCAATACCGATACCGAATGCAAGTCCGCTGTACTTATCGGAATCAATTCCGCAGTTTTCAAGAACTTTTTTATTAACAATACCTGCACCGAGAATCTCTATCCAGCCTGTTCCTTTACAAAGTTTACATCCCTTACCGCCACATTCAAAGCAGCTGCAGTCAACTTCTACGGATGGCTCTGTGAATGGGAAATATGAAGGACGAAGTCTTGTGGTTGTTCCTTCTCCGTATACTTTTTTAACAAAAACATCAAGCATGCCCTTTAAATCGCAAAGTGTGATTTTTTCATCAACAACAAGTCCTTCCATCTGCGAAAACATTGGTGAATGTGTTGCATCATCATCGGAACGGAATACTTTGCCCGGTGACAGAATCTTAATAGGAGGCTTCTTGCTTTCCATTACATGAATCTGTCCCGCAGATGTCTGTGTCCTTAAAAGGAATTCAGGTGAAAGATAAAATGTATCCTGCATATCCCTTGCCGGATGATCCTTTGGTGTATTGAGGGCTGTAAAATTATAATAATCATTCTCAATTTCCGTTCCCTCATAAATTTCAAAACCCATACCTGCAAATACATCTATGAGTTCATTTTTCATCTGTGTTATAGGATGAAGATTACCTGTCTCAATTTTCTTTGCAGGCATTGTTACGTCTATCTTTTCTGATTTGTATTTAATTTTCAGTTCAAGTTCCTTCATCTTTGAATCAATTTCGCCGAACTTATTAAGTGCCCACTCTTTAAGTTCGTTGACGC
>OLOV01001712.1_pt1 | contig 16581 bp, 12 predicted proteins | sample 1672931 | NCBI WGS metagenome assembly OLOV01 (sample SAMEA3136738, study PRJEB25190) | human gut metagenome | biome: human gut; feature: human-associated habitat; material: faeces | place: Austria | collected 2013
GCTGCCTTCTTCTGCCGCTCGGCCTCGTACAGCTTTGAGCGCAGTATCTTCATTGGCCTTCCTTGTTGTCGTACAGAGGAGCCAATTCACTGAAAATGGGCTGGACGGAAAAGTGAGCTACAAAGGAGCCTTCGCCCACGCGCGTCTCAATGAGGCCCAGCGTGCTGAGTTTTTGCAAGGCCATCCGCACGCTTAGGCGGTTGACGCCATAATATTCCGCAAGTTCTCCTTCGGACGGAAGCTTGTCTCCCTCTTTCCAGACCTGGTCCAGCAGGCTCTGTTTGATAGAGTCGCTGACCTGGTCCACCACGGACAGCCGCCGGATCTTTGGGCTGCGGAGTTTCTGTAATGCCATGATTATTCTCCATTTCCGCTTCGCGTTTTATGTCCCAAAGAATCCAAAACCATATTCCTCAGGCGAAATAATTCCCGAAACTAATTGCCGGATTTTGTGCGTCCTCAAGCTGCTGGCAAATCTCCTCGTCCTTGCTGACGATCTGCTCCAGCGTGGTGGCAAAGGTAAGCAGCTGGTACAGGTTGGTCGCACTGGACAGCAGCGCAATGGAACCGCCGTCATTCAGCCGTTGCATCGCGCGCATACGGTCCTTGAAATCTGCCCAGCGCTGATCGTATTCAGCCTGCTTCTGGTCAACCTCCTGCTGCTTTTGATTGATCTCGTCCTGTTTGTTGACGATATCATTATCCAGACCGCCGATCTGCTCGGTCAGTGTGCCGATCTGGCTGAGCAGCAGTGATTTTTGCTGCTCCAGCTGTGTTTTGAGCGCCTGCGCGTCCGCTTTGTCGCCCTGTGCTTCTTTCAGCTGTTGGTTGACTTTTTCCAATGCGGCCTGCTGCTCCTGCAGCTTTTGGCGCAGGTCGCTGACACTGGCGGCTGCCAGCGGCGTCATAACGGTGGAAAGCGTCATCGTCATGGCAACTGCTACGCTGAGCAGCAGTGAGATAAATTTTTTGCTGTGCGAAAAATGCTTCATCTTTGTTTGCAATTCCCCTGCTCGTTGCTGTTATACATTCAGATGCTTGCGGATGCTGGTGGCGGTGCCGAGGCCGCAGAGCACAAAGCCCAGCAGCACAAAGCCGCCGACAATGTAATACCATACATTTTCCAGCGGAACCAGCTGACCGCCGAACATCTGCGAGAGGTTGGACGGGTTCTCGGCATACCAGCGGCAGAGGGCATAGTACGCGCCGCAGACGATGCCGGAGGCAAGCGCAGCGGAGATCAAGCCGGAGGTAACACCCTCCACAAAGAACGGGAAACGAATAAAGCCGTTGGTGGCACCCACCAGCTTCATGATGCCGATCTCCTTGCGGCGGTTGAACACTGTGATCTTGATCGTATTGTTGATGACCACGATGGACACGATAGCCAGCACCGCTACAATGCCGTAGCAGGCGTAGTTGATGACCTGCTGCAGTGAGGTGAAGGTGTCTGCCATGGCAAGCGGCGCTTTGACGCTTGCTACGCCATCAATCTGCATCAGCTGGGCGGAGACTGCCTCAATGTTGTCGGGGTCATCCACCGTCACGCGGTAGTTGGGCGTGAACGGGTTATCGTCCTGAAAGACCTGCTGCAGGTTGGTATAGTCCTTAAGCATATCGCCGTAGGTCGCAAGAACATCCTCGGGCGACATGTAGGTCACACCCACAACATGGGGGGTGCTGCGGATGGCCGCATCGGCAGCGGCGATCTGGTCCTCGGTGGCATCGTCCATATAGACGACCGTCTCATTCTGGTTGCCGATATATTCGACCATATAATCAATGTTGACGCCCAGCAGGTAGGCGGCACCGATCAGCAGCATGCAGACGGTCAGCACGCCCATCGAGGCAAAGGTCATAAGCCGGTTGGCACGCAGATTGTGCAGGCCCTGACCGACAAGGTAGGTAAAGCTGGAAAAACGCATGGTGTCCCCTCTTTAATAGTAAAGATCAGTCTTCATCGTAGTCGTAATCGTCCTCTTCCCGCTGGGCCATAGCGGCTGCGTAGCGGCGGGCGGCCTCGGGGTGCGCGGTGTCGGAGGCGACCATGCCGTTGGCCAAAGTGATGACGCGGTTGCCATACTTACGGGCAAGCTTATGTACCAGCTCATGCTCATGGGTGACGACCACAACGGTGATGTTGACCTTATTGATGGCCTCAAACAGCTGCATGATGTCCATGGACATCTCAGGGTCGATGTTGCCGGTGGGCTCGTCCGCGATGATCAGCTTGGGGCCGTGGGCCAGCGCGCGCGCTACGGCGACACGCTGCTGCTCACCGCCGGAGAGCTCGTCCGGCAGGCGATCCATCTTGTCCTCAAGGCCGACAAGCGAGAGCGCGAAGGGCACGCGGTCCTTGATCTTTTTGGTGGAGATGTTCGTCACACGCATGGCGAACGCCACATTCTCATAGACGGTCATGGTTGGGATCAGGCGGAAGTCCTGAAAGACAACACCCATCTGACGGCGCAGATACGGCACCTTGCGCCGGCGGATCTTGGTCAGATCCTGCCCATTGATGAACACCTTGCCCTCAGTGGGCTTTTCCTCCATCTGGATCAGTTTCAGAAAGGTAGATTTGCCTGCACCGGAGTGACCAAGGATAAAGACAAATTCGCCCTCCTCGATATGGATGTTGATGTCCTCCAACGCAACATTTTCATCGTTGTGGGTCTCATAGGTTTTATATACATGCTCAAAATCGATCATTGAGGATTCTCCTGCCGCAGCGCGGCTGTCCTGTTTACGGTTACAGTCATACATATAATAGAATACCATGCAGCGCGCCTGCGGTCAAGGTGTTTTCCGGTTGCCAAAAGCAGAAAAATGGCGCTGCCTTGCGGTGCAGCGCCATTTGTGAAAGTTTTATTAAAATCAATATTTGGCCGGATTGGCGGAGAGGTACTTCTTGACCATCAGGGCCACCTTAAAGACGATAGCATCGTCAAAGTTGCGCAGGTCAAGGCCGGTCAGCTTGCGAATTTTTTCCAGACGGTAGACCAGCGTGTTGCGGTGGACAAACAGCCCGCGGCTCGTTTCCGAGACATTCAGGTTGTTCTCAAAGAAGCGCTGGATGGTGAACAGCGTCTCAGCGTCGAGACTGTCAATGCTCTCCTGCTTAAAGACCTCCCGCAGGAAGGCCTCGCAGAGGGTCGTGGGCAGCTGGTAGATCAGGCGGGCGATGCCCAGATGGTCATAGCTGATGACCTGACGCTCGGTGTCAAACACCTTGCCAACCTCCATTGCAATCTGTGCTTCCTTAAAGCTGGAGGCCAGATCCTTGATGTTGCCGATGGGGGTGCCGATGCCGACCACGGCCTTGATGTAATGGTCGCCCTGCAGCGTATCCACAATGGAGGCAGCCAGCTTTTCCATATCGCGGGTGTTGTTGTCCGGCTTGATCTCCTTGACGAGGACGGTGTCTGTCTCGCTGATGTTAAAGACAAAGTCCTTCTGCTTGTCCGGGAAAAGACCGCTGACAACATCATAGGCGGAAATGTCATTGCCGGAGGTCACGCGGATGAGCAGCACAACGCGCTGTACATCGGAGACAAAGTGCAGCTCACGAGCCTTGGCGTAGATGTCACCGGGCAGGATGTTGTCCAGCACGACATTTTTGATGAAGTTTGTCTTGTCAAACTTTTCATCGTGATACTGCTTGATGCTCTGCAGGCTGATGGACAGCATGGCGGCAAACTGCTCCGCCGTGGTATCGGTGCCCTCCACAAAGACGGCGTAGTCATTATGCTTGGCGTTGGAGAACTGATGGTAGGCATAGCCATCGCGCACAAAGGCATCGCCGGCCGTCTGGCGGACGGTAGCTACGCCCTCGCGCACCTCACCGATCTGCCCCAGTTCGGAGCAGGAGATCACGGTGCCTGTCTCGTCGATAACGCCGACAACACGGTCCACTGCGTCCTTCATCTGGTACACCACATTCTGGAATACCCTGTTAGCCATAATATGTGACTCCCCTTTTGCTGTTATTTAGACAGTCTGCACCGGCGTGCAGTGCGGGCTATACATGTTTGGCAAAACTGCCGTTTGGTAATCTGCCCGAAAACCAAATCTTTATAATGTATATTTTACACAATTCACTTGGCTTTTGCAACATATTTTCACGAAAATCGCAATATTTTCTTGTACATTTTTCAAATCGAGCAAAAAAATGTACCCGCCGCAGGGTCTGCGGCAGGTACAGCGTCCGTCATTTTGACGATTTTCCGGTTTTTGTCTGGTCAAGCGCGCCTGTGCCGCCCTCGACAACACCCCGGTGCTGGAACACATAGGTGATGCTGCGGAAGAAAATCTTCAGATCCGCCCAGAAGGTCAGGTGCGCGGCGTACTCGCCGTCATAGCGCGCCTTCACATCAATGGGCAGCTCATCGCGTCCGTTGACCTGTGCAAGGCCCGTCAGGCCGGGGCGAATGTCATTGGCGTGTACCTTGTCCCGTGCTTCGATCAGATCATACTGGTTGTAGAGCGCCGGGCGCGGGCCGATAACGCTCATCTGCCCGGCCAGAATGTTGTAGATCTGGGGCAGCTCATCAAGGCTCGTCTTGCGCAGAAATGCACCGCTACGGGTTATGTAGCTGTCGGCATTCTTCAGCAGATGGGTCGGCACATCGTGGGGGGTATCTCCGCGCATCGTGCGGAATTTAAGAATGTTAAAATGCGTTTTGCCCTTGCCGACACGGCGCTGCTTGAAAAAGACCGGCCCCGGGGAATCCGCCTTGATCCACAGCGCAATGATCCCCATTGGAATTGCCAGAAGGATCGTGGCGGCCAGTGACAGGATAATATCGAGCAGACGCTTTACATAACGCTGATACATAGGTCAGTCCTCCTTGGCAGCGGGCTTGTTCCCCTGCAGCTTGCGGTTGACTTCTTCCTTGGAGAAGATGGCCGTGTTGCCGGTGGCAGCCACAACGGTATGGTCTGCACGCACACGCCGGTTGGGGTGATAGGTGGGCACCATCTCCTGCAGAATGTCAACAACATCGTTATCGTTGTGCCGGGCGGCCGTTTTGAGCGTCTGCAGATCGGTGTAAAATTTTTCAAGGTCGATCTGCATCGGCGGCGCAATGAAGATCTTGTTGTGGGCCGTCTTGGCCATCTTGTCCTGCTCGGTGTCCATGAGCAGCTCCTCATACAGCTTTTCGCCGGGGCGCAGGCCGGTGATCTTGACCTGCATGTTGACGCCCGGCTCGTAGCCGTAAAAACGGATCAGCCGGTTGGCAAGGTCCATGATCTTGACCGGTTCCCCCATATCCAGCACATAAATACTGCCGCCCTTGGCAAGTCCCCCCGCCTGCAGCACCAGCTGCGCAGCCTCGGTGATGGTCATAAAGTAGCGAACAATATCCGGGTGGGTGATCGTCACAGGGCCGCCGCGCTTGATCTGCTCCTCAAACAGCGGGATAACACTGCCATGGCTGCCCAGCACATTGCCGAAGCGCACGGCTACGCAGGTCATGTCTGTGCCGCGGGAGAAGGTCTGGATCAGCATTTCACACAGGCGCTTGGTACAGCCCATGACATTGGTGGGGTTGACGGCCTTATCGGTGGAAAGCTGAACAAAACGCTCCACACCGTGCTCTGCCGCAGAGGTCAGCAGATTCTTGGTGCCGAATACATTGTTCTTGACGGCCTCGGCCGGGCTGATCTCCATAAGCGGCACATGCTTGTGGGCCGCAGCGTGAAAGACAACGGACGGATGGTAGGTGTCAAACACCTCATCCAGACGGGCTTTGTCGCGGATCGAGCCGATCAGCGTGATGACGGGAGCCTCCGGGCCGTACTTGTTTTTCAGCTCTGTCTCAAGTTCGTAGGCACAGTTTTCATAGATGTCGAAGATCAGCAGCCGGCGCGGCTGGTAGCGCATGATCTGGCGGCAAAGTTCGCTGCCGATGGAGCCGCCGCCGCCCGTGACCAGCACGACCTTGTCATGCAGATACTCCGAGATCTGGGCATTGTTCAGCTGGATCTCATCGCGGGAGAGAAAGTCGGCCGTGTTCAATTCACGGAAGCCTGCTGCGACAGGGTTGCCGTTTTCATCGACAGCCTGCGGATCGCTGAGCATCCGCACACGGCAGTGGGTAGAGTTGCAGAGGTTGATGATCTCACTGAGGCGGTCGCCCTTGACGGTGGTGATGGCAATGACGATCTCGAGGATATGATATTTGCGCACAAGCTCCGGTATGTCAGAGATCGTGCCGCGCACTGGCACACCCTGCACGCGCAGACCCTTTTTGGTCAGGTCATCGTCCACCAGGCAGACCGGGTTGCCGAAGCTCTGGTTTTTGTTTTTGCAGAGGTTGACCGCCCATGCACCGGCATTGCCAGCGCCGACGATCAGCAGCGGCGTATCATCCTCCGGCTTGTTGGCCTTGGTATCCTGCACGGTGCGAAGCAGACGCCACAGGAAGCGCACGCCTGCGATTGCCGCCGTATTGAACACCGCGCCAAAGATCAGCACGGCGCCGGAGATAGGGCGGTTGTGGTAGATGAGGTCAAACAGCATGATCAGGCCGGTAGCCAGACCTGACAGGCAGGTCAGGCGGGCAAGGTCCCGCATACCGGCATATTCCCACATGATCTCATACAGGCCGCCGAACCAGAATACAATCATATAGATCGGCAGCACATACAGCAGCATGGGAGCCATGGCACGCACGATCTCTACGCGGCGGTAGGCATCGCCGCTGTCAAAGCGGAGCATTACGGCCAGCCAGTAGCATACTACGATAAGCCCGCAGTCCAGCAGCATCAAGGCGATGCGGCGCGGCAGACCCTTAATGATTTGTTTGGAATCCTGTTGCATCTGTTTCGTCCTTTACCAAAGTTCTATTTCTCTATACCAAAGGGGGCCCGGTTGAACGGTACCCCTGCTAAATGCAGCCATATAAAAGTATTATAACACACAAATGCCCCGTTTGTCCTACTTTTGCAGTGACAAACGGGGCTAATCTTATATAAAATTTACCAGTAATTTTTGGTAAAACAGACGAAGCTTTTATTCGACCGTCACACTCTTGGCAAGGTTGCGGGGTTTATCGACATCCAGACCCTTGGCGCAGCTGACATAGTAGGCCAGAAGCTGCAGCGGAATGACAGACAGGCTGGTGGCAAAATGCGGGTCGGTTTTGGGGACATAGACCGTGAAGCCGGCCGTGTCCTCGATGCTGTAGTTGCCGTAGGTGGTCAGACCCATCAGGAAGGCGCCGCGGCTCTTGACCTCAACCATGTTGGAAACACTCTTTTCAAACAGGTCGGGCTGTGTCAGGATGCCGACCACAAGGGTGCCATTCTCGACCAGTGAAATCGGGCCATGCTTCATCTCGCCTGCGGCGAAGGCCTCAGAGTGGATATAGCTGATCTCCTTGAATTTCAGGCTGCCCTCCAGCGCAACGGCGTAGTCAAGGCCGCGGCCGATGAAGAAGGCATCCTTGGCGTTGGCATATTTGCTGGCAAACCACTGGATGCGCTCCTTATCTGCCAGTGTCTTTTCAATCTTCTCCGGCAGGGCCTCCAGCTCTGCGACCAGCTGCTCATACTGGCCGTCAGCCAGTGTGCCGCGCACCCGGGCAAACTCAGTGGCCAACAGGTAGCAGGCTGCCAGCTGGGTGCTGTAAGCCTTGGTGGTGGCCACCGAGATCTCCGGCCCGGCCCAGGTATACATGGTTGCGTCTGCCTCGCGGGCGATGCTGGAGCCGACTACATTCACGATGCCAACGGTGCGCACGCCGCGCTCCTTGCACAGACGCAATGCCGCCAGCGTATCGGCGGTCTCACCGCTCTGGCTGATGACCATGGCAAGGGAGTCCTGCTCAAGCACGGGGTCACGGTAGCGGAACTCACTGGCGACATCGACCTCGACAGGGATGCGGGCCAGACTTTCAAACACATAGCGCGCTGCCATGCCCACATGATAGGCCGAGCCGCAGCCGATGATATACAGACGGCGCACATTCTTGATTGCTTCCTCGTCCAGCGCCAGCTCAGACAGGTCGATTTTCCCGTCCTTCAGGCGCGGAGAGATCGTGTCGCGCACGGCCGCAGGTTGTTCACTGATCTCCTTCATCATGAAATGCTCATAGCCGCCCTTTTCGGCAGCCTCGGCATCCCATTCGATGGTTGTGGACTCGCGGGTGATGGGCTCCTTGTCGATGTTGAAGAATTCGATGGAGTCCGGGGTCAGGCGTGCGATCTCGAGATTGTCAATGTAGTAGACCGTGCGGGTGTACTTGAGCAGTGCAGGCACATCGGAGGCGATGATGGCACCGTCCTCACATTGGCCAACGATGAGCGGGCTGTCCTTGCGCACGGCATAGATGACACCGGGCTCATCGGCAAAAAGCACGCCCAGCGCATAGGAGCCGCGTACATGCAGCATCATGCGGGTGATGGCATCCAGCGCGTTGCCTGCAGATTCGCCGGTGTAGTAGTAGTCCAGCAGCTGTGCCACGACCTCGGTGTCGGTCTGAGAGACAAAGGTAAAGCCTTTGTTGAGCAGACGATCCTTGATCTCCTGATAGTTTTCAATGATGCCGTTGTGCACCACGGCGATCTTCTGGTCACGGGAATAATGCGGGTGCGCGTTGACCACAGACGGCTCCCCGTGGGTGGCCCAACGGGTGTGGCCGATGCCGCAGCTGCCGTGTACAGCATTGCCGCCGTCCGTCATCTCGCTTAAAACCTTCAGGCGGCCCTTTGCCTTTACGACCTCGATCTTGCCTGCGGCGTTCTGCACCGCGATGCCGGCCGAGTCATAACCGCGGTATTCAAGCTTGGACAGACCGTCCAGCAGAATAGGTGCAGCCTGTGCTGCACCGGTAAAGCCTACGATTCCGCACATAACAGGTATCCTCCTTTATGCAGTTGTTCAATATGACCTTCCCACTTTAACGGGCAAAAGTAAAAAATACTTGTATAGTATATTCCTTTTTGCACAAAATGTCTACTGTTTGGCCTAAATTTGCTATACTGTATGCCACACAAAAACAATGCGGGCGGCCGTCAAGGGCTACGGCCGCCCGCTGCGCGGATTCTCCTTTTCCCGTTTCTTACACCATATAAGACCGAATCAAAAAGTATCGCGCATTGGATAGCGTACCATATCCGGCGAAGAATAGCAAGTATAAAACGGAATTTTTCCTGCTTTTTGTGCTGCTTACAAAAGATTATTAAGTTTGTGCTGTCATTGCTTTGATAAATTAGGGCGTATCGTCCCTGCTGCCATTCGTGCGGTATCCCTCTTTCAGGAGACCCGGCGCGCCACGACCACATAGCGCCCATTGGCAGACGAATACTCGCAGGTTGAAAGGGTCAGCAGCTGTTCCCCGTAAGCCGGGCGGATGCCGCTGTCCACATCACTGCGGGACAGAACCTCCTCCACATAGGCATCGTAAGTCTGGGCGTCCATATCAATATACTGATTATAGACAAACGAGGTGTCGTTTACAACATCAATGGCGAACGCGCCGAATACCTCGTATTTTGCATCTCCGTACACGGTGTCAAACTCAATGCAGGGATGCTCCTGATAATAGCTGGCCTTTTTATACTCGGTCAGGCAGCCAAAGATCGCGCCGGTCTTCATATTGTGGCCGTAGATGACAAGGTTATCACTCTCAGCATTGGCACCGAGCGTTGTGTTTTCGTCAAGGTACGGCACGCCGTAGATGCTGTAGCTCTTGTCAAAGTCGTGACGAAGATAGAAATCCTTATTGTTCGGCGCGTACATAACCGGAAAGTCCAACTCTGTGCCATCAATCGAGAGCCACCCGATGAAATCGCTGTTCTTATTGCGCAGGGCGGCAAACTTGGCTCCGTTGGGGCTGACGCTCTCCCCGGACGGCTGCGGCGTGGCAGCTGTGTCGATCATAGACTGCAGCTCGGCAAACTCGTTTTCTGTCCTGCGGTCATCCGCAAAGCGCTTGACAAGCAGCCCGGCACTGACCAGAAAAACAACGCCGAAAAAGAGCATGGCCAGCGTGTAGGCAAGGCTGCCGCGCTTTTTCTCGGGGCCAGCAGGTGCAGTCGGGGCAAAGTCTATATCGTTGTCTTGATCGTAAAGGGCTGCATGGGGCGCGGCGGGCGGCTCTTGCGGCGCAAGGTCGCTGCGACGGATTTTTGCCATAGTGATTCTCCCTGTCTGAATGTCAAATTCAAGTTTACTATACGATGTTGCAGAAGAAAATGCAAGAGGATACGGGCGAAAAATCAGTCTCAGATTTGCAAAGAAAGGCAGGTTCAGATATGACTTCCACAGAAAACGCTGCAAAAAAGTGCTGCTGCACCAGAATCAAATGCAGCAGCACTTTATTTACGCAAAAGGATCACTCGCGGATCTCAATGCCCAGCTTGAATTTAAGGTTGCCGAGAATCTTCTTGACGAAGCGGTCAATCTCATCGGGCGTCAGGGGCTTGGCGTCCGGCTGGAAGGAGAGGCTGAACGCCATGCTCTTTTTGCCCGCACCCAGCTTTTCACCGCGGTAGATGTCAAACAGCTCGACCTTGACAAGCTGCTTGCAGGCGCGCTGCATCTCGCTTACGAGAGTGCCGCACTCCATGTTTTCGGGGGCTACAAGCGCCAGATCGCGCTGTACCGGGGCCAGCGCAGGGATGGGCTGGTAGTGGATGGCTGTGGGCACCAGCGCGTGGAAGGCCACCCAGTCGATCTCGCCCAGATAGATGTTCAGGTTGCCGCGGCTATCCTTGGGCAGCTTGAGCTCGGCGGTGACATCGTTGGCCAGCTTGCCGAAAACGCCGACACGCTCCCCCTTGCAGAGGATATAGGCGGCGATGCCGGGATGCAGCCATGCAACATCGGCCGCACGCGCAACGGTCAGCTCGACACCGAATGCTGCGCCGAAGCTTTCTACCGCGCCCTTAACGGCAAAGAAGTCCTCCTCGCTGCCCCATGCGGCAAAGCCAAGATGCAGGCGTTCCTCCGGCAGCTCGGTGATGGGCTGCTGCTTCGGAATGTAGATGTTGGACATCTCGAAAAGGCGGCCCTCGGCATTGCCCTTGCGCAGGTTGTCAACGACCACATTCAGCAGGGACGGTGCCAGCAGCGGGCGCATGATGGTCAGATGAGAGGAGATCGGGTTCAAAATGCGGATGACATTGCGCTCGGGGGCATCAGCGGCGATGTGGAGCATGTCGAGGTCGGCGTCTGCGTAGAAGGCCAGCGTTTCAGCCTCGTAGAAGCCCTGTGCGCACATCGTGCGCTTGGCCTTGGCCTGTGCCTTCTGCTCCGCCGTCAGACCGCCGGTGGTGACGGTGGCAGCCTTCAGGAAGGTAGGCACGATATGCTCATAGCCGTACTCGCGGATGACCTCCTCGGCAAGGTCGGGCTCGCCGACCTCGATGTCCTCGCGCCAGCGGGGCGCAACGACCTGCATCGTGTCGCCGTCTGCCGCAAGCTTGACCTCAAACTGCAGGCGGTTCAGAATGTCGAGAATGGCGTCAGTCGGAACGGTGATGCCCAAAATCGCGTTGATGCCGCTGACCTTGGCAGTAAAATGCTTACCCTCACGCGGGGCACCGGCCGAGCAGTCGAAATGGGTGGCGGTGACCTCGCCGCAGCCCAGCTCCTGAATCAAATGCAGGGCGCGGGCCATGCCCAGCTCGGTCGTATACTCCGAGATGCCCTTTTCGTAGTGGCTGGAGGCATCGGTGCTCTGGCCCAGACCGCGGGCAGTCTTGCGGATGTTGTCGCGGGCGAACTTGGCGCTCTCAAACAGCAGCTGGGTCGTGGTGCTCTTGATCTCGCTGTTCAGCCCGCCCATGACGCCGGCCAGCGCGACCGGCTTGGAGCCATCGCAGATGACGAGGTTGTTGGGCGTCAGGGTGAACTCCTTCTCATCGAGCGTTGTGATCTTCTCGCCGTCCTTAGCACGGCGGACGAGGATCTGGCAGCTATCCAGCGTGTCCATGTCAAAGGCGTGCATCGGCTGGCCGATTTCCAGCATGACATAGTTGGTAATATCGACTACATTGTCGATGCTGCGCAGGCCGCACAGGGCCAGCTGACGGCGCATCCAGCGCGGGGACTCGCCCGGTGTGATGTTGCGTACATAGTGGCCGATATAGCGCGGGCAGAGATCCTCCGCCTCAACGCGGATGGAGAGGCGCGGCTCGGTGTAATCGCTGACGGTGTAGTCGGTGGCGGGCATTTTGAGCGGTTTTTTCAGCACAGCTGCAACCTCGCGGGCAATGCCCAGCACGCTCTGGCAGTCGGCGCGGTTGGCGGTGATGGAGATGTCAAAGATATAATCGTTGAGTCCCACAACCTCCTGAATCGGCGTGCCGGGAACGGTGTCCTTCGGCAGGTCGAGCAGACCGTAGACCTCAGAGCCGGGGTAAAGATCATCGTTCAGCCCCAACTCCTCGCCGCTGCAGAGCATACCGTTGGACTCAATGCCCATCAGGGGCTTGGCCTTGATGGTGATGCCGCCGGGCAGCGTGGAGCCGTCCAGCGCGGCGGCGGTGTGCATACCCGCGTAAACGTTGGGCGCACCGGTGGAAATTTGAATATCGTGGCCATAGTCACCGCAGTCCACCTTGCAGATGTGCAGATGCGTTCCCTCCTGCGGGACGCACTCTGTCACAATACCGACAACGACCTTGGAGATCTCACCGCCGAGGTCGATCAGCTCCTCGACCTCAAAGCCGCAGCCGAAGAGTTTATCCTCCAGCTCCTGCGCGGTGACATCAATATCAACATATTGCTTTAACCAGCTGAATGGTACTTTCATACTCTGTACTCCTCCTCTGTCAATCCTCGAACTGCTTCAAGAAGCGCAGATCGTTTTCAAACATCAGTCCGATGTTGTTGATGCCGTATTTCAGCATGGCGATACGCTCGATACCGATGCCGAAGGCGAAGCCGGAGTAGACATTGGGGTCGATGCCGCAGTTTTCCAGCACGCTGTGATGCACAACACCGGCGCCCAGGACCTCGATCCAGCCGGTATGCTTGCAGAGCGGGCAGCCCTTGCCGCCGCACTCAAAGCAGGAAACATCGACCTCGACGCTCGGCTCGGTAAACGGGAAGTAAGAAGGACGCAGGCGGGTCTTAACCTCGGGTCCAAACAGCGCCTGGACGAACTTGTCCAGCATACCCTGCAGGTCGCAGAGGGTGATGCCCTTGTCAACGACCAGACCTTCCATCTGGTGGAACATCGGGGAGTGGGTCGCGTCCGAGTCGGAGCGGAACACACGGCCGGGTACCAGCACCTTGATAGGGGGCTTTTCACGATCCATTACACGGATCTGGCCGCCGCTGGTCTGGGTACGCAGCACAATGTCATCCGCGACATAGAAGGTATCCTGCATATCGCGGGCGGGATGGTTCTTCGGCACATTCAGGCGGGTGAAGTTGTGGTCATCGTCCTCAATCTCAGGGCCTTCATAAATTTCAAAGCCCATGCCGGAGAATACATCAATGATCTCGTTCTTGACGAGGGTGATGGGGTGCAGGTTGCCGGTCGTGCGGATCTTGGCAGGCATCGTAATGTCCACCGTCTCGGCAGCGTTGCGGGCAGCCAGCGCCGCCTTCTCGACCTGCTCAGACAGGGTCTGGTACTGAGCCTCGACCCACTGCTTGAATTCATTGATGGTCTTGCCGACGGCGGGGCGATCCTCCTTGGGGACATCGCGCAGGCTCTTGGTCAGGCCTGCGACCTCGCCGTTTTTGCTCAGGTATTTCTGCCAGAAGTCAGAAAGCTGGGCTTTGTCAGTGACGGCTGCGCCGGCCTGCTCAATAGCGGCGCGCAGCTCCTTGATTTTTTCTTCCATAGTACACCTCTGCTTGGCTTTTGGGCCGGAGCCAAATAAAAAGGCCCCGTCCCTGTGTGAAATCAGGGACGAAGCCTTGTAAATACAATTCTCCGCGGTACCACCCGTGTTCCGTATTATGCAATACGGCACTCTTTGCTGCGGGTAACGGTGCAGGGCCGTTGCGCACTACCGGGCCGTTGGGCCTTTCCCGCGCACCACTCGGGAGGGAACTTCCGCGCATAGTCCCTGCAGGCGGCTTACAGCCGGTGACCGCCCTCTCTTACCCAAGGCGCATTGCGCGTACTTACTCCGTCATTGTGTTTTGCGAATACCTGTTTAGTATAGCGCGAAATTTGCGGCCTGTCAAGCCTGCGGCATGGGATACTTCTGCTTATCCTCCACGCTGATGGCCTTGCCAAGCTGCACCTCGATCACCTTCAACTCGGTATCAGCCAGAATCGTGTGCTTGCAGCCGGCTTTCATCGTCAGGATATCCCCTGCCTTGACGGGCTGCGCCCTGCCGTCCAGAATCGCGCGGCCGGTGCCCGAGATAACGGTCCAGACCTCATCGCGGTTCTCGTGGCTGTGGTAGTTCATGCCGTGACCGGCGTTCAGCGTGATCTTGATGGTCAGGCTTTCATCCTCGACATCCAGCACGCGGAAGGAACCCCACGACTTTTCAGCAAACATGATTTGCTGGTGGATGCTGTCCACATAAGGCTTGATATAGCTGGACTGCTCCTTATCGGAGACAAGGATACCCTCCGGGCTGGCAGAGACAACAACATCCTTTAGCCCCATGCAAAGCACAGGTACATCCAGTTCATTGAGAACATGCACATTCTCACAAGTCTCATTCAGCATGGCCTTGCCGATGCTCGGCTCCTGCATGGCTTCGGTCAGGGTGTTCCAGGTGCCCATATCCTTCCACTGGCCTGCAAAGCGCATGACCTGAATCTTCGATTCATTCTCAACGACCGCATAATCGAAGCTGATCTTCTTCAGCGTCTCATATTTACGGAAAAGGTCCTGATAATCGGTAAAGTCGATCAGTTCATGTGCCTTGTCCAGCACATAACGCAGCTTGTAGGCAAATACGCCGCCGTTCCAAAGCGCACCCTGTGCAATGTACTTTTCCGCTGTGGCGGCATCGGGCTTTTCCTTAAAGGTCTTGACCGGGCTGACGGCATCGGCGCTCTCCGGGATGATGTAGCCGTACTTTTCGCTGGGATAGGTCGGCTCAATGCCCATGAGCGAGAGGTTGGCGCTGCCCTTTTCCGCGAGATCGGAGAGATCCTTTAACGCGGCAAAATAGTCATTGTTGACATACGGGTCCACCGGGCAGACGACCACAGCCTCATCAAGGCCCACGCCCTTTACATCGTGCAGATAGGCCGTGGCCAGTGCGATTGCCGGGAAGGTATCGCGGCGGCAGGGCTCAACGCAGACGCCGACCGAATTGCCAAGCTGGTTGTGGATGGACGACACCTGCGTCTTGCTGGTGGCGATCGTCACGCTGGCATCAGCATCCACCTCTTTGATCTGGCGGTAGACGCGCTGGACCATCGACTCGTAGCCGTCATCGGTCTTGAAGATCTTGATGAACTGCTTGGAACGGATATCGTTGGAAAGCGGCCATAGACGCTGACCGGAACCTCCAGACAATAACACCAGATTCATAATTTTCCTCCTGTCATCTGCAAAAAAGGCCGTGGCCCTGCATGGACACACGACCTTTTTTTCAAATCGCTTATTTATTTTTGTTCTGCGTTTAGCGCTCTGCACGCATCGGGTTGTTCAGGAAATCCTCGTAGGAGAGACGGATGCCGTCTTCCAGCTCGGTTTTGTAGGTCCAGCCAAGAGCGGTTGCTTTGGATACGTCGAGCAGTTTTCTTGGAGTACCATTTGGCTTTGTGCTGTCCCAATTGATTTTCCCACTATAACCGATTACTTTTGCAACAAGCTCTGTCAGCTCTTTGATGGTCAGTTCTTTTCCGGTTCCGGCGTTTACGGTCTCATTTCCGGAATAGTTGTTCATCAGGAACACGCAGAGATTGGCAAGGTCGTCGACGTATAAAAACTCGCGCAGCGGGCTGCCGTCGCCCCAGCAGGTGACGCTCTCGACGCCGTTGACCTTCGCCTCATGGAAGCGGCGGATCAGTGCAGGAAGTACGTGGCTGTGGGTTGGATGATAGTTATCGTTTGGTCCGTAAAGATTGGTCGGCATAACGGAAATATAATCAGTTCCGTACTGACGGTTCAGAAACTCACAGTATTTTAAGCCGGAGATTTTTGCAAGTGCATAAGCCTCGTTTGTTTTTTCCAGTTCAGAAGTCAGCAGACAGCTTTCCTTCATCGGCTGCGGTGCCATACGCGGGTAAATACAGGAGGATCCAAGAAATTCCAGTTTTTTACAGCCGTTTTTCCACGCAGAGTGGATGACATTCATTTCCAGTGTCATGTTATCGTACATGAAATCTGCCAGTGCTTCCTGGTTTGCAACGATGCCGCCTACTTTTGCAGCAGCGAGGAAGACATATTCCGGTTTTTCCTCTGCGAAAAATGCCTCGACAGCATCCTGACGGCAGAGATCCAGTTCTTTGTGGGTACGGGTAATGATATTTTCATAACCCTGGCGTTTCAGTTCTCTTACAATCGCGGAACCAACCATTCCACGGTGTCCGGCTACATAAATTTTTGCATTTTTTTCCATCATGATATTTGCATCTCCTAAATTAAAGTGCGGCTTTCATGGCTTTTTCCTGTTTTGCAAGCTGACGGTCATGCTTTGCC
>OLOV01001714.1_pt1 | contig 16572 bp, 14 predicted proteins | sample 1672931 | NCBI WGS metagenome assembly OLOV01 (sample SAMEA3136738, study PRJEB25190) | human gut metagenome | biome: human gut; feature: human-associated habitat; material: faeces | place: Austria | collected 2013
CTGCATGTGCCGATTGTCTTATGTATTTTGATCTTCTGCTCTTCTGTAGGATTGATCTCTGTTTTGAAGCTCTTTAGCAATCTCCTCATCCTTTTCTATCTGTTTCTTATACTTACGAAGTCCATATAATTTACAGGAAAATTCATGTAGAATTTTTTAAATCAATCGTATCCAAAACGGATAAATCTGCCTTTATGCCTTTAAATTGAAAATACAGGTCATACGTGTAATAACGTCTGTCCGTAGGAGGTCGGCTTGCCTTTAAGATTTCCTCGTTGTCCTATTTTTGAAGAATTTTTACAGAAACATCTAATAACTCAGCAAAATCTTGTTTCAATACATTTGATTACTTATATCTTTCTCCTTTATATTAAGCGAATAGATCACAGATGCCGGCTTGTAAAGGCATCCTGTATCAAAATGTAAAACCATTATAGCATTATTTTACACGATCAGCACTAATATTTTACATAAACCACCAATTCTTTGGTTACTGTTCAGAGGTTAGCATAAGTCATTGTAAAAAATGACGAAATTTATTTTTTTTATTTTGTGGATAATCATTTTCAGCAGGAAAAACTGTGTTTATAGTTTTTCCTGCTGTTCTTTTTGTGAACAGTTATACTCCGGATTCAGTTTTACGAAACAGCTGGCAGACTGGAAGAAGAACAGGGAAAGAATCTGAAACTCCGTGCACAGATAAACCGGGATTATGAAAACTCATCGATTCCTTCATCAAAGACCATTAATCGTAAAAAGATCGCAAACAGCAGGGAAAAATCGGGCAGAAAGCCAGGCGGTCAACCCGGTCATAAAGGACACAGCAGAAAGAAACAGGAGCCTACGCATCCTATAATACTTCTGCCTCCACCAGAAGCGGTGTCTGAAGACTGTGCTTTCAAAAAGACTGGAAAAACAATCATAAAACAGCTGGTAAGCATCCGTATGATGTTAGATGTGACGGAATACCATGCAGATGTTTATTATAACAGTAAGACGGGCGAACGTGTACATGCTGCTTTCTCCAGTTATGCATACAGACTGTACAAATGCCAGAGAGAGCGGAAACAGCTGTTATGTGTATGTATGTGCAACACCTGATGGAAAAGCTCTTTATTTTGCACGCAGTTTATCAGGAAGAAATGGGAAGTACACCCGAAAAAGGCTGATTTTATGCGGGTTTTCAGGAAAATCAAAATTTTTTAAAAAAAATTAAAAAAAGGGGTTGATTTTTTTGAAATCCTATAATATAATAACATTCGTCGCGAGCGATAAGAAATAAAAAAACGCAAGCGAATGAATGAAGGGCTATCGCCAAACGGTAAGGCAACGGACTCTGACTCCGTCAGTTCAAGGTTCGAATCCTTGTAGCCCTGCTACTTAAGCACCTCAGATGAGGTGCTTTTTTTCTGCCTATTTATGAAACTCTTTGAAGGCGATCGGAGCAGGCTGTTTTTTGTGATGTTCTCCGATCTGTTTTTCCATCCAGACCATATTATACCAGGTATCAAATTTGTAACCGCACTGATAAAATTCTCCTACAAGACGGTATCCCATATGTGAATGAAACTCAACACTGTTATTATCCAGATGAGCATCGGCGGAAGGTGTATAGGCGATGCAGGCATTCATATTGAGGATTCCCTGAGCTTTGAGTGTCTGTTCCAGAGCATCGTGCAGGAGTCTGCCGATTCCCATGTGCTTGCAGTTCTGATCGACATAGATCGAAGTTTCTACAGCCCAGTCGTAAGCGGCACGCTCGTGGAACGGGCTGGCGTAGGCATAGCCAAGGATCTGGCTGTTTTTTTCTGCGACGAGGTATGGATGTTTTTCCAGAGTATGGTGGATTCTGGATGTAAACTCTTCTATAGATGGCACATCGTATTCAAAGGTGATGGCAGTGTTTTCGACATAAGGTGCGTAGATCGCGAGAAGAGCCGGGGCATCGGATTCCCTGGCGGTGCGGATCGTGATTTTTTCATCAGATGACATGAAAGGTTCCTCCTTGATTTCCTTTAAATATTTTATCATGATTATAGCACCTGAAAGGAAAAATAACAGAGGAAAAAATGTGTTGTTCTGACGGTTGCAAATAAAAACGGGAAATGGTAAAGTTTACTGAGAAATAATTATAGATTTTGGTAACTATTCAGCAGTAGAAATGAAAGCGGGGATATATATGGCATACAGTTTCAGCGGGAGAGTCCGCTACAGTGAAATCGGAGAAAATGGTCTGTTGACACTGCCGGGAGTTCTGAATTATTTTCAGGACTGCAGTACTTTTCAGTCGGAAGAAGTAGGTCTTGGAATGGAAGTCCTCAAGGAATGGAAAAGATTCTGGGTATTATCCGCATGGCAGGTGATCGTGGACCGCTATCCGTATCTGGGAGAAGAGATCACCACTTCGACCTGGGCGTATGGATTCCGGAGTTTCCTGGGAATGCGTAATTTCTGCATGGAAACAAAGGGTGGAGAACGGCTCGCCTATGCCAATACGTACTGGACCTATATCAATGCGGAAAACGGGCTTCCTGTCAAACTGACGGAGCGCGATACCGCGGCATACGGGCTGGAACCAAAACTGGATATGGATTATGCACCCCGCAAGATCAAACTACCGGGCGAGTATGAGCAGCAGGAGGCTTTTGCTGTGCAGAAGCATCATCTGGACACGAATCATCATGTAAATAACTGCCAGTACGTCCAGATGGCGATGGATTATCTGCCGGCAGATTTCAGGATCCATCAGATGCGCGCAGAATATAAGCAGCAGGCAAGACTTCACGATGTGATCTGCCCGGCGCGCGCTGTGGAAGACACAAAGACAACGATTCTTCTGAATGACCAGAAGAGTGAACCATATGCAATTGTAGAGTTTATGTAATAAAAAACATTGGAGGATTTTTATGATCGAATTAGGAAAAAAACAGACGCTGCAGGTAGTAAAAACAGTAGATTTCGGTGTATACCTGGCAGAAGATATGAACGCAGATACCAAACATCAGGTACTTCTTCCTGCAAAGCAGGTTCCGGCAGGTACAAAAGCCGGTGACAAGCTGGAAGTTTTTATTTACAAGGATTCACAGGATCGAATGATCGCAACTACAAATGAGCCGCGCCTGACAGTTGGAGAAGCAGGACTTCTCAGAGTAAAACAGGTGACAAAGATCGGTGCATTTCTGGACTGGGGGCTGGAGAAGGATCTTCTGCTTCCATATCATGAGCAGACAACAAGGATCTTTGAGGGACAGGAATGCCTGGTTGCTGTTTATGTGGACAAGAGCAGCAGACTTTGTGCAACAATGAAAGTTTATCCGTATCTTTCCCAGGAGACACCTTACAAAGAGGGCGACCGCGTGAAGGGCAGAGTTTACCAGATCAGCGATAACTTCGGTGTTTTTGTTGCTGTAGATAATAAATATTCTGCGCTGATCCCGGCAAGAGAGGCAAAAGGAAAATACCGCCCGGGAACTGTCCTTGACCTTCGTGTGACCAAGGTCAAAGAAGATGGAAAAATGGATGTCAGCGATCGTGAGGAAGCATACATTCAGATCAATGAAGATGCAGAAAGTGTGTTCAGCATTATCGAAGAATTTGCAGGAGTTCTTCCATTTGATGACAAGGCTTCACCGGAAGTCATCCGCAGAGAGTTCGGTCTGAGCAAAAATGCATTTAAACGTGCGGTAGGACATCTGCTCAAAGAAGGCAAGATCGAGATCAAAGACCGCCGTATCTACATTGTTAAGTAATTGGGCATAGTAAAGGATAAAAATATGAATTTTACACATCTTCATGTTCATACAGAATACAGCCTTCTGGATGGCTCCAACAAGATCCAGGAGTATGTGAACAGAGTCAGGGAACTTGGTATGGACAGTGCTGCGATCACAGACCATGGAGTTATGTATGGTGTGATCGATTTTTACCGTGCGGCGCGGGCAGCAGGGATCAATCCGATCCTTGGCTGCGAGGTTTATGTGGCTCCGGGATCCCGTTTTGACCGTGAGATCGGGAGCGGAGATGATCGTTATTACCATCTTGTTCTTCTTGCAGAAAATAACCAGGGCTATGCGAACCTGATGAAAATCGTGTCCAAAAGTTTCGTGGAAGGTTTCTATTATAAACCGCGTGTGGATCTGCAGCTTCTTGAAAAATATCATGAAGGTCTGATCGCTCTGAGTGCCTGCCTTGCGGGTGAAGTGGCGAGATTTCTTACCAGAGGGATGTATGAGGATGCAAAAGCGGCTGCACTGAGGTACCAGGATATTTTTGGAAAGGGAAACTTTTTCCTGGAACTGCAGGATCATGGAATTCCCGAGCAGCAGAATGTAAATCAGCAGCTGCTCAAGATGCACCGTGAGACAGGGATCGAACTGGTTGCGACCAATGACGTTCATTATACACTGGCAGAGGATGCACAGCCGCACGATGTACTGCTGTGCCTTCAGACAGGTAAGAAACTGTCCGATGAAAACAGAATGCGATATGATGGCGGGCAGTATTATGTAAAATCTCCGGAGGAAATGGAAAGGCTTTTTCCTTATGCGACAGAGGCTCTGGAGAATACGCATAAGATTGCAGAGAGGTGTCATGTAGAGATTGAGTTTGGTGTCACCAAACTGCCAAAATTTGATGTTCCGGAGGGATATACTTCCTGGGAATATCTGAATGAACTTTGTTTCAAAGGGCTGGAAGAGCGTTACCAGCCAGTGACCGAAGAGCTGAAAGAACGCCTGAATTACGAGCTTTCCACGATCAAAAACATGGGTTACGTGGATTACTTCCTGATCGTGTGGGATTTTATTCGGTATGCGCGAGATCATGACATTATGGTAGGACCGGGACGTGGCTCTGCGGCAGGAAGCCTGGTTGCTTATACGCTTGGGATCACACAGCTTGACCCGATCCGTTATGACCTTCTGTTTGAGCGTTTCCTGAATCCGGAACGAGTTTCCATGCCTGATATCGACGTGGATTTCTGTTTCGAAAGACGACAGGAAGTGATTGATTATGTTCGCCGTAAGTACGGCGATGACTGCGTGGTTCAGATCGTTACTTTTGGTACGCTGGCGGCGCGGGGTGTTATCCGTGATGTAGGCCGTGTGATGGACCTTCCGTATGCACAGGTCGATACGATCGCCAAGATGATCCCGCAGGAGCTGAATATCACGATCGACAAGGCTCTCAAGATGAATCCGGAGCTCAAAAAAACTTATGAGGACCAGCCGGAGATCCATGACCTGATCGATACTGCCAGGAGACTGGAAGGACTGCCGCGTCATACTTCCATGCATGCGGCAGGTGTTGTTATCAGCCAGAAGGATGTTTCAGAGTATGTGCCGCTTTCGAGGGCGCAGGACGGTTCGATCGTTACACAGTTTACGATGACAACGCTGGAAGAACTGGGACTTCTCAAGATGGATTTCCTGGGACTTCGTACTTTGACGGTTATCCAGAATGCAGTGCATCTGATCGAGCAGGATACTGGTGTTCATCTTGATATGCAGCAGATTGATTATAATGACAAAAAAGTACTTGATTCACTGGGAACGGGACGTTCTGACGGTGTATTCCAGCTGGAAAGTGCGGGTATGAAAAACTTCATGAAGGAACTGAAGCCGCAGAGTCTTGAGGATGTGATCGCGGGAATTTCCCTGTACCGTCCGGGTCCGATGGATTTTATCCCGCAGTATATCCGTGGCAAGAACCATCCGGATACGATCCAGTATGACTGCCCGCAGCTGGAGCCGATCCTGAAGCCGACATATGGCTGTATCGTATATCAGGAGCAGGTTATGCAGATCGTACGTAATCTGGCAGGTTACACGCTTGGACGAAGCGACCTGGTGCGCCGTGCGATGTCCAAGAAAAAAGCCGCAGTAATGGAAAAAGAGCGCCAGAACTTTGTTTATGGAAATGAAGCAGAGGGCGTTCCGGGCTGTATTGCAAATGGTATTTCTGAGCAGGTTGCAAACAAGATCTACGATGAGATGATCGATTTTGCAAAGTATGCGTTCAATAAATCGCATGCGGCTGCGTATGCGGTGGTTTCGTATCAGACTGCTTTTCTGAAATATTATTATCCGGTGGAATTTATGGCTGCGCTCATGACATCCGTTATAGAAATGCCGAACAAGGTGGCTGAGTATATCCAGGTCTGCCGTCAGATGGGGATCAGCATTCTGCCACCGGATGTGAATTGTGGAATTTATGGATTTTCTGTCGACCATGGTGCGATCCGTTATGGACTTTCTGCGATCAAGAGTGTGGGACGTCCGGTCATCAATGCTCTCGTAGAGGAGAGGGAAAAGAACGGAACGTACCGCTCGCTCAAGGATTTCATTGAGAGACTGACAGGAATTGTCAATAAGAGAGCTATCGAGAACTTTATCAAGGCCGGAGCATTGGACTGTCTGGAAGGCAACCGCCGCCAGAAGATGAATGTTTATGGTCAGATCGTGGACAGTATCGCGCAGGAGAAGAAGAATTCTTTTGCGGGGCAGATGAGTCTTTTTGATCTGGTCAGTGATGAAGACAAGAAGGATTTCGAGATCCGGATGCCGAATGTCGGAGAGTATGACAAAGAGATGGTTCTTGCCTTTGAAAAAGAGGTTCTTGGAATTTACCTGAGCGGGCATCCGCTGGAAGGATATCGTGGGATCATGGACAAGATGATCTCTGCCAAAACAACTGATTTCCAGCCGGATGAAGAGAGCGGGATCCCGAAGGTATATGATGGTCAGAAGGTTATCATAGGCGGAATGATCACGGAGAGAACGATTAAATATACGAGAAATAACAAGGTCATGGCATTTCTGACAGTGGAAGACCTTGTAGGAACCGTGGAAGTCGTTGTTTTTCCACGGGATTACGAGAAATGGCAGACGCTGATCACCGACGATGCCAGAGTCTTCATCCAGGGCCGCGTCAACGCAGAAGATGACAGACCAAGTAAGCTGATCCTCGAAAAAGTCCATTCTTTTGAGGATATTCCGAGAGAGATCTGGATACAGTTTAAGGATAAAGCAGAGTACAGTGCGGCAGAAGCAGAACTCCAGAGTTTCCTGCAATCCGCCTCAGGAACTTCAGCCGTCGTCATCTATCTGAAAGACGTCAAAGCAATGAAGCGCCTCCCGGCAGCCTTCTGCATCCGGATCAACGAAGAAATTCTGAGTGAACTTAAGAAAAAATATGGGGAATCCAATGTTAAAGTTGTGGAAAGAGTATTGAAAAACTTCTAAAAATGCTTTACACTATACAACGAATATGTGTAGAACAGATAACTAAGATTTCCTATTATATGGGAATCTGGAGATGGAGGAAAGAATCATGGCAGAGAAACAGATAAAAACCATCGGCGTACTCACAAGTGGTGGTGATGCTCCAGGAATGAACGCTGCGATTCGTGCAGTTGTAAGAAGAGGTCTCAGCAGCGGACTTAATGTCAAAGGTATTTATAAAGGATACAACGGTCTTCTGAATGAAGAAATCGTTGATATGACTGCCAGAGACGTATCTGATACAATCGAACGAGGCGGTACAATTCTTTACACAGCAAGATGTGCAGAGTTCCGTACACCGGAAGGACAGCAGAGAGGTGCTGAGATCTGTAAGAAACATGGAATCGATGGACTGGTAGTTATCGGTGGAGACGGTTCTTTTGCAGGTGCACAGAAGCTGGCTAATCTTGGTATCAACACTATCGGTGTTCCTGGTACAATTGACCTGGATATCGCTTGTACAGAGTATACAATCGGATTCGATACAGCAGTTAACACAGCTATGGAAGCAATCGACAAAGTTCGTGATACTTCTACTTCTCATGAGAGATGCAGTATCATCGAGGTTATGGGACGTAATGCAGGCTACCTTGCTATGTGGTGCGGTATCGCAAACGGTGCAGAGGACGTTCTGATCCCTGAGAAATACGACTACGACGAGCAGAAACTGATCAACAACATCATCGCAAGCCGTAAAGCAGGAAAGAAACATCACATCATCGTTAATGCTGAGGGTATCGGACATTCTGAGGCAATGGCAAGACGTATCGAGGCTGCAACAGGTATCGAGACTCGTGCTACAATTCTTGGACACATGCAGCGTGGTGGTAACCCGACATGTAAAGACCGTGTATATGCATCTATGATGGGAGCTCTTGCAGTAGACCTTCTGGTTGCAGGCAAATCCTGTCGAGTTGTAGGATATCGTCATGGTGAATTTATGGACTTCGACATCAACGAAGCTCTTTCCATGCAGAAAGACGTATCTCCGTACATGTGGGAGGTATGTAATTCTCTTTCTCATAATTACAATAAGAAATAATATAACGTGTATTTTACAGCGGAGGCCACCGTCAGGCGGTCTCCGTTTCAGATTAAAGGAGAAATTATGATTACCAGTGCACAGAATACACAGGTCAAAAATATCATAAAATTAAATCAGAAGGCGAAGGCAAGACGAGAACAGAAACTTTTTGTCGCAGAAGGCAGAAAGATGTTTCTGGAAGCACCGGAGAATCTGATCGACAAGATCTATGTGGCAGAATCCATGCTCGACGACGAAGAAGTCATGGAAAAAGTCCGCAGATTTTCCTGGGAATCCGTAGAGAACGGCGTTTTCCGGCAGATGTGTGATACACAGACTCCGCAGGGAATCCTTACAGTTCTCAGACAGCCATCCTACCAGATGCAGGATCTTCTGAAGGAAAAAAATCCACTGATCATGGTGCTGGAAGATCTTCAGGATCCGGGCAACGCCGGAACAATCATAAGAACCGGCGAAGGCGCAGGAGTCAGCGGCGTTTTTCTTACAAAGACCTGTGTGGATATCACGAATCCTAAGGTGATCCGTGCAACTATGGGTTCTGTGTACAGAATCCCTTTTTTATATGTAGAAGATGTGGTATCATTAAAGCAGCAGCTTCAGGACAGAGGAATCCGTTTTTTTGCCGCACATTTACAGGGAAAAAATTCTTATGACAGGGAAGACTATAAAGGCGGAACTGCATTTCTCATCGGAAACGAAGGCAAGGGTCTCACCGACCAGGCGGCAGAAGCGGCCGACTGCCTGATCCGGATCCCAATGTGTGGACAGGTGGAATCACTCAACGCAGCTATGGCAGCGGGAATCCTTATGTACGAAGCGGCAAGGCAGCGCAGAAACTAAAAGGCTGTATTATTTTATAGCCGGAAGGAGGGCCTATGGATTCTTTGTTGTGGCTTGGGATTCTGGCAGTTCTTCTGATCATAGAAGCAGCAACGGTGGGGCTGGTAACAGTCTGGTTTGCAGGAGGTGCGCTGGCAGCAGCGATCGCTTCCGGGGCAGGCGCAGGTGCTGTCACACAGTGGCTGTTGTTTCTGGCAGTATCCCTGGTATTATTGTTTTTTACCAGACCGCTTGCTGTCAGATATATGAAACGGGGAATTCCCAGAACAAATGTGAATAGCCTGATCGGCAAGAAAGCCGTCGTCATTCAGAAAATCGACAATTTGTCCCAGACAGGGCAGGTTCGTATCAACGATATCGAATGGATGGCAAGAACGGAATCCGATGGAGAGAAAATTCCGGAGGAATCAGTAGTAGAGATCGAAGCAGTTCGAGGAGTGAAACTGATCGTAAAAAAATGTAAGGAGGAATTGTAGTATGGGCGGACTTATTTTTTTAGTTGTTATTATCGTGATCGTTCTGTGGGTGCTTGCATCCTGTGTTCGGATCGTGCCGCAGGCATATGCGATGGTAGTAGAGCGTCTTGGTGCTTACAAGGAAACCTGGAATACAGGAATCCATTTTAAGACACCGTTTATCGACCGTGTTGCAAGACGTGTCAATCTGAAGGAACAGGTAGTAGATTTTCCACCGCAGCCGGTTATCACCAAGGATAACGTAACCATGCAGATCGATACTGTTGTATTTTTCCAGATCACAGATCCGAAGTTATTCGCTTATGGTGTGGAAAATCCGATCATGGCGATCGAGAATCTTTCTGCGACAACACTGCGAAATATCATCGGTGACATGGAACTTGACGAGACACTGACATCCCGTGAGACGATCAATACCAAGATGCGTGCTTCTCTGGATGTTGCGACAGACCCATGGGGAATCAAAGTAAACCGTGTAGAGCTTAAAAACATCATTCCACCGGCTGCCATTCAGGAAGCCATGGAGAAACAGATGAAAGCAGAGCGTGAACGACGAGAAGCGATCCTTCGTGCAGAAGGTGAGAAGAAATCCACGATTCTTGTTGCAGAAGGTCACAAGGAATCTGCAATCCTGGATGCTGAAGCAGAGAAACAGGCTGCGATCCTCCGTGCAGAAGCACAGAAGGAAAAAATGATCAAAGAAGCCGAAGGCCAGGCAGAAGCTGTGCTTAAAGTTCAGAAAGCAAATGCCGAGGGAATCCGAATGATCCGTGAGGCTGGTGCAGACCAGGCAGTTCTCACACTGAAGAGTCTTGAAGCATTCGCCAAAGCAGCCGACGGCAAAGCGACCAAGATCATCATCCCATCAGAGATCCAGGGGGTGGCAGGGCTTGCTTCCTCCCTTAAGGAGATCATCACAGAAGAACCAAAATCACAAAATTAAATACAGAAACTATGAGGAAGAGGAGAGATTATCATGAATTTAAAAGGACGTAATTTTCTGACACTCAAAGATTTTACACCGGAGGAGATCACATACCTGATCGACCTGGCTGCTGAGTTAAAAGCAAAGAAAAAAGCCGGAGAGCTTCATGAATATTACAAAGGCAAAAACATTGCCCTGATCTTCGAAAAAACAAGTACCAGAACACGTTGTGCATTCGAAGTAGCTGCTCATGACCTTGGAATGGGCAGTACATACCTGGACCCGACCGGTTCTCAGATCGGCAAGAAAGAGAGCATCGCAGATACAGCAAGAGTTCTCGGAAGAATGTACGAAGGAATCGAATACAGAGGTTTCGGACAGGAGATCGTCGAAGAACTTGCCAAATACGCAGGAGTTCCGGTATGGAATGGTCTGACAAATGAATATCATCCGACACAGATGCTGGCTGACATGCTGACGATCCGTGAGCATTTCGGAGATCTCAAAGGCCGTCGTCTTGTATACATGGGAGATGCCCGTTACAACATGGGTAACTCACTGATGATCGCATGCTCCAAACTGGGAATGCATTTCGTTGCATGCACAACAAAGAAATACTTCCCGAATCAGGAACTTGTAGATCTTTGCAAGACATACGCAGAGGCTTCCGGCGGAAGCATCACTCTGACAGAGGATGTTGAAGCGGGAACCAAGGATGCAGATGTTATCTACACAGATGTATGGGTATCCATGGGTGAGCCGGACGAAGTATGGGAAGAGCGTATCAGAGAACTGACTCCATACAAAGTAACAAAAGACGTCATGAAAAATGCCGGAGAAAAAGCAATCTTCCTTCACTGCCTGCCTGCATTCCATGACCTTAAGACAAAGATCGGTAAGGAAATGGGTGAGCGTTTCAACCTGACAGACATGGAAGTTACAGATGAAGTATTTGAATCTGAGCAGTCCCATGTATTTGACGAGGCTGAGAACCGTATGCATACGATCAAAGCAGTTATGGTAGCTACTCTTGGAGAGCCGGAGAACAAATGATAAATACTGTATATTCAAAAGAAACAATTTCAGATGAGATACACACAAAATGGGCGGGCAAAACCGTCCATTTTGCGAAAGAAACAGATTCTACAAATGAATGGTGCAAGCGTATGTCCAAAGAAGGTGCTAAGCATGGAACACTGGCAGTTGCCGAATTCCAGTCAGCAGGCAAGGGCCGCCTCGGACGACGCTGGACAGCCCCGGAAGGAAGTTCTGTTATGATGTCTATCCTTCTGAGACCTGAGTTTGAGCCACAGTATGCCTCCATGCTGACACTTGTCATGGGGCTGAGCGTGGCGCAGGCAGTAAAGGAACTGGATGTCGAAGTTTCCATCAAATGGCCGAATGATGTTGTCGTTTCCCGCAAAAAAATCTGCGGGATCCTGACAGAAATGGGTCTCGAAAACGGAAAGATCCGAGAGGTGATCATTGGTATCGGAATCAATGTAAATCTGGAGGAGATCCAGGACGACCTCAAAGACAAGGCAACTTCTCTCTATCTGGAAACTGGAAAGAAATACGACAGAAACCGTGTGATCGGGCTGATCATGGAGAAATTCGAGAAGAACTACGAGAAGTTTGTAAAAACCTGTGATTTGTCTCTTATGCTTGATGACTATAATGCAATGCTGGCAAACAGAAGTCAGCCGGTGCGTATCCTGGACAAGCTGAACCCGTATGAAGGAATCGCAATCGGAATCGACAGAGAGGGCGAACTTCTGGTAAAAGTCGCAGACGGCGCGATCCGAAAGGTATGCTCAGGAGAAGTCTCCGTAAGAGGACTTTACAGTTACGTATGATATTTTATTTATAAGGAGTTATATATTTTATGTATCAGGAAAATGTTGTGCTCTGCGGCGCAAGTGCCTATGAGCAGAAATATTATTTCAATCAGGATTTTGCATCCCTTCCGGAAACGATCAAGCAGGAACTGCAGGTCATGTGTGTATTATATACAGAGGATGTCGGCGGAATCCTGACACTGGAGTTTGATGAGAACGGAAATCTGCAGTTCAAGACAGAAGCGACGGATTCTGATTTCAGATATGACGAAATTGGAAGTGTCCTGAAGATCAAACAGCTTCAGTCAGAGAAGAGAGAGCTCCTGGAATCTCTTGAGATGTACTATCGTGTATTTTTCCTCGGAGAAGATATGGAAGAATCTGTGGAACATGTGGATAACGAGGAGTAAATTATGAAGATGCAGTGGAAAATTGGCCAGGTTGAAATGCAGAATCCATTTATCCTGGCTCCGATGGCAGGCGTGACAGACCTGCCATTCCGTTTGTTATGCAAAGAACAGGGTGCAGGACTTCTGTGTACCGAGATGGTCAGCGCGAAGGCGATTTCTTTCCATAACAAAAATACAATTTCTCTCATGCAGATCGATCCGGCAGAGCATCCGGTTTCCATGCAGATTTTTGGAAGCGAACCGGATCTGATGGCAGAGGTTGCAAAAAGCATTGAGGAGCAGCCGTTTGACATTCTGGACATCAACATGGGATGCCCTGTTCCGAAGGTAGTCAATAATGGCGAAGGTTCCGCACTTCTCAAAAACCCGGATCTGATCCGAGAGATCGTGACCAAAGTTTCTCACGCAGTAAAGAAACCGGTCACAGCGAAGATCCGTATTGGATTTGAAGGATATCCTGTTGATCCTGTAGAGATTGCAAAGATCATCGAAGATTCCGGTGCGGCAGCAGTTGCAGTCCATGGAAGGACAAGACAGCAGTACTATGCTGGTGAGGCGGACTGGGATACGATCCACAGGATCAAAGAAGCTGTATCGATCCCTGTCATTGGAAATGGTGATGTGGATTCACCAGAGAAAGCAGAAGCCCTGGTAAAAGAAACAGGCTGCGATGGCATAATGATCGGCCGTGCCGTGAGAGGAAATCCATGGATCTTCCGTGAGATGAACCATTATTTTACAACAGGAGAACTGCTTCCGCGGCCATCCTGGGATGAGATCCGCGAAATGATCCTCCGCCATGCAAGAATGCAGATCGAACTGAAAGGTGAATTCACGGGAATCCGTGAGATGCGTAAGCATATCGCATGGTACACATCAGGGATGAGACACAGTGCCGGACTGAGGCGGGATTCCAATCTGGTGAGCAGCTATGAAGAACTTGAGAAGCTGCTGGATCATGAGCTGGAAAACAGGTAAAAAGAGAAACGGTAAATAACGTCCGAAATCGCCAGGAAATACAACTGTTTTACGCTTGACAAGGCATATGGATTTCGGTATAATACAGGAATTGTGAATATCCTAGAATAAGTCTGCCCTTTTTGAGGTATGATTGTTCTGGGAGTATATATCCAATGAATATCCGTCTATTTTGAAAGGGTGTAAGGATTATGGAAGAAAAGAAGAATTTATTAACATATGCAGGTCTTAAGAAACTGGAAGACGAACTGCACGATTTAAAAGTTGTCAAAAGAAAAGAAGTAGCAGAGAAGATCAAAGAAGCGAGAGAACAGGGTGACCTTTCCGAGAACGCTGAGTACGATGCTGCAAAGGACGAGCAGAGAGATATCGAGGCTCGTATCGAAGAGATCGAGAAGATCCTCAAGAATGCAGAAGTTGTTGTAGAGGATGAAGTTGATCTTGACAGAATCAATGTTGGATGCAAAGTCAAAGTACATGACTATGAATTCGATGAAGATATGGAATTAAAGATTGTTGGTTCTACAGAGGCTAACAGCCTTGAAGGCAAGATCTCCAACGAGTCTCCTGTAGGAAAAGCCCTGATCGGTGCTCATACAGGCGATGTTGTAGAAGTAGAAATGCCAATGGGAATCATGAAATACAAAGTTCTGGAGATCCAGAGAAATATCTAATAACCAAGCAAAAGACAGAAGGAGGCCAAAGAAGTGGCAGAGCAGAAGACGCAGGATACAAACCAGCTGCTGAAGGTTCGTCGTGAAAAGCTTGCAGACCTGCAGGCAAATGGCAAGGACCCGTTTCAGATCACAAAATTTGACCAGACACATCATTCACTTGAGGTAAAAGAACTCTACGAAGCACATGAGGCAGAGCTCTTAAAGAACCGCGAGACTCCGGATGTGGAAGGTCTTGATGAAGCACAGGCAAGAGAAGTTCTCAAGAAGGACTATGAAGAAAGAAGAGAGATCATGGATGCAAGCCCGATCCATGTAGCTATCGCCGGACGTATGATGTTCAAGCGTGTCATGGGTAAAGCTTCTTTCTGTAATATCCAGGACCTGCAGGGCAATATTCAGGTCTATGTAGCAAGAGATGCGATCGGAGAAGAATCTTATGCAGATTTCAAGAAATCTGATATCGGTGATATCTTCGGACTGGAAGGTTTTGCTTTCAGAACAAGAACTGGTGAGATCTCTATCCACGCAGAGAAAATGACTCTGTTATCCAAGAGTTTACAGATCCTTCCGGAGAAATTCCACGGACTGACAGATACAGATACACGTTATCGTCAGAGATATGTAGACCTTATCATGAATCAGGACAGCAAGAAAGTATTTATCAAACGTTCCCAGATCCTGAAAGAGATCCGTAACTTCCTTGCAGGACGCGACTTCATGGAAGTTGAGACACCAATGCTGGTTTCCAACGCAGGTGGTGCCGCTGCAAGACCGTTTGAGACACATTACAATGCACTGAACGAAGATGTTAAACTTCGTATTTCTTTGGAACTCTACCTCAAGAGACTGATCGTTGGTGGTCTTGAGAGAGTTTATGAGATCGGCCGTGTATTCCGTAACGAGGGTGTTGATACCCGTCACAACCCGGAATTCACTCTGATGGAGCTTTATCAGGCATATACAGATTATGAGGGAATGATGGAACTGACAGAGTCCATGTTCCGTTATCTGGCTGAGAAGGTTTGTGGTTCCACAAAGATTTCCTACAATGGTATCGAGATCGACCTTGGCAAGCCGTTTGAGCGTCTGACCATGAACGATGCGATCAAGAAATATGCAGGAATCGATTTTGACGAAGTAGCAGATGATGAAGCAGCTAAGAAACTTGCTGCTGAGCATCATATTGAATATGAAGAGCGTCATAAGAAAGGTGATATCATCAACCTCTTCTTCGAAGAATACTGTGAGAAAGAGCTGATCCAGCCGACATTCATCATGGATCATCCGATCGAAATTTCTCCGCTGACAAAGAAGAAACCTTCTGATCCTACTAAGGTAGAGCGTTTCGAACTTTTCATCAATACATGGGAAATGTGCAACGCATACTCCGAGCTGAACGACCCGATCGATCAGAGAGAGCGTTTCAAAGCACAGGATGCCCTTGCTGACGCAGGCGATGAGGAAGCAAACCACACAGATGAAGACTTCCTGAACGCACTGGAGATCGGTATGCCGCCTACAGGTGGTATCGGATACGGAATCGACCGTCTGGTTATGCTGCTTACAGACAGCCAGGCAATCCGTGACGTACTGCTGTTCCCGACAATGAAGTCTCAGGGCGCTGCTAAGAACGAAGCAAACAACGTTGCGCAGGCTAAAACGGTTTCAGAAAAGCCAGTTGAGAAGATTGATTTTTCAAAGGTAGAAATCGAACCATTGTTCAAAGATGAGGTAGATTTTGAGACTTTCAGCAAGTCCGATTTCCGTGCAGTAAAGGTAAAAGAGTGTGTCGCAGTGCCGAAGTCAAAGAAACTTTTACAGTTTACTCTGGATGATGGAACAGGCGTAGAACGTACCATTTTAAGCGGTATTCACGCATTCTACGAACCAGAAGAACTGGTAGGTAAGACACTTATAGCTATCACAAATCTGCCACCTAGAGCAATGATGGGAATTGAATCTTGTGGAATGTTACTTAGTGCAATCCATGAAGAAGAGGGCGAAGAAAAACTTCATCTTCTGATGGTAGATGACCATATTCCGGCTGGTGCAAAATTATATTAATATCAGGACACTTCGCTTTTAGTGAAATACTAAAGGCGG
>OLOV01001719.1_pt1 | contig 16554 bp, 14 predicted proteins | sample 1672931 | NCBI WGS metagenome assembly OLOV01 (sample SAMEA3136738, study PRJEB25190) | human gut metagenome | biome: human gut; feature: human-associated habitat; material: faeces | place: Austria | collected 2013
TACCAATACCGTTTAACATACACACTGTGTAGTGATTTGAATAGCGTTTCGTTGTATGTGACAGAAATAAAAGAACAACCAATATTTAAAAGAATCCGGTGGCAAACATGAGCACTTTTTGAGTGCGTTTTTTACAAATTCGCAGTGCCTGTGGTTGGATGTCTGACCGTTGCTGCGGGCATTTTGGCTCGCAGCGAGGAAGTTTCCAAAGGAACAGGCACGGATCAGCGATTTGTAAAAAACGCTCTCAAAAATGCGGAGTTGCCACCTGATTCTTTCAAATATTTGTTTTTCTTTTATTTCTGTCACATACACGTAAGCCTACCTACAAATCAAAACTTGTCATGAAATAATACTGACAAACTATAAATACTGACAACAAAATGTCACTATTGAATGTCGTCAAAACCATCATATCAATCGCTTGTCCAAACCACCCATTGTATATATAATAATACGTGAAAGGGGATGATACAGAGTGTCTAAGAAATCCGGATTAACAAAAAGACAGAAACTTATCATTGAGATGTTAGCAGCTTTTAATGCTGACGATCCAATTACAATACAGGCAATATCAGAAAAACTGAAATTAAGTTCAAGAACCGTATTAAGAGAAATGCCTCGCATCAACGAATGGTTTGAGGAGAATGACTTTAAACTAGTCAAGAAACCAAGAATCGGGATGTATGTGGATGAAGATACAGAAACAAGAAACTATATTAAAGAACTCGTAGATATGGATGAGAACAAGCCAGTATACAGTAAAGCAGATCGCCAGATGATCATATTACTTGAACTGTTAACGATCAACGAACCACTCAAATATTTTTACTTTACATCCCTTTTTCATATTTCGGATGCAACATTAAGCAACGACCTGGAAGAGGTTGAAACATGGCTTGATCACTATAATCTGACTCTTTACCGAAGACCGGGAATGGGAATTTACTGGGAAGGAAAAGAGGAAGATTACCGTCAGGCAGTGACAATGGTATTGAGACAAAAGTTAAGAGGACATTCCTTAAAAGTATTGTTTGATAAAGAGAAAAAACTCAAAGAACGAATGTTTCCGAATCTTACGCAAGAAGTGTTAGATGATACAAGAGATATCATTAAAAATATGCAGGGAGTGTTAGATATAGAATATACTGACCATTCCATTAGGCATTTAAGCTTGTATTTATTGATCACACAAAACAGGGTAAGAATGGGACATGAGATCAAAGAAGAGAAAGACGTCAGATCGATCACTCATTTACCAGAATATCAGATTGCAAAATGGCTGGGAGGCAAGTTAAGCAATTTTGAAGGACATCAGCTCTCACAAGGAGAAGTATATAACATAGCAATGCAGCTTTTGGCAGCGAAGATCTGGAAAAACAAAAGTGAGAATAAGATTGATGAAGAAAGTTTTAAAGTCAGGCAGTTGGTCATGCGGATCATTGCTGAGATGGAAATACTTTTAGAAATGGAATTTTTTGAGAATGCAGTGTTGATCGATGGATTATGTAATCATATGAAACCAGCGATCAATCGAATGAAACAAGGTGTATTTACGGAAAATCAATACATTGATTTTTTAGAAGAAAAATATTCCAAAGTTTATGTGGCAACGATCAAAGCGTGTGAGTTCTTAAAAGAAGAATTACATATAAAAAAACTCCCGGAAGGGGAGATGGGGTTTATCGCATTATACTTCTGTGTAGCGGTTGAACAGCAAAAAGATAAAGAAGAAAAGTTATCTGTTTATGTTGCCTGCCCACATGGAGTTGGGACATCCCATATGCTAGCCGTTCATCTGAAAAAAGAATTTCCGCAGCTGATGGTACAAAAGATCATCTCGACAGCAGAGATCAAAGAAGAGGAGCTGATCGAAGAAGGAATTGATTTTATCGTTTCCACAGCAAAATTAAATCTGACATTTCCAAATGTCTATGTGAACTCTATTTTAACAGAGACAGATAAGAAAATGATCAATGCCATGATCAAAAATATCGACAAGAAGAAAAGAAAAAATCCCATAAAGACTGTAAAACCAGTCAAAAGGATTGGAAGAGAAGACATCGAGTATATGACACTTCTTGGAGAAGAGATCTTACAGGTATTAGATAACATTAAAATATCAACAGGTGAAAACATTAAGAATAAGAAACAATTGATCGAATATGCAGGAGAATTATTTGCAAGAAATGAAACGACAGCAACAGAGATTACTTTTGCATTAAACAAACGCGAGAATATCGCAAGCACATTTATTCCGAGTATGAATGCATTATTTTTACATTGTGAAACAAAAGGCATCAGACATTGCAGATTTGGTTTTGTCTATTTAAATGATGAGATCATTGAAGATGGGCAGCCAATCAAGGGTGCGATCTTGATGCTTGTTCCACAGGGAGATGGAAGTAAGGTTTATCGCGAAGTTATGAGTGAAATAAGCGGAGCATTAGCCGAGAAAGACCAGATCATCACTTACTTATTTGACAAAAATAGAAATGCAGTTGAGGCAGAACTTGAAACAAGCCTTGGCAACTATTACGAAAACAAAATGAAGAGAAGATAGAAAGCAAAAGGAGGATATTGTAAATGAAAAATGGATTACAAAAATTCGGTAAATTTTTAAGTGCAATGGTAATGCCTAATATCGGAGCATTCATTGCATGGGGATTCATTACAGCATTATTTATCGCAGATGGATGGATTCCAAATGCGAAGTTAGCATCAATTCAGCCATACATGTTAACATTCTTATTACCAATGCTGATCGCCTACACAGGTGGTAAACAAGTTGGTGGAGACCGTGGAGGAGTTATGGGTGCAATCGCAGTCATGGGTTGTATCGCCGGAGTTGGTGGATTTGATGGACAGCCAATGTTAATGGGAGCCATGGTAATGGGACCATTTGCAGGATGGGTCATCAAGAAATTTGATAAAGCAATGGACGGACATATGCCAGCCGGATTTGAGATGTTGATCAATAACTTCTCTGTTGGTATTTTAGGAATGATTGTAGCGATCATTGGATACTTTATCATCGGACCATTTATGTCAGCCGTATTAGCAGTGTTAACAGCAGGAGTTAACGTACTTGTAAAAGCAAAATTAATACCTTTAGCAGCAATCTTTATCGAACCTGCCAAAGTATTATTCTTAAATAACGCGATCAACCATGGTATCTTTACACCAATTGGTATTGAACAGGCAAAAGAAGCTGGTAAATCTATCATGTATATGTTAGAGGCAAACCCAGGACCAGGACTTGGAGTATTATTAGCATATGCAGTATTCTCTAAAGACAAAGTAACAAAATCATCTGCACCAGGTGCGATCATCATTCATTTCTTCGGTGGTATTCATGAGATTTACTTCCCATATATCCTGATGAACCCAATCGTGATCATCGCTCCGATCGTTGGTAACATTTGTGCGATCACATTCTTCACATTTACAAAATGCGGACTTATTGGACCATCTTCACCAGGATCAATCATCGCTTATTTATCAATGTCACCAAAGAGCCAGATTCCATTAACGATCTTAGGTGTACTGATCGCAACTGTAGTATCATTCTTGATCGCATCACCTATCATTCGTATGTCAGATGGTAAGAGTCTTGAAGATGCACAGGACGATATGGCAGCAAAGAAAGCAGAATCTAAAGGAATCACAGTTGACCCAGGAGAGAAGAAAGACGCAGATAAAGTTAAGAAGATCGTATTTGCATGTGACGCAGGAATGGGATCTTCCGCAATGGGAGCTACGAAATTCAGAAACCGTGTGAAAGCACAGAGACCAGATCTTACAGTTATCAATACATCTGTAGATAATATTCCAGCAGATTGTGATATCGCAGTTGTTCAGGCAGTTTTAGCAGACAGAGCTAGAAAATCTGCACCACAGGCACAGTTAGTTATCATCAATAACTTCTTACAGGATCCAAACTTAGATGGATTATATGAGCAGATGACAGCAAAAGTTGATGCATCAGCACAGACAGCTGCAGCTGTTGAAGAAGTTGAGACACCAGTAGCTACAGGGAATACAAAGATTCTTGTAGAAGAAGGAATCAAAACAGGATTAAAACCAGTCGACAAATTCGAAGCGATCAAAGCAGCAGGAAAACTGTTAAATGAACTTGGATATGTTGAAGAAGGTTATATTGACGCTATGGTAAAACGTGAAGAAACAGTTACAACATACATGGGATTAGGTGTAGCAATTCCTCACGGAACAGGAGATGCCAAGAAGAAAGTACAGAAAACTGGTATCGTAATGCTTCAGTATCCAGAAGGTGTAGACTTTGATGGAGAAAAAGCTCAGTTAGTCTTTGGTATTGCTGGAATCGGTGATGAACATCTTGGATTATTAGCTAAGATCTCTGAAATCATCGAAGATCCTGAAAGATTAGAACAGTTAAAAACAACAAAAAACGTTGACGAAATCATGGAAATGTTTAAATAAGATTTAAACAAAAAAAGGTCAATTTAATAAGCGGGAAATTCTTCTCGCTTATTGAATACCTAAGATATATACTTATAAATTTATATTTTAATTTTAGGAGTGAGAAAAATGAAGAAAGCAATTCAGTTTGGAGCAGGAAATATTGGACGTGGATTTATCGGTGGACTGTTAAGCAAAGCAGGATATCATGTAGTATTCGCAGACGTAAATCAGAAAATCATTGATAAGATCAACGAAGATAAGAAATATACAATTTATGTAAAAGATGTAGAAAGTAAAGAAATCGTGATCACAGACATCAGTGCAGTAAATTCAACAAAACCTGAACTGATCGATGAAGTAAAAGAGGCTGAGATCATCACAACAGCCGTTGGAGTAAGAATTCTTCCGATCATCGCTCCATCTATCGCAGAAGGAATCAAAGCAAGAAAAGAAAATGGTTCTGAAGAATACTTAAACATCATTGCTTGCGAAAATGCAGTCAAAGCAAGTTCTCAGTTAAAAGAAGCTGTTTATGGGAACTTAAATGACGAAGAAAAAGCATACGCAGACAAATATGTTGGATTCCCAGACTGCTCCGTAGATAGAATCGTACCTCCAGTACGTTTAGATAATCCAATCGACGTAGTCGTAGAAAACTACTATGAGTGGAATGTAGAAGAAGCATCCTTTAAGGGAGCGGTTCCTCAGATCAATGGAATGAACCTTGCAGATAACTTAATGGCATACATTGAAAGAAAATTATTTACATTAAATACAGGACACTGCATCACAGCATATCTTGGAAACTACAAAGGATTCAAAACGATCGATGAAAGTATCGCTGATGAAGAAATATTTAAAACTGTTAAAAAAGCAATGCAGCAGAGTGGTATGGCATTAGTCAACAAATATGGATTTGACAAAGATGCTCACTTTAAATACATCGACAAGATTTTAAATCGTTTCAAAAACCCATACCTTGTAGATGATACAGCTCGTGTAGGTAGAGAACCATTAAGAAAATTAAGTGCAACAGATCGTTTAACAAAACCAACAATGACAGCATTAGAATATGGTCTTCCAGTGGATGCATTATTAGCAGGAATGGCAGCAGCATTAAAATATGATAATGCTGAAGATCCACAGAGCGTAGAATTACAGGATAAGATCAAAGCAAACGGAGTAAAAGCAGCATTAAAAGAAGTATCTGGAATCGCAGATGAAAAAATCTTAGACGAAGTTGTAGCAATTTACGAGGCAATGTAGTCGGAACAATATCAATAAAAAATCAACCAAAAATCAAATCAACAACCTTTTTTCTTAACGCATATAATCATATGAAAAGAGGCGGCCGAAAATATTTCGGTCGCCTCTTTTGGCACTTACATCATTTTATAACAGGATATAAAGAAAACCAATAAGTCTTTTATAGAAAATCTGTTGACAATTAAAAAGGATAGTGGCATAATACAACACATAGAAAATATAAATCATATTAATAAACTATGAAAAGTAGGAAATAAAATAACTGACTGGAAAACCAGAGGTTATGATCAAGGAAGCAGAAGAGACTGCACTTTTGATCATAACCTCTTTTTTTATACAAAAGTGAAGGAGGAAGAAAAATGAGCCAGAGCAGATCACCACAGGAAATCAGAATTCAAAATGAGATCAATCATAAGAAAATAGCGAATGTGCATGAAAACAGAGCTACAGAAATTTTAAAGAAAGTAAGAGAAAGTAAACCTCAGATTGATATAGAAAGAGGATTATATTTTACAAAATCTTTTCAGAAAACGGAGGGACAGCCATTGATCTTACGATGGGCAAAGGCATTAAAATATTATGCCGAAAATGCAAGCATCTATATTGATGAAAATCAATTAATCGTAGGAAGAAGTGGAAAACCAGGAAGATATGGGATTCTTTATCCAGAACTCGATGGAGATACCTTAGATGAAGCAATCAAAACATTACCAAGCAGAGATGTATCACCATTTGATATTACTCCGGAAGATGCGAAGATCATTACAGAGCAGATCACACCTTACTGGAAAGGGAAGACGTTTCATGAGGATCTTGCAAAAGCACTTCCGAGGGAAACAAAAAAACTTACTTATAATGGAGATAAAGAGTTGACTTCAAGATATATTGTCAATGAAACAGCATCTTTTCGATCATCACTGCAATGGGTACATGATTACGAAATTGTTCTCGAGAAAGGATTTGAGGGAATTAAAAAAGAAGCCTTAGAAAGATTACAGCAATTAGATTCAGATAGTCCGGTGGATCAGACAGAGAAACGACCATTCCTAGAAGCACAGATCATAACAAGTGATGCGATTATCTTATGGGCAGAACGACATGCAAAACTTGCAAAAGAATTATCAGCAAAACAAAGGGATGCGGATAGGAAAAAAGAGCTTAAGATCATAGCAGAAATCTGCGAAAGAGTTCCAAGATATCCGGCAAGAACTTTTTATGAAGCATTGCAATCCCAATGGTTTACACAGATGTTTTCAAGAATTGAGCAAAAGACAGGAACGATCATATCCAATGGCCGAATGGATCAATATCTGTATCCATTTTACCAAAAAGACATCAAAGAAGGAAGGATCACGGATGAACAAGTACAGGAATTATTTGAATGCATGTGGGTAGCAATGTCCGAATTTGTTGATCTGTACTTATCAGAGGCAGGTGGATCTTTCAATGAAGGATATGCTCACTGGGAAGCTGTGACAATCGGCGGAACGACAAAGAAGGGATACGATGCAACGAATGAATTAACTTATATCTTATTAAAGTCCAAACGAGAATTTCCGCTAAATTATCCCGACCTTGCGGCAAGGATCCATATGGGAAGCCCGAAGAGATATCTCTATGAAGTAGCAGAAACGATCAAAGATGGAATTGGATTTCCAAAGCTTATTAATGATGACGAAGTAGTACCGATCTTATTATCCAAAGGTGCAAGTTTAAAAGAAGCTTATGATTACAGTGTTTCTGGTTGTGCAGAATGCCGTATGCCAAACAGAGATACCTACACAAGTCCAAACGCATACATTAATTTTGCAGCAGCACTTGAAATGGTGTTATACAATGGGAAAATGAAAAAATATGGAGATGAGATCGTAGGATTAGAAACAGGAAATTTTGAAGATTTTGAAAGTTTCGATGAAGTGTTGGAGGCTTACTTAAAACAACAGAAAAATTTGATCCGACATGCATTTATTCAGCAACATGAGATCATCAGACTTCGAGGAGAACATTTTGCTACACCGCTTGGATCATCACTTCATAAACTTTGCAGAGAAAGTTACAAGGATCTGCATCAGCCATCTATTCCTGGAGGGATCGATCTTGGATATTTTGAATTTATCGGATATGCAACTGTCGTAGATTCCTTATCAGCGATCAAAAAGCTGATCTTTGAGGAAAAACGTCTGACAAAGAAAGAGTTGTTAGAAGCAGTGAACAACGATTTCAAAGGATATGAAGCAATCAGACAGTTATTACTTCATGCACCATCTTATGGAAATGATGACAGCTATACCGATGAAATCGGACAGTTATTAGATTTGGAAGCACAGAAATTTACACATAAATATGGCAAAGAATTAGGGGTTCATATGGATCTGCGATTAGTACCATTTACATCCCACGTACCGTTTGGAAAAGTCATAGGTGCAACGCCAAATGGAAGATTTTCTTATACACCATTATCCGATGGCTCCAGTGCATCACAAGGGGCAGATCTTAACGGACCAACAGCAGTATTATTATCAAATTATAAAACAAAAAACTTTGATTACGAAGACCATGCAGCAAGATTATTAAACATCAAATTAAGTCCATCTTGCGTAGAAGGTGAAAATGGAACTGAAAAACTTGTTCAGTTTATCAAAGCATGGCACGATCTGAGATTATGGCACTTGCAGTTTAATGTATTAAATACAGAAACATTAAGACAGGCACAAAAACAGCCACAATTATATAAAAATCTTCTGGTAAGAATTGCAGGATACAGTGCTTATTTCACTGAATTATCAAAAGATCTGCAGGATGATATCATTGCCAGAACAGAGCATGAGGAGGTGTCATAATGGTCGATCCATTGGTATTTAATATTCAGAATTATTCCCTGAATGATGGCCCTGGGATACGAACGATCGTCTTTTTAAAGGGATGCCCGATGCGATGTCGTTGGTGCTGTAATCCCGAATCACAGGAATATAACATCGAGATGTCTTATACAAGAAAAAATTGCATCGGAGAAAAAGAATGTGGATTTTGCGAACGATCCTGTCATCAAAAAGCAATCACTTTTGATGAGGAAGGGAAAGCAAAGATTGAGAAAAGTTTATGTACAGACTGCCTTTCCTGTACCAAAGTATGCCCGGCAATGGCAATGAAACAGCAGGGAAAACCAATGGAAATTTCAGAGATCATAGATCAGGTACTAAGACAGGAGTTGTTTTATCATCATGGAGAAGGAGGACTTACCGTCAGCGGTGGGGAACCTCTTTCTCATGGAGACTGGCTGATCAGACTGTTAAAAGAAGCGAAAAAACATCGGCTTCATACAGCAATTGAGACTTGTGGATATGCTTCCTATGAAGTATTAAAAGAGGCCATAAATTATCTGGATGTCATCTTTTTTGATATCAAATCCATGAATGATGAAAAACATAAGCGCTACACAGGGAAGAGCAATCAAATAATCTTGGACAACTTTAAACAGCTTGTACAAGATGCGAAAACCACAAAGATTACAGCGAGAACACCAGTGATTCCAGGATTTAATGATACAGTTGAGGAATTAGAAGAAATTCAGCGTTTTGTAGCAAAAGGAAAAAATGTTTCCTATGAAATGCTCCCGTATCACCGATTCGGAAAAGGAAAGTATGAAATGCTTGGAAGAACTTATCCGATGGGAGATGTTTTATTATCAGAAGAAATCAAAACATATATTCAGAAACAAAATGAAAAGTGGAGGAAGAAAGAATGTCAAAGTTAAACAGGAAACAAACAATAACATATGATAAAAAATATAATCAGCATCCATGGTTGAAAGGAAATACAGAACCCATTCCAATCGAAAAGGCGGAAGGAATCTTCTTTTATGATTTTAATGGAAAGAAATATTACGATATGTCGAGTCAGTTGTCCTGCGTTAATATCGGATATGGAAATAAAGATGTCATACAGGCAGTCAATGATCAGGTAAAAACATTGCCATATATTGCACCAGCATATGCCAGTGCACCAAGATCAGAATTAGCAAAAATGTTAGTCGAACTTGCACCAGATAATATTGCCAAAGTGTTTTTTACCTGTGGAGGTTCTGATGCAAATGAAGCAGCGATCAATATGGCAAGAACTTATACGGGAAGGAGTAAGATTTTTTCCAGATACAGAAGTTACCACGGATCAACATTAGGATCAGGGAATTTATCTGGAGATCCAAGAAGATTTGCCTTGGAGCATCCAGCAGCAACAGGATTTGTAAAGTTTCAAGATCCATATGTATATCGAAGCGATATTCCATTCAAAAATGATCAGGAAGCTTCCGCTTATTATATCAATAAGATCAAAGAACAGATTGCATATGAAGGTGCAGAAAACATCGCAGCGATTTTTGTAGAATCCATTACATTTGCAAAAGGTGTGACAAGTGGTTATGTACAGCTTGGCGGGATCATGATCTCAAAAGAGATTGCAAAATTTTATGAAGACAAGGTATTTCAGTATGGATTAACTTACAGCGGTCATTCCCTTGCATGTGCAGCAGGAGTTGCTTGTGTAAATTATTATAAGAAAGCGGGACTATTAGAAAATACACAGAAAGTTGGGAAAGTACTTGGAGAGCTGTTAGAAGAAATCAAACAAAAACACAAATGTGTAGGAGATGTCCGTTATATTGGCTTATTTGCAGCCGTAGAATTTGTTAAAGATAAAGAAACTAAAGAACCATTGGTTCCATATGCAGACCAGTCAGGAACGATGGGAAAGATTATCGGCTTATTGAAAGAACGAGGCTTTGCAACTTTTGGAAGAGAAAACAATATCAACATTGCACCACCACTGATCATTACAGAAGAACAGTTAAGGGAAGCAATGAAGATCTTTGATGAGGTGCTTGATATTGTAGATGAGACATATTTATAAGGAGAAACAGATGGAACATAAAAAAAATAGCACAAAAACAGAACATCTGATCAGCTTATCCGTTGTACTTGTCATTTTGTTCCTATGGTTTTATACCACATCTATGGGACTTGTTTCAGAAACACTGGTGCCATCCCCAATCAGTGTGTGGGACAGTTTTCTTGATATATTAAAAAACGGATATAAAGGTTCAACTTTGATACAGCATTTGGCAGCCAGTATGGGGAGATTAATTAAGGCATATGTTCTGGCAATGATCACAGCAATTCCACTGGGACTTTTAAGTGGATACAATTCAAAGATCCGGGCATTATTAGAGCCAGTCATTGAATTTTACCGTCCACTCCCACCACTGGCATATTACACATTATTAGTACTGTGGATGGGAATTGGAGACGGGTCAAAGATCATGCTGTTATTCTTGGCAGGATTTGCACCAATTTATATTGCGTGTGCAGCTGGAGTTAACAAAGTAAAAAAAGATTATGTATTAGGAGCACAGACATTAGGAGCCAATGCACGACAGATTTTTATTTACGTGATCTTTCCAGCAGTACTTCCGGATATTTTTACAGGACTTCGAACATCACTTGGTGTTGAATATACGACATTGGTAGCAGCAGAAATGGTCGCGGCTGTCAGCGGAATTGGATGGATGGTGTTAGATGCCAGTAATTATCTAAGAAGCGATATTATGTTTTTTGGAATTATCTTAATGGGAATTACAGGAATCGTGTTAGACCAAATTTTGAAATTAGTGGAACATTATATGGTTCATTGGAAAGGAAAGAATTAGGAGGAATGAAATTATGAAAGAGAGAAAATTAAGTATTAGAGAAATTATCGTATTATTGATCGCAGTGATCCTGCTGATCAGTGCAACTGCATGCAGAGCATCAAAAGCAGATCAAACAAAAGAAAATAAAAAAGTAAAAGAGATTAAAATTGGGACCATGGATCTTGTAAATCCAGACTTGGTTGCTAGAAAAGAAAAATATTATGAAAAACAGTTAGGGGTCAAAGTAAAGATCGTGAAATTTGATTCTGGAAAAGATGTCAATACAGCATTGGCAGCAGGAAGTATCGACGTATCAGAACTTGGAAGCAATCCAACAGCATTAGGAATTGGAAATGGACTTAACTATGACGTGATCTATATCGGAGACATCATCGGTTCTGCAGAATCACTCGTTGTAAAAAACAATGCCAATGTAAATTCTGTAAGCCAGCTAAAAGGTAAAAAGATCGCGGTGCCATTTGCATCCACTTCACACTATAGTTTATTAAATGCCTTAAAACAGGCAGGACTCAAAGAAAGTGATGTAAAATTATTAGATCTTGAACCAAATGATATTCATGCGGCATGGAAACGAGGAGATATTGATGCAGCTTATGTATGGTATCCAGTGCTTAATAATCTAGTAAAAGACGGAAAAATCTTAACAGGAAGTGACAAACTTGCAAAACAAGGAATTATTACAGCAGATTTAGTTGTTGCAAGGCGTGATTTTGCAAAATCAAACAAGAATCTGGTAGTACGCTATATTAAGGCACTGAATCAGGCAAATGATTTGGATCAGAAAAATAAAGAACAGTCAATCAAGGATATTTCAGAGATTCTTAATATCAGTGAAAGTGATGCCAAATTCCAGAGAAATGGTTTTGAATGGATTGATGGAAAGAAACAGATAAGTAAAGAATATTTAGGTGAAAATATAGCAAATGTATTGAAAAATACAGCAGATTTCTTAAAAGAACAGGGAAGTATTAAGAAAAGCCCGACTTTAAAGGAATATAAAGACCATGTACAAACGAAATATCTGAAAGAAGCATTAGAAAAATAGGAGATGAGACAATGAGTGAGACAAAGAATACATGGAAAGACAAACTATATGAGACAGACAATCCACTGATCGAGGTAGAAGAGCTTGATTTGGATTATCAGACAGCAAAGGGATGTGTAAATGCTTTGTCTCATATCAATTTTAGCATTCATCGAGGAGAGTTTATTACTGTATTAGGTCCAAGTGGTTGTGGAAAATCTACCTTATTAAAAATTCTTGCAGGATTTATCAAACCAACAAAAGGAAGTGCAAAATTAGAAGGAAAGCAGATTAAAGGAACAGATTGGAGCAGGGGAGTAGTATTTCAGAATCCGCCGTTATATGAATGGTTTTCAGTCAGACAAAATATCGCTTTCGGTCCGAAGATGAGAAAAATAGCAAAAGAAGAATATGAACCAAAAGTAGAAGAATATTTGCAAAAGGTTGGACTGACAGAGTTTGGTGAAAAAAAGATTTATGAATTATCAGGAGGAATGAAACAGAGAGTTTCGATTGCAAGAGCTTTGATCAACAAACCAGAAATTCTGTTAATGGATGAACCATTCGGTGCATTGGATGCATTTACAAGAGAAAATATGCAGGAATTGATCCGCAAGATCTGGTGGCAGAGTGGAAAAACGATCTTTTTTATCCCACATGATGTAGAAGAAGCATTGCTGTTAGGAAGCAGGGTTTTAGTGTTAAGTCGACATCCAGGAGAAATTGTCGATGATATTCAGGTGAATTTTTCAAGAAAGATCGTAGAAGAAGGAATCAGTGATATTCAGTTCAGTGAAAAATTTTATCATACAAGAGAACGTTTATTAAAACTGATCCATGCCCAGTATGAGAGATAGTAAGGAGGATTTGTATATGAAGTGGTATTATGAACAGCCAGTCAAGATTATATTTGGAGATCATAAAATACAGGAATTATCAATAATCATTCAAAAAGAACAATATAAAAAAGGAATTCTGGTGACAACCACACATTTTATTAAAAATGGATTTGCAGGGCAGTTACTGGATGATAAGAAAAATCATCTGGCAGATATCTTTGCAGGATTTTCACCAAATCCAGATGTAGAAGAAGTGAATAGACTGGGAGAACATTTAAGAAAAGAAAAAATAGATTTTATCGTAGCACTTGGTGGAGGAAGTGTGATCGATGGAGCGAAGGCGGCTTCTGTTTTAATAGAAAAAGAAACATCAATCCGAAAATATCACAATACAGGAGAGAAAGTTCCAAAAAAACATTTGCCATTGATCGCAATTCCAACAACGGCAGGAACTGGAAGTGAAGTAACCAATGTTTCTGTATTAACAAATAGAAACCAAGGAATCAAAGCACCAATTGCATCGGAAAGTTTTTATCCACAATATGCGATCGTAGATCCAACACTTACATGGAGCATGCCAGCAGATCTTACGGCAAGTGCAGGAATTGATGTGTTATCTCATGCAGTAGAAGGATACTGGAGCCGCTTGCACCAACCAATTTGTGACGTATTGGCTGTCTATGCAGCAAAACTAGTTCTTACAAATATAAGAACGGTATACAAAGATCCAAACAATCAGGCATCAAGAGAGAAAATGGCAGCAGCATCTCTGATCGCAGGACTTGCATTTGGTCAGCCAAAAACAACTGCTTCCCACGCATGTTCTTTTCCATTGACAAATTTATACCATATTCCACACGGAGAGGCTTGTGGTTTGACATTAGATTTCTTTATCCGATTAAATGGAACCAAAGATTTTAGAACAAGAGAATTGACCAGTCAATTAGGATTTTATGATTATGAACAATTTGCAGATGCCGTACAGAGATTAAAAAGAGATCTTCATTTAAGAACAAATTTAACCGATCTTCATATCAATGAAGAAAAGAAAGAAGAATTGATACGATTAAGTCATCATGCCAATTTAAAAAATAATCCAGTGGAAGTTACAGATGAAGATTTGAGAAGACTTTATGATGGTTTATGTGACTGAAATATTGACAGAAATATGAAAAATAGGTATAATCGAGTAAAAACAGATAAAACATACAGGATTAATAGGAAATAAGGTGGGCATATGGAACATAAAATAAAAAGATCACAAGAACAACACCAATGGAAAGAAAAAATTGAAGAGTTATTAAAAAATATGAAATATGGCAATATAACGATCATTGTTCAGGATGGAAAGATCATTCAGATTGATAAGACAGAGAAACATAGAATATAGCAAATCGAAAATCAGTCTCAGAAAAGGATTGGAAAGCGATCATCAGTGGATTATGATTCTCAAAAAGGAGATGTAATTATATGGAAAACATAATTATCCTGTGAATTAAAAAAGACGATTTAAAACTATCAAGGTGCAAGCAATATTTTATCATTCTAACTGTCTCAGTCCATTGATATGATCCAAAGTTTCATAGAATTCTTTTTGATATGGACAGTAGCTGCATAGCTTAAATCTTGACAACAAAAATCAAAATTATTATAATTAATATATAAATAGAATAAATCTTCAGGGCAGGGTGAAAATCCCTACCGGTGGTAAAGCCCACGAGCCGTAAGGCATGATTCGGTGAAATTCCGAAGCCGACAGTATAGTCTGGATGAAAGAAGAGAACAAAATATGGAAAAATGGAAATGTATTAAATGTGGTAATGAAGAATATGAAAAAGATCAATTTCAAGCAACAGGAGGAAATTTTGCAAAGGTTTTTGATGTGCAAAATAAAAAGTTTATTACGATAAGTTGTACTAAATGTGGATACACAGAAATGTATAAATCAGAAACAACAGCAGGAATGAATATATTTGATTTCTTAATGGATTAAAAATATAAAAAAAGAAAGGTATTACCCTTTCATTTCTTCTTTTGATTTGCATATATATAAATTAAGCAACGTGCTCTTTTATATAATCAACAACATCACCTACTGTAACTACTTTTTCTGCATCTGCATCAGGAATTTCTGTATCAAATTCTTCTTCTAAAGCCATAATTAATTCAACTATATCTAGAGAATCTGCTCCTAAATCATCAATAAAAGATGCTTCCATAGTAATAGCTGATTCAGCAACGCCTAATTGCTCTACTATAATTCCTTTTACTTTTTCAAATATCTCGTCTGAATTCATATAGTCACCCCCTCTCACATTACTTTATTATAATTAATTTTACTTTTATATTTTTATCTAATATATTTAAAATTTACTTAAAGATATTACATGTTTTAATAATTGTCAAGTATAAAATTAATTTTATTTCCTTACATATTACTAATTATAATTTTATTTATTTTCTGTTTCATTTGTTATCTACAGCCTTATTCTCTACAAATTGTTCAGCTTGTTTTATTGTAAATTCGAAAAGCTTTTCATCACTACTACCATGAGCTTTTACAACTGGTTTTTTTACCCCTAAGAATAAAGCTCCGCCATATTCTTTATAGTCAACTGTTTTTGCAAAACGTTTCATTGCTGGTAAAGAAGGAATTGAAGCAAGTATAGATAGTATATTTTTTTTCATACTATCTTTTAAACTTCTTTTTACAAACTTTCCAAGCCCCTCAACAGCTTTTAAGAAAATATTACCTGTAAATCCATCTGTAACTATTGCATCTATCTCTCCTGAAAAGGCGTCTCTACCTTCTACATTTCCAATGAAATTAATATTAAGTTCCTCTGATTTTTCTTTTAACAATTTATAACTTTCTTTAGTAAGTTCGTTACCTTTTGTTTCCTCTGTACCTATGTTTAATAATCCAATTCTTGGATTTTCTATTCCAAAAGTATTTTTTAAATAGATGCTAGACATCTGAGCAAATTGCAATAAATTAATTGGTTTACAATTTGTATTAGAACCTGCATCAATCAATAATAATCTACCTTTATATGCTGGTAATATTCCGAGCCAAAGCAGGTCTATCTATTCCTTTTATTCTTCCTACTAGTAATGTTGCTCCTGTTAATAAAGCTCCTGAATTTCCAGCAGAAATAAAAACATCGCCTTTACCTTCTTTTAGTAAATTAAAACCTACAACCATAGAAGAATCTTTTTTTCTTTTAATTGCTTGTGTTGGTATATCTTCCATTTCTATTGTTTCTGTTGCATTTTTT
>OLOV01001720.1_pt1 | contig 16551 bp, 17 predicted proteins | sample 1672931 | NCBI WGS metagenome assembly OLOV01 (sample SAMEA3136738, study PRJEB25190) | human gut metagenome | biome: human gut; feature: human-associated habitat; material: faeces | place: Austria | collected 2013
CTTAACAGAGCAAATAAGAACAATAGATAAAAGCAGATTAAGAGAAAGAATAGGCACTCTGAATCAGGAGTTAATGCCGGATGTAAATGAAGCGCTGGGCGTGAGCCTGGGAATAAATGCTTTTGAATAAATAAGTTAATATTATACAGGCAGGCGGCCGTCTGCCTGTAAGCAATATATCTGAAAGGTGAACTACAATGAATTACAAAGAACTTGAAACAATTGCAGCAAAAATAAGAGCAGATGTTATTAAGGCTATATACAGTGCCGGTTCAGGTCACCCGGGCGGATCGCTGTCCGCAGCGGATATAGTTACCTGCCTTTATTTCAGCGAGATGAACATTGACCCGAAAAACCCGGACAAATGGGACAGAGACAAGCTGGTGCTTTCAAAGGGACATGCAGGACCTGTACAGTATGCGGCTCTTGCAGAGAGAGGATATTATCCGGTAGAGGATATTATGTCACTTCGTAAGCTGGGCTCGGCTTTTCAGGGACACCCGTGCAGAGGCAAGGTTAAAGGCATAGAAATGTCGACAGGATCACTCGGACAGGGCATATCGGCGGCAGTAGGCATGGCTATTGCAGGCAGACTTGACAAAAATCCGGGAAGAATATATGCGGTACTTGGCGACGGTGAATTGCAGGAGGGTCTTGTATGGGAGGCTGCAATGTCGGCGGCACACTACAAGCTGGATAACCTTACGGCAGTCGTGGACTGGAACGGACTGCAGATTGACGGCAGAAATGAAGATGTAATGACAGTTGCACCGGTAGATGAGAAATTCAAAGCCTTTGGCTGGAATACGCTGATGGTTGACGGACACGATATGAAGCAGCTCTGCGAGGCTTTTGAAGCTGCAAGAAGCTGCAAGGGCAGACCGACGGCGATAATAGCAAAGACAGTAAAAGGCAAGGGCGTATCCTTTATGGAGGATCAGGCAGGCTGGCACGGCAAGGCTCCAAACGAGGAGCAGGCTAAGCAGGCAGTAGCAGAACTCGGAGGTGAATGGTAATGGCAGACAAAATGGCGACAAGAGAAGCCTACGGCAAGGCGCTTGTAGAGCTTGGCAAAAAATATGATAATCTGGTGGTTATGGACGCAGACCTTTCAGGTTCAACCAAAACAGCGGTATTTGCAAAGGAATATCCCGAAAGATTTTTCAATATGGGTATTGCAGAGCAGAATATGTATGCGGCTGCGGCAGGTCTTGCAGTATCGGGCAAAATCGTGTGCGCAAGCACATTTGCAATGTTTGCGGCAGGCAGAGCCTTTGAGATTATACGCAACTCCATTGGATATACACATGCAAACGTTAAAATCTGCGCAACTCACGCAGGCATTACCGTAGGTGAGGACGGAGCGACTCATCAGACATTTGAGGATATTGCTCTGATGCGTACAATTCCGGGGATGACAGTTATAAATCCAAGCGACGGCATATCCACGGCAAAGCTCCTCGAAAAGGCTATGGAAATAGACGGTCCGTGCTATGTAAGACTCGGCAGAAGCGCTGTTCCTGTATTTTACGATGAGAGCGCAGACTTTGAAATAGGCAGGGGCAAGACAGTCAGAGAGGGCAGTGACGTTACAGTAATAGCGACCGGCATAATGGTAAACGAGGCTGTAATGGCTGCGGATGAACTCAAAAAACAGAATATAGATGTAAGAGTCATAGACATACATACTATCAAGCCTATTGACAGAGATATAATTATAAAGGCGGCAAAGGAAACAGGCGCGATAGTAACTGCGGAGGAGCACTCGGTAATAGGAGGGCTCGGAAGCGCGGTTGCAGAGGTTACTGCGGCGGAGGCTCCGGTAAAAATGAGATTTGTCGGACAGCACGATGTGTTCGGAGAATCAGGCAAGCCTGAGGAGCTCAAGCAGAAATACGGTATGACAGCGGCTGATATAGTTAAGGCTGTCAGAGAATTAATATAATCGGGACAAAACACGAATAACAGACTCCCTTTCTGAATAAATTTTAGTAGTGATTTCAGGAAGGGAGTTTTTAATGTGGAAAAACATAAGCTTTTAAATTCAAAGAGAAAAAAAGCGGCTGCGGTTTTGTGTATTATCCTTGCGGCTGCAATCGCAGGGGTGGTTGTTATGTGTGTTATGAACAGCAGTAAGAAAATAGAGTTTACGGTGCTTGAGGATAAAAATATTCCAAAGGAAATAGAAACCCAGGTGCTTCCGGAGTACAGAAACCTTGAAAGAGCGCTGGCATGCATTGTCGATGACAAGGTATATGTTGTTGTTACTAGAGGAGAAAAAACCACCTCCGGATATGAAGTCGACATAGACAAGATGATAATGAACGACGATAAGCTGGAGGTTTATGCGGCATACACAGATCCCGAGGAGGGCAAGGCGGTGTCGCAGGTACTGACATACCCGTATGCGGTGGCTGAAACAGAATTAAGCTCGCTTCCGGAGAGTATAGAACTCAGAATTATGTACTGAAACCGGTGAATTTTCCCTCCTGCAAATGCCGGTAGCAAAAAATAAATCAGAATATTCAAAAATAATTGAAAATACAAACTGACTATGCTATAATGACTACAATTTCTTTTATTTTTTGTGAAGGTAAAATGTTGGTTCCGGGAGGGAGGGATATCATATGAAACCTTTTAACAAGTATTTTGAACACGAACTGCTGCGTGCGGATGCAACGGAAGCAGATGCTCTGGAATTGTTTAATGAAGCTCTGGAATATGATATGTACAGTGTTTGTGTGGACGGGTGCTATCTGCCGCTTGCCAAAAGCATGCTGGAGGGCACAGGCGTTGTTATCGGAACAGTAATAGGGTTTCCGCTGGGCACATCAACTATAAGCACGAAAGCGGCGGAACTTTATGAGGCTCTGGATGACGGTGCGCAGGAAATTGATGCCGTAATTCATATAGGGGCTCTTAAAGACGGCAGAGATGATTATGTTTTCAGCGAAATCAAAGTCCTGAAAGGAACCTGCCATCAGAGAAATGTCGCTTTTGGGATTATGATTGAAGTGGGACTTCTTACAGATGAAGAAATCGTAAGAGCCTGCATGATTGCAAAGAATGTAGGTATTTCACTTGTAAGTACATCATCGGGTTTCAGTCCGGGAGCAGCGACTCCCGAGAGCATAAAACTGATAAGAGAAACTGTGGGAGATAATATCAGAGTTGAGGCTTCGGGCGGAATAGAAACTCTTGAACAGGCAGAAGCGCTGATTGAAGCCGGTGCGGATAAGATAAGCACTCCTAATTCCGTAAGAATAGTAAGAGAGTATTTTGAAAGAGAAACAGACAGATAATTCAAAATTGTTCCGGTGATGAGCATCTGACGGATATGATGAACCGTATTTTCCCTGTGCCGCATTATAGGTACGGGGAAATTTTATGCGTCTGCTTCAGTAAAATAATGAATTGTTTACATAATATGGTTGACGATGCCGCCGCTGTGTGCTAAAGTATATATGGCAATAAGTGGAATATAAATATGTAGAAATTGTGAAATCGGTACAATATGCCGTATGAATTAGTCATATGGTTTGTATTCCATTATAATTTGTAGTATAATTGAGGTATAATTGAAGCTTTTTTGAAAGGACAAGTTTAATGATTGAATTTTCAAATGTTACCAAGACATACAATTCCAATATCGGTATTGAAAATGTAAGCGTTAAGATAGATCAGGGCGATTTTGTGTTTCTGGTAGGCCCAAGCGGAGCAGGCAAATCGACCTTTATCAAACTCATATTAAAGGAGATAAATCCCGACTCGGGAAGCATCAAAATCAAGGGACGCGAGATTACAACCATGGCAAACAAAGACATACCGGAACTCCGCCGAAACATCGGTATGGTGTTTCAGGATTTCAGACTGCTCCCCAAAAAGACAGTCTATGAGAACGTAGCCTTTGCAATGGAGGTAATACACAGAACTCCAAGGTCAATCAAAAGACATGTGCCTCAGGCGCTGAGCCTTGTGGGAATCAGCGACAAGGCTGACAGATATCCCGACGAGCTTTCGGCAGGCGAGCAGCAGAGAGTTGCAATTGCCCGGGCAATTATAAACAACCCTAGAATGCTTATAGCAGACGAGCCTACAGGCAATCTTGACCCCGAAACAGCGTGGGAGATAATGATGCTGCTTAACCAGATTAACAAAAAAGGAACTACAATCGTTATGGTCACACATTCAAAGGACATTGTAGACAAAATGGGCAAAAGAGTAATTGCCATTGAAGACGGACACATTGTCAGAGATGACGTGGGAGCCTACGGTTTTAATGAAGATACACTGAATACAGACGAAACTTTTACGGGGGGACTGCTTGACTGATGCTTAATTCTTTTCGATATACAATAAAACAGGCTTTCGGGCAGGTTTTCCGAAACAAGACAATGAGCATAGCTTCTGTGTTTTCAATAACAGCTATGCTTCTCATACTGGGCATTTTCTTTATACTGGTTATAAATATCAATATGGTTACGGAGTCGGTCAAGGCTGACTACGATACCATAGAGGTGTTTATGCAGGAGGATGCGAGTAAAGAGGATGCGCAGGCAATCATTGACGGTATGACAGGCTTTGACGGCGTGGAGAGCGCTACCTACCGTACCAAAAAAGAAGCGCTGGCGATATTAAAGGACAGGTGGGGTGATCAGGGATATCTTCTTGACAACCTTGCCAAAAATCCGTTGCCCGACTCGGTGGTAATCAAGATATCAAGTCTCGAAAAAGCGCAGGCGGTTGCAGACAAGGCCAAGACCTTTAACGGCATAGAGAAAGTCAACTATTACAAGCAGACTGTAGACAAGATTATGAAAGTTACAGACTTCATACAGCTTGCTGCGCTGATAATTATGGCATTCCTTGTTATAGTATCGGTGGTGGTTGTTGCAAACACCGTCAAACTGACTGTATTTGCAAGAGGCGATGAAATCAGCATTATGAAATACATAGGCGCAACCAACTGGTTTGTAAGAGGACCGTTTCTTGTTGAGGGCATCATCATAGGACTGTTCTCAGCGATAATATCGGTGCTTATAATAGCACTTATTTATGCCAGAATCATTGCGGGCATAGGTGATGATATGATGATTATGCTATCAACACCTATGGTTCCGGAGGGTTTCCTTGTCAAAAACATAATCGTCATATTTGTGGCGCTTGGTGTCAGCATAGGAGCCTGCGGAAGTATCATTTCAATGAGAAGATTTCTTGATGTTTAGGAGGCATTTGGATGAGAAAAAAATTTCTTGTATGGATTTTAACAATAGCTGTGGTAATGTCAGTTACAGGAGGCTCATTTGTTTATGCGGATAATCTCAGCAATATAAATTCACAGATAAGTGATAAAAAATCTGAGCTTTCACAGGGCAGACAAAAGGAAAAGGAGCTTAAATCCGAAATCAGTCAGCTTACAGATAAGATAGACAGTGTGCAGAGTGAAATCGACAAGCTGCAAAGTGAAATAAACAACACTGAGTTCAAGATAACGGCGGCTCAGAACAAGCTGAGCAAGCTTCAGAACAGAATTGAAAAACAGAACAACGATTTAAACGACCGTCTGAGAAATATGTATATGAATGATAATACCAGCTTTGTGGAGGTGCTTTTAAATTCGGGCAGCCTTTCGGAGCTTCTGGTTAACCTTGACCTTATCAAGCGTATACACAAGGGCGACAAAGAGGTTTTAGAGCAGCTTCAGGTGCAGCACGATCAGGTCGAAAAACAGAAAAAAGAGCTTGATAACCTTAACAGCTCGCTTAAATCCCAGCAGGGAGAGGTAAAGGCAAAGCAGGAGTCGCTTAACGCAGACAAGTCGGCTCTGAACAAAAAACGACAGGCGGTTGCCGCAGATAATGCAGAGCTTTCAGAGGAAATTGCAGATCTCCAGGCAGCGGCAGATGCACTTACATCACAGATTAAAGGTTACGGCGAAAGCAGCAGTCCGTATTCCGGATCTATGATATGGCCGGTTTCAGGAACTATCTCCTGTGAATACGGCTACAGATACTGCCCTTACCACGGATATGAGCTTCATACCGGAATAGATATAGCCGTAGGAACCGGTACAAGCGTTAAAGCGGCATCATCGGGCGTTGTAAGACAGGCCTATTACAACAGCAGCTACGGAAATATGGTTCTTATAGATAATGGCGGAGGAATATATACACTTTATGCACATAACAGCAGACTGCTTGTAAGCGCAGGTCAGAAAGTGTCACAGGGACAGGTTATTGCCAGATCCGGAAACACAGGAAACTCTACAGGTCCTCACGTTCATTTTGAAGTAAGAGTCAACGGTCAGTATGTAAATCCAAGGAATTATTTATAAGATGAACAAGTTAAATCCTATTGTAATTGAATTACTCAGAAAAAGAGGAGTAACAGAAAAACAGGATATAATGGAATTTATAAGTCCTTCACCGCGAAGGACTTATGACCCTTTTTTGATGCTTAATATGGAAAGGGCGGCAGATATAATTCTTGAGAGCATCAGCTCAGACAAAAAAATCTGCATATACGGTGATTATGATGCCGACGGCATAACTTCCGTTGCGATTCTGATGCAGTCGCTTCGCAAGCTGACAGACAATGTGTTTTATTACATCCCGTCAAGATTTATAGAGGGCTACGGACTTAATACGGAGGCCATACACAACATCAAGGCAAAGGGCGCAGACCTGATTATAACCGTAGACTGCGGCAGTGTATCCTATAACGAGATCGAATATGCCAAAGAACAGGGTATAGAGGTTATAGTTACCGACCATCATAATATAGATGAAAGAGCGGCGGACTGTCTCATAGTCAATCCCAAGCAGGAGCTTTGCGGCTATCCGTTCAAGGAGCTTGCAGGATGCGGTGTTGCTTTCAAGCTGGTGTGCGCGCTGCAGAGAAAGCTGGAGCTTGACAAGAGCTTTATCAGAGATGTGCTTGACCTTGTGGCAATAGGCACCATAGGTGATATAGTGCCGCTTGTTGACGAAAACAGAACCCTTGTCAAATACGGACTCAAGGCTCTTCGGAGCACTAAACGCAAGGGACTTCTGAAGCTCCTTGAAATGATGGCATTAAGACCTGCAACCCTTAACGCAGACAATATCGCATATGTACTGGTGCCTCATCTCAATGCAGCAGGCAGGATGCGAGATGCATCCCTGTGTGTTGAGATACTGCTTTCGGACAATGACAGGCTGATACATAACGGCGCTAAGGAGCTTATCAGATGCAACAGAGAAAGACGCAAGGCACAGGACGAGGCATACGATAAATGCGTTGATATAGTTGAGAAGCACTTAAAAAACAGAAACTTCATAATGATAAAATGCCTTGACGCCCACGAGGGTATCACAGGTATAGTTGCAGGCAAGCTCAAGGACAGATACAAAAGACCTGTTGCCATTGTAACGCCTACGGCAGATGGACTAAAAGGCACGGGCAGAAGCGTAAGCAGGCTTAATCTTTATGATATAATGAAAAATCATGAGGAATATCTGGACAAATTCGGAGGTCACGCTGCGGCCTGCGGATTTACTATGGCAGACGACAATTTCAGAGAACTGTCCTGCAGTCTTGATGATACTGTGGCGCATATGCTTGAGCAGGACAGCACCATATTTGATGAAGGTATAAATATTGATATGGAGCTTACTGTTGATCAGATAACCCTTGAGCTGTTTAATGACGTTCAGCTCATAGGGCCGTTCGGTCACAAAAACAGAAAACCGGTATTTGCAGTAAGAAATATCGTTGCAAGAGATGTTTTTTATATGGGGAATGACAAAAAACACGTTAAATTCAACGGTTTTGATGCATATGGCAACTATGTCAGATGCATACTGTTTAACAAGGCGCAGGAAAACAAAGATATAATCAGAGAGAATAATACAGTGACTGTTACAGGATGTCTGGATGAGCAGGTATGGAGAAACACCCGTGAAGTTCAGATAATCATAAACAGTGTGGAATAGAGGAGATTGTTTTGAAAAAAAGACAGTATACTGCAATAATCCTTATCGCAGGAATAATCACAGGCATGTCTGCCATGTGGATAATAACAAGCTGCGCAGGCGGATTCATCAGGGTGAATGCGGCAGGCTATGAGGAGATGCTCAGGATTTGCCAGAAATACAGCAAGCTTGAGGAAATATACAGCTATATAGATGATAACTACTATACTGATGTGGACGATGAGAAACTGATGGAGGGAATGTATTCCGGGCTTGTCAAGGCTCTTGACGATCCGTATTCAGCATATATGTCAAAAGACAAATATAAGGAATGGAATTCCGATATAAGCGGAGAGTTCGGAGGCATAGGCGTCACATTTACAGAGGATGACAGGGGAGATTTCCTCATTGTAAGCGTAATTGATGATACTCCGGCATACAAGGCAGGCATCAGAGCAGGCGATATCATAGAAGCGGTAGACGGCAAAACCTATGATGATATGAATGATATAGTAGCCGTCATAAGAGGCAGGGAAGGCACCAGTCTCAAGCTTAAGTACAAAAGAGATAATAAAGAAAAAACGGTTACAATAGTCAGAGATACAATACAGATTGAGAGCGTAAAAAGCGAAATACGCAAGGACAACATAGGATATATCAGAATATCCTCATTTATAGAAACAACCTCTGCAGATTTCAAAAAAGCTCTTAACGAAATGGAAACCTCTCATGTCAGAGGTATGGTCATAGACATACGAAACAACGGAGGCGGTCTTGTGGAGGAGGGGCTTGCGGTGGCTGACGAGCTTCTCGGCAAATGCACTCTTGTATGCTATGTGGATAACAAGGGCAACAAAACCTACAGCTATTCAGACAAGGACAAGACAGATATACCTTATGTACTTCTGGTGGATGGCGCAACTGCAAGCACCTCAGAGATACTGACAGCTGCTGTTAAGGACAACAAGGGAGGCAAAATCGTAGGAACCAAAACATTTGGCAAGGGAATAATACAGAACACCTCGCAGTTTAAGGACGGCTCCGCTCTGAAGCTTACAGTTATGCAGTACCTGTCGCCTGACGGCAACGAAATTCACAAAAAAGGCGTTAAGCCTGACTATGCGGTTAAGCTCAAGAAGAATGATGACACTGATTATCAGCTTAACAAGGCTCTGGAGCTTCTGAAGCAGAACTGATAATCATTGACTTGTATAATCTGCGGTGATATAATCATACTGTAAAGTGTGAAAGTGATTTGTGAAAGGAGTTTGCTATGGCATATCAATCAAAATTCAAGAGAGAGGATATCGATGAGCTGTTTGCGGCTATCCTGCTTTTAGAGACTGAAGAGGACTGCTACAGATTTTTCGAGGATATCTGTACTATCAACGAAATCCACGCTATTGCGCAGAGATTACAGGTGGCAAAACTGCTTTCAAAAAAGAAAACCTATTCTGAGATTGAGGAAGTTACCAAGGCTTCTACGGCAACAATCAGCAGAATTAACAAATGTCTTCTATACGGGGCGGACGGATACAAATATGTTTTAGACAAGCTTGAAAACAAATAGATAGTATAATACGAAACGCCATAATTCAAATGGCGTTTTTTGGTGTATATATGAAAATTTATTGGACAAAACAGAAATCAGACAGCAAAACCCTTGCGGCTGCAGCGCTTAAGCTTTACTGCGGAGCTTCGGATACTCTCTGCCATAACGACAGAGGCAGGCCGTATTTCAAAAACACAGACATCAGAATATCCATATCTCACAGCGGGGATATATGGCTGTGCGCGCTTGGCAGAAATGAAACAGGCATAGATATTGAGCGTATCACAGACAGAAATCATCTCAAAATAGCAGAGAGATTTTTCACACCGGAAGAAACCGGCTTTGTAAAATCAAACGGGGCAGACGGATTTTTCAGACTGTGGGTCAGAAAAGAGGCATATGTTAAGTATATGGGAGAGGGTATCTCATACGGACTTGACAGCTTTAGCCTGTCAGACGGAATCAGGCTTTCAGATGAATACGGTGATGCGGTTTTCAGAGAGATAGATTTTGGAGAAAATTTTAAATGTGCGGTATGCACAGCAAAGGAGGAATTTTCTTGGGAGCAGATAGAAACAGAAGAAATGCATATATAGCGGCGGTGTGCTTTTCGGTTGCCGTAGGGTTTTCATTTCTCGGAATAAAAACCTGCACTCCTTTTGCGGATACGCTGACCATACTTACCCACAGATACAACTGGGCGCTTATTGCGGTACTGGTGTTCATACTTTATGACAGACTCAGAGGCCACAGGATAGAGATAAAGGGCAAGCCAAAGCGAAACCTTTTTATCACGGCGCTTTTTTACATACTGTTTATGGCTATACAGACCTTTGGGCTGAGATTTGCAACTTCAATAGAGAGCGCCATACTGTTTGCAATAGTACCTATAATAGTTAAAATAATAGCTAGCATATTCCTGGGTGAGAAGTCGGGTATAATGCAGACTGTATTCGTTTGTATATCGGTGGCTGCCGTAATAGCCATGATAGTTATAGGGGCAACTGATATACGTATGAACATCTGGGCTATGCTGATACTGTCGGTTTCAAGTATATGTATGGCACTAAGCAATGTGTTTATGAGATATGTAAGAGAGCAGTACAGACCGATTGAGATAACGGCTATGATATCTCTTATGGGCTTTGTCGTATTCAATGCGGCATATATAGTAAGAGGCATATCACAGGGAACATTAAATCAGTATTTTGATCTCATCACAAATGTTAAATTTGAATTTGCCGTATTTTATCTGGGTACAGCCTGCATACTGCTTTCATCGCAGCTTATGGCGTATGTCCTCAGATACCTTGAGGCTGTCAAGGGAACAATATTCGGAAACGTTTCAACAGCAATATCCATAATTGCGGGGGTTGTCGTTTTAGGCGAGCCGCTTAAGGCGTATCACATAATATGCGCGGCTCTGATTATAGTGGGGGTTTTAGGCATCAGCCTGTGGCCTGAAAAGAAAACAGACAGGATAGAATAAGACAAATTTGCAAATAATATTATTGATAGATATGGCTGACTGGTGTATAATAATATAAAAATGACAGACAGGAGGAACAGTACAATGGTGCAGTTAATGATAGGCCACAAAGGCAGCGGCAAGACAAAGCATATGATAGACCTTGCCAATGATTCAGTTGATAAAGCTAACGGAAACATTGTTTTTATAACTAAAAATCAGAGACTTATGTATGATCTTAAACACGAAATGAGGGTAGTATCTATGGAGGATTATCCTCACATTACCAACAGCGATGAATACATAGGTTTCATATACGGAATAATAAGCGGAGACCACGACCTTGAGACAATCTTCATAGACGGTATTATGAAGCATGCGGATTTCTCAATAGGAGATCTCCCTGAATATATAGACAGGCTCAAAAAAATCTCAGAGCTTTACGATGTGAACTTTGTAGTAAGCATCAGCGCAGACAAAGAAGAAATGACAGGAGTTGACTTCAGCGGCTGCGATATCTTAAATTAACAGCATTCAGACAGGCGATGGAAACATCGTCTGTAATTTTTTCAATTTTCAATCAGGAGCAGTTATGAAAAAAGTATACGGTTGTGTTTTTCTTACGGGATTTCTGTTTGCGACAATGGAAGTCTCGCTTAAAGTTGCAGGAACAGGGATGGATTCGTTTCAGCTCACTTTCCTGAGATTTTTTATAGGCGGCCTTATAATTCTGCCTTTTGCCATCGCAGAAATGAAAAAAAACAAAGTCAGAATAGAACTGAAGGACATAGGGTTTCTAACAATAGTAGGTATCACAGGGATACCTCTTTCCATGCTGTTTTTCCAGCTTGGCGTTATGGAGTGCAATGCCTCAACAGCCTCAGTGCTCATATGTATAAATCCTCTGTTTACTATGGTTTTCGCACATTTCATACTGGGTGAGAAAATGAACAGAGGCAAGCTGGTGGTGCTTGCTTTAGGACTTATAGGTATAGTGTTTATGATAAGACCGTGGGATCTGCAGGAGGGAAACAGTGTAATAGGAATAATATATATGCTGCTTGCGGCGATATTCTTCGGACTTTATACCTGCATAGGCAAAATCAGCACTGCCAAGGTGGGAACCTTTGCGCAGACAAGCTTTTCATTTATACTGGGCTCACTGGTGCTGCTGATAGTAATTCTGTTTATGGGCAGGCCCGTTACGGCAGGAATTGCAGAGAACTGGGTTGAGGTTATGTACATAAGCGTTTTTGTTACAGGACTTGGATATATTTCATACTTTACGGCAATCAAGCTGTCAGATGCGGTTACAGGCTCCATAGCATTCTTTATAAAGCCTGCAATAGCGCCTGTTATTGCAGTAATCGTGCTTCACGACGCAATCCTGTGGAATACCGTTACAGGCATAGCTTTTATACTCGGAGCATCGTATCTGAACATACACCTGCAGCGAAAGGCATTTAAGGCAAAGGAGCAGATTTCTGATGAAAACAACTGATATCAGCAGAATAGTAAATGAACACAAGTCGGGAATAATCGGCAGACACAAATGCTTTTCGGTGGTAATACCGATGATTGATATAGATGGAGAGCTTCATATACTCTATGAGGTGCGCTCGCCGAAGATTAAGCGCCAGCCGGGAGAGATTTGCTTTCCGGGAGGCGAGAGGGAACCGGGAGAAACAGATATTGAATGCGCCCTTAGAGAAACTTCGGAGGAGCTCTGCATTGATACAGACGATATATTTGTAATAGGAGAGGTGGGGACACTGTTTACCTACGGCGGCTACGTTATAAAGACGTATGCGGTGCAGATTGCGGCCATGCAAATCACGCAAAGCGATCTTGAAGCGACCAACGAGCGCGCGCAACGGCTCGGACTGCTGCCGGCACTCGGCGGAAGCGTGCCGGGACGCAACTGCAGAATCTCCCGCATCTTCTCGCATGACGGGCCTGGAATGCCTCAAGTCATGGTGCATAGCCGCGCATATCAGGCAATCGCGGCACGAATCGACAAAACCGTGCCGGAATCCTCCATCATCGGCATGCTGTTACAATCGCAAATCAAACCAACCTTCGTCAAAGCCGACGCCATAAGTATTCTGCAGCATATGGGATCAAGCTGGCAGGTGACGCAGTCCGGCGAATTCGAGCGGGCAAGCGAGCTGACAGGCGGTGCGCAACTCATTAGCAAAACCATCGACGGATGGTTCGACCGCGTAAGCCAGGGACAGCGCGAACGGGCCATTAACCAGATATACGACATCTTCGCAGCAGCGGGGTACGGTAATATCGCTGATCTGGTGGCGAATTGGACGAATTCGCTGCCGAAAATCGTGGCAGCCGCCAGAGGCACCGATGTGGAAACGCGCGAACTCATCAAAGATGTGCTCAAGGCGATTCCAGCCAGTGCGGCGAAAGTCGCTGTCGGTGAACTGCGCAACGACAAGGAGGGGGATGCGTGATGGGCAACATTATTGACTATGCGCGCACGGAAACGCGCAGTTTCGAGGCATTGCCGTTCCGCGAGGCCGACGCATTGGTGTTGGCACAGCTTTCATACGACGAAGTGCCGGAATGCGTGCTGCTATTGGACGATTTGGTAGCGAAATACGGTACGTTGCAGGCGCGTGCGAAGCAATTCGATATTCGGCGTCCGATCGCATCGTTGCGTATGCTGCGCAAGCCCCCGTTTGGCGGCGTGACGATTGCGCGTGCCGATGACGAGCTGAACCACGACAAGCCCGTAGCCGACCATGACGTGGAGAACGTGGGATTGGTTGATCCGCAGGTGACGCACGACTTCTACCATGCTGTGGCGGCGAATCCGCGGTTTTCCGACGTTGAAATGAGCGCGTACTGCGAGCAGTTCGACGGTGGTGCGCAAACGCAGTTCGCGGCAGTGACTTTCCGGCTGCCATCTGGAACGTTGGTTGTGGCGTTTCGAGGCACCGATGATTCGCTGGTCGGATGGAAGGAAGACTTCAACATGGCCTTCCAATACCCGGTTCCAGCACAGGTTTCCGCAGCTGAATACTTGAAAAAAGTCGCCTCGCTGTGGGATGGGCCGATACTGCTGACCGGTCACTCCAAAGGCGGTAATCTGGCCGTATATGCGGCCATGAACGCCGAAGACGAGATCAAGGACCGCGTTGAACGCATCTACTCGCTCGACGGGCCGGGCTTCCCTGAGGAAGTGGTGAAAAGCTTCGAATATGCGAGCGTGAGCGACCGCATTGTGAAAATCGTACCGGACTCCTCGGTGGTGGGCATGGTGTTTGAAACCCCTGAACGTTGTGTGGTGGTGAAATCCGACGTGGATGGCATCATGCAGCATTTCGCCTTCTCGTGGCAGATGCACGGGGGTGAATTCGCCAAGGCCGAAGATGTGGCCGACAGTTCGGTGGTGTTCAACAAGTCGCTGAACGGCTGGCTTACGGGACTTTCCAAAGAACAGCGTGAGCATGCGGTCGACGCGCTGTTCTCCGTGCTCGAGGCTTCCGGGGCGGGCAGCATTTCTGCGATCGTGGCGGCCGGTCCGAAAGTGATTCCCGAAATGCTCGGCACATATGTTGGCTTGAGCAGTGCGGATCGGCACAACATCAATCAGGCGCTGGTGATTCTGTTGCAGGCGGCGCTCGCGCGCAATCCGAAAGTTCAGCGAAAGTGAAGCGCGAATGAGGCGTGAGCACTGTGCGAACGTGGGCGAGCACTGTGCACGTAGCGTACTTGTGTTGTAAGCGTGAACTCGTATACGACATTTGTCGAAATTCGGTCTAGACAACTTGTACAATAAATGTGGTTATAAGGCAGTGTGACTAATTATCAGGGGGTACTGATGCCACGACCACGCAGAGATTCAGAAATCCTGCCAGCGAAAGAACGTCTCGAAAACGCATTCTGGGAGCTACTTTCGGAACGTGAGTACAACAAAATCACTGTCACCGACATCGTTCGCACGGCAGACGTGAATCGCAATTCCTTCTACTACCATTTCTCCGGGCTGCCAGAATTGGCCGATTCCGCCATTCTGCACGCCGTCGAAAACACGCCAATGCCGGGTATGCCAGGGCGGGATTTTGATCCCGACACCGAATGGCGCAAGCATGTCACCGCGCTGCTGCGTGACCCCGAACAGCGCCAGCGCCTCGACCGACTGGCATTGCTGGCCGGCCCGCACAGCTCACCGGAACTCGTCTCGTCACTCAAGGAATTCGGGCGACTCACCATGATTTCCGTACTTGGACTGAACGCCGACAACCTCGATCTGAAAACCGATCTCATGCTTGACTTCACAGTCGGCGGAATGCTTTCCGTACTGCAGCGCTGGCCGAAACTGCATGAGAAACTGCCGATCGACACCGTATTCAACGAGGACGTCGCCGTGCTTGCGGCGGGCATGTTCATGTCGATGTCGAAAGCAGACATGCTCGAATATTGGCGCAGGATCTTCAGCGAAGGATTCGTACCTGGCATAGCAATTTCGCAACAGCAGCCGCCGTCTGCCAAGTGACCATCGAAAGCCGGCTGGGACAATCCGGTGGTAAAAACAATATAGCGGCGTTTTTCCGCGGATTGCCCTGCGAAAAACGCAAATGTGCGAACATGCGAACATGCGTGGCAGCGCGAACGTGCGAAAGCGCGAAATGAACGAACGACGGGGAGGTTGTCCATGATCAACGAAGCTTACAAAGCCATGCTCGGCGGAAAATCCGTAATCCGCGAGCTGAGTGAATATGCGACCGCGCGCGGCGCCGAAATCGGCTATGAGAACGTGTTCGACTATTCGCTGGGTAATCCGAGCGTGCCCTGTCCGCAAAGCTTCACCGACGAGATGATCGCCCTGTACCAGGAGTCGGAACCGGTCGCATTGCACGGATACTCGCCGTCGCTGGGCATTGCCTCGGTGCGTGCGGCCATTGCAGAAAGCCTCAACCGTCGTTTCGACATGGACTACACGGCCGACTACATCTTCCCGACTACGGGAGCAGCCGGCGCGCTGGCCCACGCACTGCGCGTGGTGACCAAGCCGGGAGACGAAGTCATTACGTTTGCCCCCTACTTCCCTGAGTACCAGCCATACGTCAACGGAACCGGCGCGCACCTGACCGTGGTGCCAGCCGATACCGAAAGCTTCCAAATCAACTTCGAAGCGTTTGAACAGGTGTTGAACCCGGGTACCGCCGCGGTGCTCATCAACACGCCGAACAATCCTTCTGGAGCCGTCTACTCCGCCGAAACGCTGACGCGACTGGCAGAAATCCTGCGCGCCAAGCAGGCTGAATACGGCCATGACATCTTCTTGATCTCCGACGAACCATACCGCGAAATCGTATTCGACGGGGGTGTGCAGCCGTATCCGAGCAAGTTCTACGACAATACGCTCTCGTGCTACTCGTACTCCAAGTCGCTGTCGTTGCCGGGAGAGCGCATCGGCTATGTGGCGGTGAATCCGCGTGCCACCGATGCCGAGCTGATTGTGCCGATGTGCGGGCAGGTCAGCCGTGAAACCGGACACAACTGCCCAGGATCCAGCGTGCAGCTGGCCGTGGCCAAGGTGGTGGACGAGACCAGCG
>OLOV01001722.1_pt1 | contig 16540 bp, 20 predicted proteins | sample 1672931 | NCBI WGS metagenome assembly OLOV01 (sample SAMEA3136738, study PRJEB25190) | human gut metagenome | biome: human gut; feature: human-associated habitat; material: faeces | place: Austria | collected 2013
TCTAATTTTAAACGGAGGGCAAACGGCGAGTGGTGATAAGGTTAAACTATTCCATTGCTTGTAGCACAGGCTGCTATTAAAGACGAGCAGTAATAAAACGCCCGCGCAAGCAGCGTAGACAAAACAACTGATATAAATACGGTCACACAGTCCGTTCGGATTGTGTGACCGTTATTTTTTGCCTATTTTTGATCAGAGCACTCGTCATAGCCCCTGCTTTCGCAAGAAAGCAGGGGCTTCATTCTGCTTAGCCTCACGGAGCCGGTTCAGGTTTTCCAGCACGAACGGACTGTTTGCGCAGATGCGTCCCAGCGTCGGACATCCATCCATCTGTCCGCAGTCGGCGCAGGTATCCAGCCCCTTTTCCCGAACGCAGTTATGTACTAGGCAGAGTTTGTCGCAGAACGGCGTTTTCGCGCCGTCAATCCGACAGCCGGTGCAGTTTATCATTTCCGGTGTGATCGGCACGCCGTTGAGCTTTGTCCACAGGACGGCGGTTTTCTCACGCAGGGTATTATCGTTGGTAATCGTTGCGATTCTGGCATCGCACTTTTCGCAATCCAGCCCGCAGCAGCCAATCAGTTGATTTGTGTATTTCATAGTTGCCTCCATAAACTCCGAATTTGTCCGTTTCAAATCAAAGAGAAGATTTTCATTTTGCGTTCCTCCTCGGAAATGCGTCATAACTTTACTACGTTGTTCTTTCGCTTTGGCATGGGCAATTCCTCGTACATCGCCTCAAACAGCTCTGTAAGAAACTCTTTGCTGTCAACCTCATCCACCAGCAGCATTTCTTTCGCCCCTCATACGGGAGCTCACAAATTGCCGCAGGCATAAGTTCCAGCGCGGATCTTGTTTTCTTTACAAGCAACCGATCATCATAGATCCCGCCGACGATTTTAGCGCGGTAATAGAGGATAAATTCTCCCATCATAGGACGGTAAGAAATATCGTCCAGATCGGATAGCTGTTCTAAAATGAAATGAAGATAATCTTTACCGGATGCCATTCGTTTCCCTCCTGTTTAACAAAGCTGTCCCGGCAGCTTCTGCTTTTCTTTCGCTGGAAAAGTGGCTTCAAACCGTTCAAACGCTTCCGGATTTTTCTCGCAGACAAAATAGCCCTCCGGGTCCTTGTAGGTGCCGGAAATACCGTCCAAAAAGCCGGGTGTCAGCTCGCGGATTAAGAAGTAGTCCGCCTCCGGGTCGTCGGCATAGCGCACTCCCTTTGTTTTGGCAGGCACAAAACCGGACTTTCCATAAAAATCAATGTTGCCGGTGATGGCAAGTGCTCCTGCACCCGTTTCCTTAGCTTTTTCCATGGAATAGTCGAGCAGTTTCTTTCCGTAGCCCTGCCGCTTGTATGCGGGCGCAATGCCGATGGGGCCGAAGGTCATGATCGGCACCTTCCGTCCATCGTCGCAGTCGATTTCCGATCGCACATAGATGATCTGCCCGATCAGCTCACCGTCCAGCTCCATGACGAAGTCCAGCTCCGGCACGAAAGCCGGGTCATCCCGGTAGCAGTGCAGCACATAGTGCTCCATGCAGCCTGGGCGATAGACATTCCAGAAGGCCTCGCGGGTCAGGTTTTCAACATTGCGATAGTCGCCTTTCGTTTCCAGACGAATGGTAATCTTCTTTTCTGACATGGTGTTTCTCCTTATTATGATTTTTGCTTCTGACAAAACAGGTGAATGCCCAGCGCCGCATTGAAGCCTGTTGCGGCAAACACGCTGAAACGCTCGACCACGCCGAAATATTCGGCTGAAGCAGCAGCGTCCCCAATCTGTCCGGCAAGCTGCGGCGCGGCTCCCTGCGGTACACTGAGGCCGTGGAGCTGGCCGATGTGCTGGGGCTATGATTTAGTCTGGCAGAAGCGCCGGGAGGTGAGGTAATATCGCAGGACCTGCTTACGGCTATTTCCGTGTATCAAGCAGAGATCAGAACGAGGACAGGCAGCTTGTGGCTATGCGGAATAAAGTATATCGATAGCTAATATGACTCGCTTTTGTCTCAAGATAACATAAAATAATTAACGATAAACATTAAAAATCTCTTGACAAAGCATATGTATCGGTATATACTGCAAACATAACGATAAACGTTAAATAATTTATGTTTTGCGTAGGAGGCATTCTTATGAATTCTAAAACTCTTTCAAACTTCCACAAGTTCGGTAAAGTGGGCAAGATCACAATGACCGTCTTAATGGTCATAGCAATCTTAGCGGCTGCAGCGAGCTGTGTAGCTACAATTTATGTGTCTGCGCTTCCAAAGGATGCGCTAACAGTTCGTGTTACCAATCATGCCGAATTCAGGATCAACGAAAAGAATTTCGATTCCCTGTGGGACCTTCTTGCAGATGGTTTTTCTTATGCGGGGGACGCAAGCCCCGAGGCAATGCTGAGCGGGGGAAATGATAAGATCATTCCTCCTGAAGATCAGGATTTCAATATGGAACTCTCATTTTTCAACCAGTCATTTTCTTCCGCCAAAATTCATTCCGAAGAAAACACAAAGGTGATTGAAGCCACGTCATCGCCTGCTGAGTACCGTTCGGCGAATTTGGTGTCAGTCTTTATCTTCGCGACTTTGTTTGCTGCTTCTGCTGCCTCAGCTCTGTTTATGCTGAAAAGACTGTTTGCGGTGCTTGCAAAGTGTGAATCTCCGTTCTGCGAAGAACTTGTGAAAAAGATGAAAGCATTCGGTTTTTCTCTTCTTCCCGTTGCGCTGTTTGCCACTATTGGTGAAACGCTGTCTACCGCTTTCCTGTCTGCCGGAAGAGACACCGGGATCAGCATTCAGTGGGGCGTCTTAATTGCTTTCGCCGTAACAATGTGTTTGGTGACTGTATTCAAGTACGGGATTCAGCTCCAAAAAGAATCGGATGAAACGCTGTAAGGGGGCGGACAATGGGACATATTGTTTTAAGGCTGGACCGCGTAATGGCGGACCGGAAAATGAGCCTGAATGAGTTGTCGGAGAAAGTCGGCGTTGCAAATGTGAACCTTTCCAAGATGAAGAACGGGCATATCAGCGCCATCCGGTTTTCTACATTGGCTGCGATATGTGACGTGCTGCAATGTCAGCCGGGTGACATATTGGAATACAGCCTTGAAGAATAAAATGAACGTGGATGAAGCAATGCTCCCCACCGGGCATGACGGTCAGATCAGCATGGTACCGCTTGGCAAATGCCGATACCGTTTCAATGGATGTCAGGTTGTCATGCTCACCGTACAGAATGCAGGTGGGGACATTCCAGATAATCGGGTGCTTGCGCACATAGCAAAGATACTCCCAGGACAGCGTTTCTCCGAAATCTGTGGCGATTTCCCGTTTCTCGGCAAAAACTTGTTCGGTCACATTCGACCATTGCATCATATTGCAAATCAAGTTCTCCATATCCACGATCGGAGAGATGAAATAAGCCCGGTCAACCAGCGTTTCATCCAGCGAGGACAGCGCAAAGAAAGCCCCGATGCTGTTGGCTATCAAAGTGAGATGCTTGCATTGCTTTTCTTCTATTGTTTCTTTCATATGGATGTTCCTGACTTTCCGTAGCCGGATTCGATCTTGGCAATAAAGCGGTCAATATGTGTGCGAAGCTGTGGGGCAATACTTTCTTTTTCGTTTGCACCGTCGTAAACACTGTAAAGTAAGAACATCGGGCCGTAAAATTCCAGTGCCAACTGCATGGCGGCCTCATCGGAATCCGTCAGCTTTCGGAAGATCGCCGCCATATACTCGGTCGGGCCGGTCGCCAGATAATCGTGATAAAGCTGCGCCAGCTTTGGATCGCGGTATTGCTCCAGTGTCAGCATCTTCCGAAAGTTGGAAGAAAAATGTTCCTTTGTCCAATGGTCAAACTGTGCCATGCTGTATGTGCGGATCTTTTCGATCGGTGTTTGCAGATAAGCCTCCGCAAAGCCATCCGGCTCCGATTCCGGCATTTCATATTCTTCGGCGCGCTCATAATCCATTTTGTTCATCCGTTCCACAATGCTGTTAAGTATCTCCTGCTTGCTCGTATAGTGCTTATACAAGGCACCCTTGGTGATCCCCAGCTCCATGGCAATGTCGCTCATAGAAGTTCCCAAATATCCGCTCTGTGCAAAAAGTTCAAGCGCGGTTTCCAAAATGCGCTCTTTGGTATCTCCGGCCATAATATCACTCCCAAATTTGTAGTAACCGTTCGGTCACTACAATTATAGCAACCGAGCGGTTACCTGTCAAGGGGCTTTTGAAAATTTTTATGAAATTAGGGCTTGAGAAAATCATTGTCGAGCTTGCTTTGCTCCGCATTTAATAAAGCAGCTTTGAGCTTACCAAGAAACTCACCATCCGTTTTTTCGCAAAAAGATATACCAAACAGTTCCGCCTTTCTTGAAAGTCGATCAAGATCATAAGCGGACATAAGCATAAACGGAGCAATAAAAAGTTGACGCAGCAGCGTAGGCAAAACAACTGATATAAATACGGTCACACAGTCTCCTTGGATTGTGTGACCGTTATTCTTTGCAAAAAAACACCGAAAAACAAGCCCGTTCCGAAATACCGGCTTGCTGAGGATAAGGCTGCGATCATAATACCTCATGCACATCAAGGTTGGATCAAAGCGGGACGCACTTGCCCTTTTACACAGAAAAGGGGTCAGTCCGGTTACAAAATTGTTCATTAAGCCTCTTTTCAAATGAAGGTGCATTTGGTATAATTCAATAGATAAAGACAATGGGTGAGACCCCGAATAAATACAGAGAGGACGATTTAAAATGATTTCCCACGGCAAAGAGATCAAGGTATTCTCCGGCAACTCCAATCCCAAGCTCGCAAATCAGATATGCAACCAGCTTTTCAAGAACCTCGGCGACTGCACCTGTGCGCACTTCGCTGACGGCGAGTGCTCGATATCCGTCCACGAGCCCGTTCGCGGCGCCGATGTTTTCATCGTTCAGTCTACCAGCAAGCCCGTTAACGATAACCTCATGGAGATGCTCGTCATGATAGACGCGATGCGCAGAGCATCCGCAGGCAGAATAACCGCTGTTATCCCGTATTTCGGCTACGCCCGCCAGGACCGTAAGGCAAAAAGCCGCGATCCCATCTCCGCAAAGCTCGTTGCAAACCTCATTACCGCTGCGGGCGCCGACCGCGTACTTACCATGGATCTCCACGCTGCTCAGATACAGGGCTTCTTTGATATTCCCGTTGACAATCTTTTCGGTGCTCCTCTCTTTGCAAAGCATTACATCGACGTTTTCGGCAAGGATAATGACGATATAATGGTCGTATCCCCTGACGTCGGCAGCACCGCGCGTGCGCGCAACTTCTCCATGAAGCTCGGCTGCAACATGGCCATTGTCGATAAGCGGCGCGAGAAGGCAAATCAGTCCGAGGTCATGAACATCATCGGCAATGTCGAGGGCAAGACCTGCATCCTGCTCGACGATATGGTAGATACCGCAGGTTCTCTCGTGGGCGCGGCACAGGCCATTGCCGAGATAGGCGGCGCCAAGGAGGTTTTTGCCTGCGCAAGCCACGGCGTGCTCTCCGGCCCTGCGATCGAGCGCATTGACAACAGCTGCATCAAGGAGCTGCTGCTGCTCGACACGATCCCGTATCCCGAGAATGCACAGCCCTGCGAGAAGATAAAGTACATGTCCGTAGCTCCGGTATTTGCCGAGGCTATCCAGCGCGTTTACGAGGAGATATCCATCTCCAATCTGTTTGAGTAAAAATGTTTTTCTCCAAAGGCGGGGCGGAGTGGATCGTCGCGTTCCTCGGAAACCCCGGACTTAAATACAACGGAACAAGGCATAACGCCGGCTTCATGGCGGCCGACGCAATGGAAAAAAAGCTGGGCGTGAGAATAAACAAAATGCGCTTTAAAGCACTTACGCAGACGGTCGATATCGGTTCGCACAAGGTGCTGCTAATGAAGCCGCAGACCTATATGAACCTGTCCGGCGACGCGATAGCTCAGGCGGCAAAGTTTTATAAGGTGCCGCCGGAGCGCGTCATAGTCGTGTCCGACGAAACGGCACTGCCGATAGGCAAGCTTCGCATACGCCGCGGCGGCTCCGCCGGAGGGCACAACGGGCTCAAGAGCATCATAGCCCGGCTCGGAACGGATCAGTTTCCGCGCATCCGTCTGGGCGTCGGCGCTCCGCCGCACCCGGACTATGACATGGCCGACTGGGTGCTTGCCGCCTTCAAGGGGCAGGACGCAGCCGACATGGAGGCTGTTGCCGAAAAAGCGGCCTGCGCCGTCGCGTGCTATATCACAGAGGGCGCGGATAAGGCGATGAATAAATTCAACACAAGGGGTTAAATCGACAGGCGTTCAAATCCTGTCAGCTTAGTCTATCCCCTATGCAATGACGGCAGGGGGCTCGGGCGCTTTGCCGTCATTATTCAATTATAAACGGTCAGAAAGGACGGACGACATGAAGAAAAGCTGCATAGCAATGCTCCTTGCCGGAGGTCAGGGCTCAAGGCTTTACGCCCTCACTCAGGACGTGGCAAAGCCCAACATGCCCTTCGGCGGAAAATACCGCATAATCGACTTCCCTCTGTCAAACTGTGCAAACTCCGGTATAGATACGGTCGGCGTACTCACGCAGTACCGTCCGCTGCAGCTCAACAGCTACATAGGCGGCGGACAGCCCTGGGATCTCGACTCTACAGACGGCGGCGTATTTATACTTCCGCCGTATCAGACGGCGGGGGAGACGGGCTCGTGGTTCTCCGGCACTGCAAACGCAATTTATCAGAATATCGGCTTTATGGAGATGTATGATCCCGATAACGTGCTCATCCTTTCGGGCGACCATATCTATAAGATGGACTACTCAAGGATGCTGCGCGAGCACATCGAAAAGGATGCCGCCTGCACGATAGCCGTTTTGCAGGTATCCATGGAGGAGGCCACGCGCTTCGGCATCATGAACCTCGGCGCCGACGGCTATGTTGAGCAGTTCGAGGAAAAGCCCAGGCAGCCCAAGAGTGATCTTGCGTCAATGGGCATATACATATTTAACTGGAAAAAGCTCCGCAAGTACCTGATCGAGGACGAGAACGATCCCGACTCAAGCAAGGACTTCGGTAAAAATATAATCCCAAACATGCTTCACGCCGGCGAAAAGCTCTGGCCTTACCGCTTCGACGGCTACTGGCGCGACGTCGGCACGATAACGAGCCTGTGGGACGCGAACATGGATATGCTGTCGACAACGCTCATAAACCTCTATGATCCGAGCTGGCCGATACGCTCGAGAAGCGTAGCGCAGCCGCCGCATTATGTCGGCCCGGACGCCACGGTCGTTCATTCGATCGTTACCGAGGGCTGCGAGATCGAGGGGCATGTTGAAAACTCCGTTCTCTCATCGTCGGCAGTTGTCGAAAAAGGAGCGAGGGTACTCTATTCGGTGCTCATGCCCGGCGCAAAGGTCGAGGCCGGCGCAACGGTGGAATACGCCATCATCGGAGAGCAGACCGTAATACACAGCGGCGCGCACGTCGGCGCGGCTCCTGACGGCAGTGAGAGCTGGGGAGTTGCGACCTGCGGCCCGAGGCTCAGCATAAGAGAAAACGCCTGCGTTAAGCCGGGTGCAATGATATATAAGAGCGAGGAGGTCTGAAAATGAGCGATTTTCACGGAATAATCTTTGCTTACGGCGCAGTTCCCGAATTAGGTGAGCTCGTGCGCCGCCGCACCGCATCCTCACTTCCGTTCTGCGGAAGATACAGACTGATAGACTTTCCCCTGTCGTCGCTCATGAACGCCGGAATACACGACGTCGGCGTCATCATGCGCCGCGACTATCAGTCACTTTTAGACCATCTGGCCAGCGGCAAGGACTGGGATATGGGCCGCAGGATAGGCGGACTGCGCATGCTGCCGCCCTTCGGCCTGCCTGAGTACCATCAGGGCAATTATAACGGTACGATCGAAGCATTAAACGCCGTGTCTACCTATATAAATGACATCAGCGCGAAATACATAGTCATGATGCACGGCAATACGGCCGCCAATATCGATCTGCGCGAGGCGATACGCGGGCATCTTGACTCCGGCGCCGAGATAACCGCGATCTGCACCGACACCGTGCTCGATTATAAGCATCATCGCTACATCGTCGATGCCGACGGCTTTGCGCGGCGCATGATATTCAATCAGATCGCCGACGGAGAGGGCGCGGCATCGCTTGAAGCGTATATAATATCCAAGCAGCTTCTGCTTGACATGATGAAGGCCTGCGCCGCGGCAAACCGGTATCACTTCCACCGTGACGCGATAGCCGACTACCTCGCAGACGGCGGAAAGATAAACGTATATTTCCACCGCGGCTACGGCAAGCGCATCATGAGCACCGAAGCGTTTTTCAATGCAAATATGGATATGCTTTCATCGGCAAACCGAGCCGAGCTCTTCCCGACAGACCGTCCCGTTCGCACGAAAACGCACGAGGATGTCAGCACATATTATGCCGAGGGCTCGAGCGCACATAACAGCCTCGTTGCCGACGGCTGCATAATAGAGGGCAAGATAGAAAACTGCATCATCTCCTCCGATGTGCGCATACACAAGGGCGCCAAGCTCTCCGGCTGCGTCATCATGCGCGGAACGGAGCTCGGCGAGGGCGTTATCATGAAAAACGTCATTGCCGATAAGCAGTCGAGCGTATCGCCCTTCCAAACCATCATTGGCAGCGAGAAGCTGCCGGTAGTGCTCCCGAAGGGCACCAAAATCTAAGGAGTTAAGCTAAACTATGTTCACAAGCCAGATTTCACGCGACGAGGTGCGCAGCGCAATAGAGGATAAGCTCTGCGCGCACTTTGCCGTGACAGCAAAAACCGCGACCGACGATCAGGTGTTTCAGGCAAGCGCCATCGTCATCCGCGAAATAATGAGCAGACTGCTCGCCGTTGAAGAGGCAAGATGCCCCGACCGCGAGGTGCACTATCTGTCCATGGAATTCCTCATGGGTCGCAGCCTCATGAAAAACGCATTCAACCTCGGCATAGCCGACGCACTCACCGGAGCGCTGACCGATCTCGGCCGCGATGCCTCGGATATATTCGAGGCGGAAAACGACGCCGGTCTCGGCAACGGCGGCCTCGGCAGACTGGCCGCCTGCTATATGGATTCGCTGGCCACGCTCGGTATCCCGGCGACGGGCTACTCGCTGTGCTACGAGCTGGGCATCTTCCGTCAGAAGATCGTTGACGGCAAGCAGACCGAGGTCGCCGACGACTGGCGCAGCGCGGCCGAAAGCTGGCTGGTTGCGCATAACGACGAGGCCGTCGAGGTGCGCTTCGGCGGAACGATCTCCCCGCGCTGGGACAGCTTCGGGAGATACCACGCCGAGCACACCGGATACCAGACCGTGACCGCCGTTCCGCGTGACATGCTCATCGCAGGCTACGGCGGCAACGAGGTCAATATCCTCCGCCTGTGGGACGCAAGGAGCACAAGCGCACTGGATATGTACCTCTTCTCCGAGGGTGAGTATGTAAAAAGCCTCGAGCAGCGCACGATGAGCGAGGTCATAACAAAGGTGCTGTATCCTGCCGACGATCACATCGAGGGCAAGACCCTGCGCCTTAAGCAGCAGTATTTCTTTCTCTCGGCAACCGCACAGTCTATCATAAAGACACATATGCGGCGCTTTAACGACATAAGAAGCTTTTCAAAGCACCACGCGATACAGATAAACGATACGCACCCGGCGCTCGTTATCCCCGAGCTCATGCGCATCATGATGGATGAGTACGGCCTCGGCTGGGACGAGGCATGGCAGCAGGTAAGCGAATCGGTAGCGTATACCAACCATACCGTCATGAGCGAGGCGCTCGAAAAATGGCCGCAGGATCTCGTGCAGACGCTCCTGCCGCGTGTTTGGGAGATATTGTGCGAGATTAACCGCCGCTGGTGCGAGTACCTCGTATCCAAATTCGGCAGCAGCGAAAAGGTCGGCAAAAACCTCATCATCCGCGACGGACAGGTGCACATGGCAAACCTCTGCCTTGCGGCCTGCTATAAGATAAACGGCGTTTCCGGTCTGCATGGTGAGATACTGAAAAAAGACCTCTTTAAGGATATCTGCGGGCTTCGCCCGGAGAGATTCACCTACGTCACAAACGGCATCGACCACCGCCGCTGGCTTGCTCAGGCAAATCCGCGCCTGCACGGGCTTGTCAGCGAGCTTCTGGAGGGCGATGAGTATCTCACCGAGCCCGAAAAGCTCATCGGACTTCTGGATTTTGCCGGCAGAAGCGAGGTGCAGCACCGCGTAAACGAGATAAAAAGACTCAATAAGTACGATTTTGCAAAGTTTTTAGCTAAAAACGACGGCTTTGCCCTCGATCCCGACGCGATACTCGATGTTCAGGTTAAGCGCCTGCATGAGTATAAGCGCCAGCTTATGTGCGCGATGCTCATAACGCGCCTGCAAATGCGGATACACGAGGATCCCAACGCCGACTTCACGCCGCGAAGCTTTGTGTTCGGCGCAAAGGCCGCCGCGGGCTACTACACCGCAAAGCGTATCATCGAGCTTATCTGCTCGCTGGCAGACGATATAGGCCGCGATCCGCTGTGCAAGGGGAAGCTCCAGGTCTGCTTCATGGAAAACTACCGCGTATCGGCAGCCGAAGCACTCATGCCGGCGGCGCAGGTGTCCGAGCAGATATCCACAGCCGGCAAGGAGGCCTCCGGTACGGGCAACATGAAGCTCATGCTCAACGGAGCCGTTACCATAGGTACGCTAGACGGCGCAAACGTCGAGATGTATGAGCGTCTCGGCGATAAGAACATGTTCCTGTTCGGTCTGAAGGCCGATGAGGTCACCGCACTAAAGGCATCCGGCTACGATCCGCAGCGCTATGCGCGCGAGGACGCCGAACTCGGCGCGGTGCTTGACAGGATAAGCCGCGGCTTTGCCGATGGCAAGAGCTACTCGGATCTTGTATCCGGCCTTTTGTATAACGGCGACCCGTATATGCTCTGCGCCGACTACCGCGATTACGTAAGTACTCACGACAAAATGTACTCGGTCATATCCGACCCGACAGAGCGTGCACGACTGTCAATCACAAATACTGCCGAGGCCGGCATATTTGCCGCCGATCGCGCGATAAAAGAGTATGCGGAGGGCATATGGGGAATAAGACTGTAGTAGTTATCGGCGCCGTAAACATGGATATATGCGGCCGGCCTGACAAAGCGCCGCGCATGAAGGATTCAAACCCCGGAACGGTCAGCTTCAGCCCCGGCGGCGTGGGCAGGAACATTGCGCACAATCTGTGTCTGCTGGATATTGACGTTAAGTTCATCGCCGCCATCGGCGACGATGTTTACGGCGACAGCGTGTATGAAAGCTGTGTAAAGCTCGGCATGGATATGCACTTAAGCCGCCGTATGAGCGGAGGCAGGACCTCAAGCTATCTCTACGTCACCGACGAAAACGGCGATATGCTCGTCGGCGTAAGCGATACGGACATATCCGCGAGCATTACGCCCGAGTATCTCAAGGCGCATATAAAGGAGATAAACGCGGCCGATGCCGTCGTCATCGACGCAAATCTCACGCGTGAGACCGTTGCATGGATAGCCGAAAATGTTACCGCGCCCCTGTACGCCGACCCCGTGTCCGCCGCCAAGGCAGAGCGTCTCAGACCGGCTCTGAGTAAGCTCACCGCCTTCAAGCCCAACGAGTTTGAGGCAAAGAGCATGACGAATGAAACGACCTCGCTGTTCGCGGCGGAGGCTCTGCTGCGCGAGGGCGTGAAGAAGGTCTTCGTCTCCCTCGGCAGCGACGGTATCGTCGCGGCGGAGGGCAGCGAGATAATAAAGCTTCCCTGCGAAACGACCGAGATCGTAAACTGCACAGGCTGCGGCGACGCGGCAACGGCTGCGATAATCTGGGCCGGTGTCAACGGTCTCGGCATAGTCGAAAGCGCGTCGGCCGCAATGAAGGCCGCCGCCATGTGCGCCGCCTGTTCCGAAACCATAAACTCCGAGCTCTGCCCGGAGCTTATAAGCTGAAAAAAATCTGCACTGTACCGGTGCAGATTTTTTATGTAAACCACACGATACGGCAGACTTTGCAAGACAAACAGTGTAAGCTCTATATACCACATACTACGGTGTATAGGAGGTACACTTATGCAAGCGACAAAGCTGCGCCCCGGAACGCGGCGGGGCGGCGTGATCTGGCTGCCGGTGGACGAGCTTGAGCCCAGCCCCGTGCAGCCGCGAAAAAACTTTCCCGACGGAGAGCTTCAGGAGCTCTCCGAGAGCATAGCCCAGTACGGCATTTTAAATCCCCTGACTGTGAGACTGCGCGACAGCAGGTATGAGCTCGTCGCAGGCGAGCGGCGGCTGAGAGCCGCACGCCTTGCCGGACTGTACGACGTGCCGTGCATCCTGCTCGACGTGAGCCTTGAGGACGCGAGCCTCATCGCGCTCGTCGAGAATTTGCAGCGGCGCGATCTTGATTTCATTGAGGAGGCAAATGGCTTAAGCCAGCTGATAAAGCTTTTCGGCATGAGTCAGGAGGAGGCGGCGCGCAGAATAGGCAAATCGCAGTCCGCGGTGGCAAACAAGCTGCGGCTTTTGAAGCTGCCCGAGGATGTGCTCGAATCGCTGCGCGATAACGGCCTTGCAGAGCGTCACGGCCGCGCTCTGCTGCGCCTGACGGACGAGAATGCTCAGCGTATGGCGCTGGAATATATGATAGAGCATGATCTGAATGTTGCCGCTGCCGATGCGTATATCGAGTCGCTTCTGCGTACACCTGAGGAGAAGCCCGACCCGAAGCGGACGTTTATCATGAAGGATGTGCGCGTTTTCGTAAACACCATCCTGCACGGGCTCAATCTCATGAAGCAGGGAGGCATTGCTGCCGGAATGAAGCGTGAGGAAACTGACAATGAACTGATACTTACCATATCTATCCCGAAAAATAAAGACTAATAGGACATACATATACCACCGTAGAATGATAACGGTGGTATTTTAAATGTCGGAGGCGCTGAAATGATAAGCTATTTTTCCGAACTGAGATACAAAGAGGTCATCGACGTACACACCGGCAGACGCCTCGGCTATGTGTGCGACGCGGAGCTTGACGAAGCCGAGGGGCGGCTCATTTCGCTCATAACGCCGGGGAAAGCAAAATTTTTCGGGCTTTTCGGCAGGGAGGACGACTATATCCTGCCGTGGAAATGCATCGTTCGCATCGGCGGAGACATCATACTTGTCGAGACCGCGGACGATCAGCCGCGCCGGCGCAGAAAAAAAGAAAAATTTTTTGACAAAATGGCAAAAAACTATTGAAAACCCGATGAAATTTTGATATTATATCAAGGCATTTCGCACGGGCACGGACTTTTCCGCATGTGACTACGGTTTGTGGGAAGGGAAGATGTGCTCGGAGGAAAAAACAAATCAGGAGGAAAAAACAAATGTCAGTAGTATCAATGAAGCAGCTGCTGGAAGCCGGTGTCCACTTCGGTCACCAGACCCGCCGCTGGAACCCCAAGATGGCCGAGTACATCTACATGGAGCGTAACGGCATCTACATCATCGATCTCCAGAAGACCGTCAAAAAGCTCGAAGAGGCTTACAACTTCGTTCGCGACGTTGCGGCAAACGGTCAGAGCATCCTGTTCGTCGGCACCAAGAAGCAGGCGGCGGAGGCAGTCAAGGAAGAGGCTTCCCGCGTAGGTATGTACTATGTCAACGCACGTTGGCTCGGCGGCATGCTCACCAACTTCAAGACCATGCGCACCCGTATCGACCGTCTTGCTCAGCTCAAGAAGATGCAGGAGGACGGCACCTTTGATATGCTTCCCAAGAAGGAAGTCATGAAGCACATGGGCGAGATGGAGAAGCTCGAGAAGTACCTTGGCGGCGTCAAGGAAATGAAGAAGCTCCCCGGCGCAATGTTCGTCGTTGACCCCCGCAAGGAGCACAACGCTATCGCAGAGGCCCGCAAGCTGCACATTCCCATCGTCGCAATAGTCGACACCAACTGCGACCCCGATGAGGTCGATTACGTTATCCCCGCAAACGATGACGCTATCCGCGCCATTCGCCTGATCGCTTCCACCATGGCAAACGCCGTTCAGGAAGGCCGTCAGGGCGCCGACGCTGAGGTCGAGGAGACCATGGCAGAGGCAGAAGCCGAAAAGGTAGACGAGGAATAATATATAAAGGCAGCTCCAAACAATTGCGCCTGCGATTCCTGCCGGATCTGTTGAGCCGTAAATGCGTTATTCTTTCTCGAAATACACAAAGTATTCCATCGAAAGAAAGCCTTTTTACAACTCAAAATCTCTCGGCAGGCACTCTTGGCAAATTGCTTGGAACAGCCTATGAAGGTCGCTTAACTATAAAAAGCAATAAGGGAGCATACCCTGCTCCCTTTCTTAAATACTGTAGGAGGAAAAAGTAATGGCATTTACAGCACAGGACGTAAAAACTCTCCGTGAGATGACCGGCGTTGGCATGATGGACTGCAAGAAGGCACTGTCCGAGTGCGACGGCGATATGGACAAGGCCGTTGAGTATCTTCGTGAGAAGGGTCTTGCAAAGGCAGCAAAGAAGGCCGGCCGCATCGCTGCGGAAGGCATGGCATATGCATCCGTCTGCCCCGAGTGCGGGGTCGGCGCAGTTGTTGAAGTAAACTGCGAGACCGACTTCTGCGCAAAGAGCGATCTGTTCGTTTCTTTCGTTAAGGATATCTGCAAGGTCGTCCTGAAGGACAACCCCGCAGACGTTGACGCACTTATGCAGTGCAAGTACCCCGGCAGCGAGCTGACCGTAGCCGAGACCATGCCCGAGAAGGTCATGTCCATCGGTGAGAATCTCCAGATCCGTCGTTTCGCACGCTTCGGCGAGAACACCTCCGTCGCTTACGTTCACGCAGGCGGCAAGATCGGCGTTCTCGTAAACCTTGCGGTAGAGGGCGGCATCGACGCTACCGAGGTCGGCAAGAACATCGCAATGCAGATCGCAGCTCTCAATCCCCGCTTCTGGGATAAGACTCAGGTCACCGAGGATGTCCTCGCAGAGGAGAAAAAGGTTGCACTCGCGCTTATGGACAATGACCCGAAGATGGCCTCCAAGCCCGCACAGGTCAAGGAAAAGATCGTCATGGGCAAGCTGAACAAGTACTATGAGGAAAACTGCCTTATGCAGATGGAGTTCGTTCGCGGCGACCTGTTCCAGGGCAGCGTTGAGAAGTACATTGCAGACGCGGCAAAGAAGCTCGGCGGCAGCATTAAGTTTGTCGACGCGGTTCGTTTCCAGACCGGCGAGGGCATCGAGAAGAAGGAAGAGGACTTCGCGGCAGAGGTCGCAGCCCAGATGAACATGGGCAAGAAGTAATTCCTGAATTTGATAAATCAAGATCCGGCAGAGGAAACTCTGCCGGATTTTTTGTGCTTATAGTGCCGTTACTCCGGCTTTGCGGGGGGCTCACCGTCGGGCTTTTGACCGCCGGGCTCACCGGATGGAGGCTGCATATCGCCCATATTTCCGCCGGGCCGGGCACCGGGCTGCGTACCGCCGGAGATGTTTATGACAAAATCATAGTTTCCGAGGTCAGAGTTTGCAGCGTTCATACAGTCATCGGAGGAGAGGATCGTGATATCGCCGGAGAGGACATTGAGCTCGGATGCTTCTATTGTAAGATGCGTGCCGTCTATCTAATATTCTGAGCTTTCGCCGGTGGCGGTGATCGCGCTGTCTGTGAAGGTGAAAGCTGCGTCGGCGGAATAGTTTTTGAAGCGGAATTGAAATGAAAAAAACACATATCTTTTTTCTACATAATTTTTGTTCGATCGCAGAGAATAAGGATTGCACAACAAAAATACGGAGGACCAAAGATATGAAAGCAACAGGGATAGTCAGGCGCATCGACGATCTCGGCAGGGTCGTTATCCCCAAGGAGATACGACGCACAATGCGTATCCGAGAGGGCGACCCGCTGGAGATATTCACAGACCGCGACGGCGAGGTAATATTCAAAAAGTATTCGCCTATAGGCGAGCTGAGCGACTTTGCGGCTCAAATATGTGACAGCCTGCATCGATCAACCGATGCAGTGGCTGCCGTGTGCGATCGCGACAGCGTTATTGCTGTCTCCGGTGCGTCAAAGCGCGACTTTCTTGAAAAACGCGTATCGCCCTCGCTTGAGCGAATCATGGAATCGCGCGGCAGCGTGAGATACGACGGCGGCGAGCCCATACACGTCATTGACGGAGACGAACGTTATTACGTTTCGGTCGCGGCGCCGATCATCAGCGAAGGTGACATACTCGGTTGCGTGATATTCGTAAACACGTCGCCTACCGCAGGCAGTGACATCGAGTTCAAGCTCGCGCAGACCGTGGCATCGTTCCTCGGCAAACAGATGGAGAGCTGAAAAAAAGCAGCCGCTTGGCTGCTTTTTTCTTTGGCATTATCAGACCTTTGCCAGGAAGCACTCCTGACTTTCAACCTCGGAATACAGGATGGCGCCGCTCTC
>OLOV01001724.1_pt1 | contig 16519 bp, 10 predicted proteins | sample 1672931 | NCBI WGS metagenome assembly OLOV01 (sample SAMEA3136738, study PRJEB25190) | human gut metagenome | biome: human gut; feature: human-associated habitat; material: faeces | place: Austria | collected 2013
TGCCGTTCTGTCTTCAATTCTCTTATCAATTCCGCAGAGAAGCGCGCCGCCTCCCGTGATGATAATTCCGGAATTGCTGATGTCTGCTGCAAGCTCCGGTGGAGTGATTTCAAGGACATTGTGCACTGCCTCGCAAATCGCATGAAGCGGTTCTTCCAGTGCGTCCATCATTTCATCGGATGTCACTTCGACACTCTTCGGGAGTCCTGTAACAAGGTCTCTTCCTCTGCATTCCTTGGTTACGACTTCGTCTCTCGGGAATGCCGTTCCGATGGTAAGCTTAAGTTCTTCTGCCGTTCTCTCGCCGATGTAGAGCTTGTGCTCTTTTCTCATATATTTGATGATTGCTTCATCGAATTTATCGCCTGCAATCTTAACGGATGTGCTGGCTACGATTCCGCCGAGGGAAATAACCGCAATATCCGTGGTTCCGCCACCGATATCGATTACCATAACCCCATCCGGCTTGGAAATATCAATTCCCGCACCGATTGCAGCGGCAACCGGTTCTTCCATCAGATATACATCCTTGCCGCCTGCCTGCGTGGCTGCTTCTCTTACCGCTCTTTTCTCAACTTCGGTAACGCCGCTCGGAACGCATACCATAATTTTAGGCTTAAAAAACCTGCCGCTTCCGCATGTTTTTCTGATGAAATGCTTCAGCATTCTCTCGGTTATGTCATAATCTGAAATAACGCCGTCACGCAGCGGTCTTACTGCTACAATGTTTGCAGGCGTTCTGCCAAGCATCTGTCTCGCTTCTTCGCCGACTGCAAGAATTTCGTCGGTGTCCTTGTTGATGGCAACAACCGAAGGTTCATTCAAAACGATGCCTTTGCCTTTTATATATACAAGTACATTGGCTGTACCTAAATCAATTCCAACTTCTGTCGCAAATCCCATTACCTATCTCCTCTTTTCTGTTGATATTAGTTATCATTTACATTTCTCAGAACATTATATATAATTTTTCAACTTTTTTCAATTTATTTGCGATAAATATTTGGATTTTTTTCTCTGAAGCACGCTGTGCCGCACTGTGTTCCGCATCGGCACATTCGCCCTCGGGCTCCGTTTCTTGTTTCATTTGGACTGGAATTTTCTGGGTTCATGCGGTTTTTACATTTTTTTGCCCTTTTTGACCCGTTTAATATAACAAATCCGCCTTCTGAGGCGGTTTTACCGCTCATTTCACCCATAATCCTCATGTTTCGGCTCTTTGGGGTGGGCTGGGCGAAGAACTTGAATACAATATGTAGTGTCCATTTTCGTTTGTATACTATATGTCGGAAGTCTCCAAAGAGCGTCTTACATTTTTGCCTTCAAAACGGCATTTTAATGTAATTTTGGGCTGCACAGGCAGTCCGTGCAGCTCGATTTCTGCTAAAGCTCGGCGATTTCCTCTTCGCTGAGTCCGGTGTTCTTCGCAATCACGTCAATCGGCGCACTTTCATCGTAATTTGTATCAAAGAGTGCGTTGTAGAGTTCAATCAGTTTCGACTTGTCGTGAAAAATTGTGACAAAGACAGAGTCTTTGTAGGTTCGTTTTACTTCCTGCTCCTGCTCTTGCGTTTGCACTTGTGGCTGTGCCTGTATATTCATATTCATTTTAGATTCTCCTCGTATAAGTATAGGAGAACGACGTCATTCTTTGTAAGCATTTTACATCTAATGGCAGATATTGCCAATACATATTTTTACATTTCGCTCGAAGGTTCTGAATGGATGCAAAAAAATTCAGACACCGGGGCGTATGTGCCCGATTGCCTGAGCAGTGTAGTGGTAAACTAAAATCGGAGGTTACCAGTGAAGTACACCAAAGAAGAACGCTTAGAGGTTAGCCGCAAAATTTATGAATCGGGACTGTCAAAGTCTCAAGGCAGGAGAAGTATTCGGCATAAGAGAAAACAGAAACGAGATTGATGAGTACATTAAATCCTTTAACGAAGAAAGACCTGCATACTCTCTGAACTGCTTAACACCGAAGCAGTTTAGAGAAACATATATGCAGGTCCAGAAAAAAATTTAAAAAGTACAATTTTTATTTATGCGTATCCAAAATATGTTGACTAGTGCAACACGGTCCGCCATGCTTTGTTCGACCACTGCGTGTAATATTTCTGTCCATCGATGATGCGAACGCCGCGAAGTTTGTAATAGTAGGTTTTGCCTGTTCTCAGATTTTTCGTATTCAGATAGGTTGAAACCTCTCCGTTCCCGGTCGCAAAGAATGCCTTCTTGCCGTAACCGCTGTTTTTCTTCACGGAACGGTAAATTTGAAAACGATCAACCTTATAACCTCTCGACTTCGTCCATGACAAAAGAATCTTTTTGTTCTTTGTGAGCTTGGACTTCAATGTGATACTTGTGTTTTCAACCCCTTCTTTGATATTTTTTATGGATTCGTCTGTCGAAGGGTTTGTCGGGTCAGTTGGCTTACTTGGTTCAGCCGACTCCGCCTTCTTCGCCGTCTTGATTTCGACTTTGTCGCCGGTCTTTAATCCGCTGAGCTGCGTCACAGAGCCCTTGGACACACCGTTCAGCAAAACATCCGTAATTTCGTAACCATCTGCCGCGGTGATTGAGAGCTTCGTTCCATCCGCGCTGAGTGTTGTTTGGAAGCCTTCGCCTGCCAAAATCGCCGGCTTCTGAATCGGCACATAACCGCCACCACCGCCGGAGCTGCTGTTTCTTGTGACGGTGAATTTGAGCGTTACTTCTGCTTCCGCCGTTTGCGTACCCTTTCCTGTCTTGATTGTGAGCTTTTCGTTGTATTCCCCGGGTTCGAGCCCCGCGTTCGGCTGTACAGTGAAAATTTCCATAGTTTCGTTCGGCGCAATCGCCTGACCGATTGTAACCGAGCTTACGTTATACTTACTGTCATTTTCCTGAAGCACTTCATCTAACAAAATCGATTCATTTCCTGTATTTGTTATCGACACTGTCTTTGCATCGGGCTGTGTATAGCCAGCTTTGGCAGTTCCGAAGTCTATCTCGGAAGGGGTCGCTGCAATGGCATACTTAGGCTCGCTTGTTTGAATTTTGACCCAGCGTTTTGCATAGGTTTCTTCATCCGGAGATTCTATTTTTATGGCATCCGTTTCTGTAGTTCCTGCTGTGACAATCGGGGTTAAACCTTCTGCGTATGTTGGCTGCGGGGATATTGCTTCAATGCTGCCTTGCTGTGCCTGCGTTTCCGCACTCGCGATGACGGTGCCGCCGTTGATATGAATATCCATGAATCGGATACCTATGCATTTACAATATTCATACTCCAAACTCTCTTTTGCCACTGCTTCCAGATATGCATTTTCAGAAACTGTCAAGGTTGGGGTTCTACTCGAGTCAGGACGTGCGGCTATTCCAAAATTGTTGTGTTCTGATATGCCCCCTTCCGCATGAAGGAATGCATTGTCTGACAAGTTTGCAGATAAATTTGATTTGACGCTTCCATCAAGATATATGCCTGCACTATATTCTGCCTGATTTCGTGATTCTCCTCCGAATGCATACACGCATGCATCGGCAGAAAGCGAAATTTTCGGTGTGTGAATTCCCGCACTGCGGCTGTATTCTGTAGCACTGTTACCTTGTTTGGTTACAGTTCCGCCATAGCTTTTCACGATGGCGTTCCCGTCAATAACTAAGTCGGTAGATACTCTCATTCCATAGCTGTGCCTATTTGCGAACCCGCAGACAGCACCCCCTCTTGCTGTAATCTTCGCATCGTCTGTTATCTTTACCATTTGGCTTATAATGCCTCCACTGTATGCACCGCCGAAAGAGCTCCTGCTTTCGCCGCCGTATGCTTCTACGACAGCATTTTCTTTTATAACGATTCCCTTAGGTGCAAAGAAAACTATTCCGGCACTTGTTCGCTGACCTCCCTCAAGTTGGTTCGAATTATCAACTTGTCCACCTTTTGCAATCAGCCTGCCGCTTCCGCATATCGTAAGCTGTCCGTCATAGGCATATTGATTTCCTATACCGTTAGAGGAATAAATTGTTCCGCCGATCTCTTCCCCCACAGCGTCCCCTGCTTGTACGAAGCTTTCCGTTTCTTCCTCTAAAACAATTGTAACTGAATCGCCCGGCACGAATATGCCATAGCAGTTTCTTTGCACATTGTCTGTTCCTTCCACCACAATCCTCGCGCCGGAAAGCGTCAAGGTTTTCGTCTCATGGTTCCACGACCAGCCTTCTGCGCTGTCGGTTACGGACTCAGTTGTAAAGTTAACTGTTTTTTCGGTTCTGTCCGTCGCTATATATTTTCCTTCTGTGCTTGTCAAGTCAAGCATGGTCGTTCTGATTACAACAGCGTTCGCGGCGGTTCCGTCCGCAGCATGCGCCACCCCCCCACTTCCGCTGAGCGGCATCATTGTAAATGTCACGCATAATGCCAGCAAAATTGCAAATAATCGTCTTTTCTTCCTCATCTCACCCTCCTATCTTACGCGGCAGGCGTATTTGCACTGTTTCAGCTTTGTCTGTGCAACTAACTTGCCATTCTTGTCATAGACCAGGATTCGCGCTTTGTAGTAGTAGCGCACACCCTTCTTTCCGCTTGTGTTGATATAGGTTTTGGTCTTTTTTGTAATCTTTGCTTTGTATGCAGAAGATTTCTTCGTGCTTCTGTAGAATTTATATTTTACCGTGTAGCCAAGTTTTTCCAAGGCTTCAATTGATGCGGCCGTTCTTTCGTCCATCTTCAAAACAACCTTGATGTTCTTGTTCGGCGTCCTTGAGGAACGCGCATACAGCTGCATTTTGGAAACCATCCCCTTAACAGATGACAGATTTGCATCATCGCCTGACGGATTGTCGGTCGGGTTGTCTGATGGGTCGGTCGGGATTGTCGGTGTCGTTCCGCCGCTCGAGCCGCCACTGCTTCCACCTGAACTTCCGCCAGAGCTGCTGCCGCTTTTAGCCTCAAAAATGGCCTTCACCGTTACTGCCGAATCTGGCATCACAAATCTATTTTCCTCAATCGTCACTCCTCCGGAAACAACTTCCCACGCCTTAAATCGATAGCCGTCATTTGGTTCAGCCGTAAGTGTAATTTCCGTACCCTTAGCTGCAATTGCCGGGTTTGCGGTGGCTTGACCCTTCCCGTCGGTCTGCACGGTTATCGCGTATTCCTTTTTTTCAGGCTCGAAGACTGCCTCTATGATTACATCTGAATCCGGCATTATGAATTTATCATTCTCAATTTTCACATCTCCGTAAACGACTCTCCACTCTTTGAACTGATAGCCTCTATCCGGTATAGCGATGAGGTCAACTTCTCTGCCCTTAGCAGCGATGTTCGGAAATGAGCCGGCATCGCCGATTCCGTCACCCACACGCACAATTATTTCGTGTTCCTGTTCCTCAGGCTCTCCGGGTCTTTCTGAAGAATCCTCATATTCCCACATTGCGGTCAGCTTAGAAACCCCTGCCGGAATCATCTGATACGGTGCATAAAGCTTTCCGTCGCTGCCCTTCCATCTGAAATAGTATCCGTCGTTTCCCTCGGGACGAGTAAGCATCTTCGGGTCTGGAGGATTAAAATTCTGGTCTGCCTGCACGGCAAATCTCATTTCGCCGACATTCGCAAACCCGCTGCCGTTCAGATCGATGAAAATCTCCCTAATGCCATTCTTTCCAATCTTATCCGGATTCAAAACTTCCAACACCGGGCGGTAGTAGGTCTCGCCCGGCATAGACTCTACACTTTCTTTGTTGAACCCTCTCACGCTAAGTCTCCCTCCGCGAGTGCCACGATAGCTGTCGCCAAATCGGCGATAAGCGTCCTGTCCGAATGAATAATTTCCCCACCAGTTTTTTATGTACTCAGTTGCCTTATCATCCAAATCCTGGCTCGCCTTTGTCACAATCACATCCCATTCATTATTTGACGGCTCCGCTTCACCAAGAAAAGCAGTACTGAAATCATTTCCTACGGATGGCAGGCGAAACTGATAATCAATTCCTGCACTTGTGTAGTTTTTTCCGAAAACCAGACCCTTTGCATCAAGGTTGCGCCACTTCTCATTGTTTGCAATCCCATAGTCTGAAATAAATAAATTATGCTTGTATGCCGGAACACTCCGGACGGTTTCTCCGCTCTTCTCAAGTTTATAAGCCTCAATTAAACCTACATAAGTAAACGGAACATATTTAAAACTTGTATCCGGCAGAGACTGGTTTGTCTGCCAGTCCGGAAAATTCAGTTCACCAGACAAGTCAAAATAATAGGTTGCTCCAAGCGTAAGATTAAGCTGTTCCTCTATAGCCCATTGTGCCGTAAGCATACTGACCTCGGCAGACACATCCTGCCCCGGTTCGTAAAGATTGCCGTTTTCGTCCCGCCATCTGAAATAATTTCCCCACACATTTTCAGGACGAGACAGTCCCGTCTGTGCAGGTGCCTTAAAACTACCCTTGCTTTCTATTACAATCTTGATGTTTTCTGCACTGCCGTTGAGCGTTCCTCCGCCAAGATTAAGTGTGAGTTCCTTTATGCATTTTGGATCCATTCTGCAGTCATAGCTGCCCTCCAAAACAGGACGATAACCTGCTTTTACTTCAGGATCTTCACTTTTCCATACAGCCATGCCATTTGCCCTCAAAGCTCGTTTGGTGCTGCTACCCGCTTCCATATCCTGGCACCAGGAATAAACATTGAGGTCATTTTTTATCAGACCGGCATCTTTTTTCAAAATAGCATCCCACTCATTTTCCTGCGGTATTCCACCTCGGGAAGCTTCCTCTGCGGGCTTGCTGCCGCCTGTCGGAGTGCGCAGGTAAAATCCCAGCCCCGAATTTCCGACCTTGCAGTTTTTTCCGTACATGAAAACCGCATTTGCATCGTAAAGTTCCTTCCAGGATACATCATTCATAATATTGTGCTCCGCTATGAACAGAGGTCTCGTGTATGGAGATGCCGAGAACATCTCTTCTGAGTCTTGATCCGCGTCCGTCAGAGAATAGGAATCTATCATGCCGACATAAGTGAACGGTACATAATGTAGACTTGTATCCGGGAGCGCGTTATTTACTGTACCCGGAATTTCCTTATCTGCCAGATAAAAGTAATAAGTTTCACCTATCGTAAATACAAACGGCTCTTCCGAAGAGCCCGGTGTTGCTGCATTCGTATTTTCATCCGCCGCATATGCCGCTCCGCCTCCGCTGAGCGGCATCATTGTAAATGTCACGCATAATGCCAGCAAAATTGCAAATAATCGTCTTTTCTTCCTCATCTCACCCTCCTATCTTACGCGGCAGGCGTATTTGCACTGTTTCAGCTTTGTCTGTGCAACTAACTTGCCATTCTTGTCATAGACCAGGATTCGCGCTTTGTAGTAGTAGCGCACGCCCTTCTTGCCGCTCGTGTTGATATAGGTCTTGGCCTTTTTTGTAATCTTTGCTTTGTATGCAGAAGATTTCTTCGTGCTTATGTAGAATTTATACTTCACCGTGTAACCGAGTTTTTTCAAGGTTTCAATCGAAGCTGCCGTCTTTTCATCCATCTTCAAAACAACCTTGATGTTTTTGTTCGGAGTTCTGGATGAACGTGCATACAGCAGCATTTTGGAAACCATGCCCTTAACGGATGACAGATTTGCATCATCGCCTGACGGATTGTCGGTCGGGTTGTCTGATGGGTCGGTCGGGATTGTCGGTGTAGTTCCACCGCCTGAACCTGCCCTTCCTTCCTCTACGGATACACTGATTTGTGTACTTCCCTGCTCAGCATTCGTGTCAATTGCGCTTAAATCTACTGTGCCCTGCATCTCAAAAATTTGACTTTTGCGGCTGTTTCTATTGTAGTTTGCCGTATCTGCCATCCATTTTACAGGTGCCTGCGCGATTTTGCTGTCGTCACCGTTCAGTTTAACCATAACGCTTGCCGGAAGAGCCTCTATAATCTTTGACAGTGCCGTTCCGTTTTCAAATCCTTCTACAGCTTCCGGATGAATAATCTCGTGTTCTTTGATTTCCTCAAAGGCCGCTGTAATGATGCTTCCGTCCTTCGGCTGCTCGTAGCTGTACTCTTCACCGTCTCTCGTCACCGGAATTTCTGTACCGGACTTATTGGTTACCTTAGCGCTCGCCGGTGTATATCCCGCTTCGCCTTCAAGACGGAATGTAATGGTTTCGCCCTCATACGCCTTCAGACCGGAGTCAGTCATTGGTCTGTCGACGAGAAATACTCTGCCATGCGAAATCTCTCCCATTGAGATACTATAGGTTTGGGCAGCGTCAATCTTGAATCCTGCATAGGTGTGCAGAGAACGTTCTCCTCCCTCGCGAATAAAAATCTGTGGATTTTGTCCTGAAATATCGAGCGTTCCGTAAATGCGAAGACGCTGTGCCTTTTTGGAAGTCTTATCATACGCCGTACTTTCTTTATCCCAGTTTACCGGCACCTTAAGATACTCCGCAAAAAACCCTGTAGCGTTCAGTGACTCGCGCAGTGACTTCGTTGTAATAATCCACACATTGTCATCAAGCGGCAGCTTAGAGATGTCTGTTCCGTTTGGATAGGAATAAATGCTTTCCATCGACGTGCCTGCTTCCAGGTAATTGATTAGCACCTTAATGTTAGTATAGGTAGTCGTGTTCCCACAGCTGTCTGTGAGGACAATGGTATGTGGAGGGTCTTTATAATCCTGCTTTCCCGAAACTCTTGGCTCCGGCTCATCCGCTGCAATCGTGTAAACACCGTTCGCGTCCGGTAGTAAAATTTCATTGTTATCCCTTACGGTTACCGGGCTCCCGTCCGCATCTTCTACCGTAAATTTTAGTCCGTTCCAGTAATATGCGTCGTCGCTCAGCTCGTTCGTATCCACTTTAGCAATCGGCGCAGAGCCATCCAGCACAATTTTTGAGGAGGAAACGTAGGTCGTGCCCTTTGCGTTTTCTGCCTTCGCATAGATGTAAAATTCATCTAAGTTTTCTATGATGATTGCTCCATTTTCGCCCACTAGTGTCCATTGAATTTCGCTGTTTTTCAGTTCCTCTTCCTGCAAAGATGTCCCCGAAACATAATATTCTGCAGAGCTGTTTGTATCTGTTGTTACGGCAAACTGTATGCTGCCATCTTTCGGCAAATAAACGGTTTCATCACTATTTGCCTCGTAGGAAGTCCAGCTTCTGTCGTCATTTTGAGTGATAGCTACTTTTGGATACTCAGTTGCCTGCTCAAGCCTAAAGGTGCAATTCTCTTTAATCGGGTCCAATTGAAAACCGTATTCTTTTCTATCCGCATCATACTGATAGTCGTATTTTTCAGATTCATCGCCAACCTTTATAATCCTTGCCGTTGCGTTCTCCGGCAGACCGAGCTGAATAAAAGGCTTACTTCCATCATTAAATTCGTGGCTGTAGATTGTTTTTCCATCGCTATCTTTAATTATCACGAGAAACTTCTGATATACCGATACATTTTCTATTGTATTTGTATTTCCGGCATAGTCCTTTACTGTAATTGTCACACTATAAGGATTTTCCGGACTTCCGAATGAGCCGCTGTTCGCAGGAATTTGATAGCTTCCATTTACCTTCTCCAGTTTCTTATTCCCCAGCCACACTTCTTCGACGCCGGAAGCCACTTCTCCCTGCTTTGCCTCATCTGTTACATAGAAAGGCTGGAAGCCCAAAGGTGATCCATCCGGCAGGCTAGGTATATAATAGGCTCCATTTGATTTGATGCCGGTAATCGTTGGTGCCTGGGTATCCTGTTCGATTGCCATATCACATTTAACACAATACTTTTGATGTGTCTCTGTGTTCCAATCAAGATTATCGTGTCTTTCTTTCGCAGTAAGGTTGTAAAACATCCGCGCGTCGCAGGTTTGACAGACATATATATGATATCTCCCCATATTTTTGGTACGTGCTGCAGGTACACATTGATGCTTTGGTGCTTTCGTTCTAAAGGTAAGCTCTGCCGAAATTGTAATTTTGCCGTACCCCTGCGCATCCGGAAGGGATAATTTGGTAAAATCAATTTCCGTTTGTGAGGTGCCGGTAATGCTGTCCTTAAATGTCTTATATCCTCTGATGCCGTCCAAAGACAGGCATTCTGCGGTAATATTCATATCCACAAAATTATCCTTAGTCAGGACAATCTTGATATCGGTTTCCGGAGCCTCCGCCCCGTTGATAATCGCGTCTGAATTTCGGTAATTTGCTCCATTTCCGAAAGCTACCGGAGAGTTTCCGATATTCTTTCCGCACTCAGCTTTGATATACCCGCCGCTGAGATGAATACTATCGCCTGAAGCGTCGATACCGCCGCCGATTCCGGCTCCTCCGTAGGATTTCGCATGGACATTGCCGCCGGAAATATAAATCTTCTGTCCGATGGCATCCGAGCCGCCGCCGATTCCTGCACCGCCGTAAGTGCTTCTTGCATTCACGGTGCCTCCGGTGATTTTAATGTTGTCTGCCCTGACAAACTGTCCGCCGCCAATTCCCGCGCCGCTGGTACGGCCTTCAGCGGTAACCATGCCGCCTGAAATTTCGATATCGGAGACGCTGATGTTTTTCGCTTCATCTTCCGTATTCACAGAGCCGCTGCCGATGCCTGCGCCGCCGCTGCCGGCCTTGGCGGTAACCGTTCCGCCATGAATCCGTATGCTCTTCGCGCTCTGCGTGAAACCGCTGCCGATGCCGGCTGCAAAGTCTCCGCCCTTCGCCTCAATTTCTCCGCCGTAAATACTGATACGGTTTCCGCTTCCTCTTCTGCCGCCGCCGATGCCCGCGCCAGAAGGACCGCCATTTGCGGTAATCTTGCCGGACATAATGTTAATACGTTCACCGGTTCCGTAACGGCCGCCGCCGATACCGGCACCGTTCTTACCGCCGGTCGCACGAATTTCTCCGTTCCACTTGGTATTCGGCTCAGTTGTGCCGAAGTAAAGGCCCACACCGTGTCCATACATATCAATATTATACCAGTTCGTGTTGCGGTCTGCCGAACCGCCGATTCCTGCTGCATACAGACCCCCGTAGCAATACAAGCCTGTGCCGCCTGCGACCAGAATATGCAGATCTTTCTCACTGCGGTTTTTTTGAATTGCGGCGCGATAATTTGCGCCGTGAAGGTCAGAGTTTCTTCCGTAAAAATACAGATATGCCGATGCTTTATTGTTAATCTCAATTGCCGGGGATTTGCTTCCCTCATCCATATGAATGGAAATGCCGTCAATGAAAACATGCGGTGCGATATCTTTGAAAGTCGGTTTCTGAATCTTAATTTTATGATTGACCTTTTTATTCTCAGAACTGTAAATTCGATAGGTTTTGCTGTCCTTAATAACGATGTCCCCGCTTACTTTGCTGATGTCAATTTCCTTGTCAAATTTATTTGGAATGTCCAGATATTCTCCTTCAGCGCCTTTTCCGGCTGCCGCATACGCCGTCATTCCTTCGATTCCGGCAAGCGGCATCATCATGAATGCCACGCACAGCGTCAGCAGAATTGTCAAAATTCGCTTTCCCCTCTTCATTTCGTCCCCTCCTTCTTTTCATTTGCCATACGTCCGTTTCGTTCATGGAGTCGTACGCAAAGCAATGTGAAGACAACAGCCGCAAAAAACGAAACAACCGCAACGAAAACATAGCCGCCGGCGCTTTCCGACAGCAGCGTCGCACCGTTCATGCCCTGTACCAAAGCTTCCTTGCCTGTACCGCCCGAAAGTTCCGCAATCGCACCCACGAGCAGGCACGAAAAAATCACGCACAATGCGGACAGGCATCGGATTGCCCGTTTTTCTTTCTTTTCAATCATATGAGCCGCGCGCAGTTTCGCCTCGCTGACTCGTTTTTTTGTCTCGTACATGCTGAATTCCTCCCTCTTATCTATATAGGGACGAAAAAAGGAAAAACTACGCAGACTTAAAGATGTTTTTTTTGAGGAACAAAACCAACAAAAGAGTGGTTACCGGTATGAAATACGCGATAACCTGCAGCGTCCCGCCGACGCTGACAAGAAGATTGTAAATGGCATGATAGACGATTGCAACGAACAGAATGCCCGGAAGGCAGACCGACCGGAGCATGCGGTTTTCCCACACGAGAAGAAGCCCTTCGGAGTAGGCACCTCCGCAGACCACATGCATCGCACCCGCGCCGAAACCGCGAATAAGCAGAAATCCAATCTGCTCCGCACCGTTTCCCGTCAGATAGCAGATATTTTCGAACGTCGCAAAGCTTACCGCCGTTATAATCGCCGCAAGCCTGAACTTTTCAATCTTAGGCTCGAAAATCACCATGAAAAACAGCAGCGGAAGGAGCTTCATAACCTCTTCAATCACAGGCGCAATCTGCGTGGTCGCATTCATGTTGTCAACCCCATAGAAGGCGCAGAAGAACGTGTTCAGATACGCCGAAAGCATGCACATCGTCATGCCTGCGAAACAGAAACAAAACACCGCCCTGTATTTTTTGTCGGTGCAGAGCATCGCGATAAAAAGCGGCGCCGTTATGCAGACGTAAATATTTTCTATATTTGTCATTTCCCCACCGCCTTTCTCGTCGCCGGAAGCATCGCAAAGATTGCCCCGGAGAGCAAAAAGTCAAACCAGAAATAAGGGTTTGAAAGCGTGTCGCTCACCCAGAAACACGAACTTGTCCACAGCGCATATTCGAGCACAACGAAGCAGAGCACCGTGATGTGAAAAAATCGCATGCCGCGTGTGCTGCTGCCGCCTTCTGCTTTTTTCTTCCGTCTGCAGAACACCAGCCCGCGAATTGCGAGCCATGCGGCCGCAGCCGTTGCTAAGCACATGAGAATATTAAAAAATACATCACCGTGTGTGATGTACAGGATAAACTGAGGCACGCAGAAAACCGGGCAGAGCCAACAAAGTTTCGTGCGAAAATTTTTTTCCTCGTCGGAAGGCAGAGTCAGTTCGATTGTAAGCAGAAAGACATAGCTTGCAATCCACCCGAGTTCCGACACATAAAAAACCTGCGGCGTAGTACCGAGAAGCAGCACGTGCAGCGTCCAGTACAGTGTCCCCAGGCTGTAGGTTCCGAAAAAGCAGGCAAGCAAAAAATACGGCTGTCTGCGCATCTTTGCATACAAAACCGATGCCATCACGCAGCCGATAGCTGAAACAACGAACTGTAGGAGATAATCCCAGAATTCAATCATACTTGCCACGAAGTTACGCCCTCCCTTTCCAGATGCCCGCGCAGGGATTTTCGCCCGCGGTAAACAAGGTCTGCAATCTGTTTCTCGCTCTTTCGCATGACCGCCGCCGCTTCCGCATGCTTCATGCCCTCGAAATACACAAGATACAAAGCCTCGCGATAGTCCGGGCTGAGTCTGCCCATGCACAGGTGAAGAATTTCTCTTCGTTCTTCCGTCTGCACGACCGCCTCCACCAGAATATCGCTTTCCGGCTCACTCTGCAGTTCTTCAAAACTGAACGCATGATTCCGCCGCCGCTTCTGCACGCAGCGAATGGCAAGATTTCTTGCCGCTTTGTATAGGTAGGCCTTGACGCCGCCCTCACGGATTCGCGGTCTTTTTGCAATTAAATACGCAAAGAGATCTATCATAAGATCCTCCGCTTCGTGGACATCATGAATATAGCCGTCTATGTAGAGGGTGAGGCTGTTGCCGAAACGTTCAACCAAAACCTCAAGTGCGTCCTCATCCCCTTCAAGAAAGCTTCCATACACTTCATAATCACTTTTCTCCGCAAAAATACTCTTTCCCATACGGGTATTATACACCAACCATGGTGCCCATGAAAACAGGAATTTGTGCATTTTCGTCAATTATCGCATAAATATACGGTCTGTCGAGGCGTACCGTGTATTCGTTAAGCGGAACCGGCACGGAGGTTGCTTTTACAAACACGCCCGTCACTGCCGCGGCTTTCGTGCCTTCGCGGTCCACTTCGATAAAGGTTTTGTGTATAATATCGCCGACAAACAGGTTCTCGCCGTTTGCCGTGCCCATTTTGCTGAGGTCTGCGTCCGCAGAGCTGAAAACATCTTTGATTCCCATTTTCTTAAGGATGCTCACCATCGCATCCGTGGAATATTCACTCTTAAAGGACGGCATCACCGCATGCACAGTCGCCTCTTCACCGGAGTTCAGAAACGCGGCAAAGCTGTCCCCATCCATCTGCGCAAGATACTCTTTCACGCTGATGCCTTCGTTCGGCAGAATTGCCACAAACCGATAGCCTGATTGGTACGGCTTGGTAAACCCCGTTGCCAGCTTGTCACGTAAAAACGTATCCTCGGTCGAATACATCATGTTCATTTTCTTCTTTTTGCCGTTTTCGAGCGTGAAGTTTTCCTTCTTTACCTGGAATTTCTCGTACGGCTCCGCCCATTTATCCTGAAAAGCCACTGCATTCGCAAGAACCGTCATATCGCTTGGGTTCAAGCGGTCTACGAGCTTCTTAATCATGCCGTCGGTCTGTTTGTCAACCCATTTATTGATTTGATTGACAGTTGCATCGTCGAAGTTTCCGCCCTTTATTTCCGCATCAAACGACTTTTTTAGGAGTTTCTTGTAAGCGGCGTCCGGTTTGAATCCCGCTGCTTCGTTGTACCAAAAAGCGTTTGCGATATTAATCTTGGTTTTGCGGTTATCGCTCTTGCTCTCCTGCGCCGCCGACCACTCCTTGACCCACACGTTCATGTCGTCTGTCTTCATGCCGAATGTCTTTTCCATCTGAGTCTTCGTATCGCCCGCAGCTCCGTTTTCGACCATTCCCATCGCCATGATTACGGAAATCGGCGAAACCATCGAGTTCTTCTTGCTGCTTGCAGCCTGTTTGAAAATTTCTACCGAAACGTTCTGCATTTGCTCGCCCCCATAAATGTATGAATCATATGCACCGCTGTGTGTGATGCTCTTGCTCGGCACAGCTCCCCAATCGTCGTCACAGAGTTCGTGTGTCGCCGGAGCCTCGGCAGTGAGATTTCCCGCTTCGTTTCCGGCCTTCTCGCCGGTTTCCTTCACATCGCCGGATGCATTCACATTATTGTTTTCCGCGGCATTCATGTCATTCTCTGAAACATCGCCGGCATTGGCATCATAAGGTGCGTCAACCATCGGCAGTGCAACGAATTCGCCCGAAGGCTCAAAGGTTCCGGCAATGATTTCGTCGAGCACGCCGCTTGAGCCGACTGCAATCATCACGCATGCCGCCGCTGCTGCGATTCCCCCTGCAATCTTAAAACGCTTCCTGCGGGAAGCAGGCGCAGATTTTGCTCCTATGCCGGCGGCTGCCGCCGCTGTCTCTTCTGCCTTCTGCTTCTCGGCCTTTGCAAAAACGCTCTTTATGAACTCCTCTCTCGTCTTCAATTAAAACTCCTCCTTTTCGCCGAGTATGTCTCGGAGCGCTTTCTTGCCCCGATACACCAGATTCTCAATCTGTTTCCGGCTTCTCCCCATGATTTTTCCGGCATCGTCGTACGACATTTCCTCCAGATAGACAAGGTGAATCGCAATTCGGTACTCGTCTTTGATCTGTTCCAGTGCCTCGCTGAGCCTTCGTTTTCGGTCTTCTGCCGCCACCGCCTGCTCAAGTGTCCGTAAATCGGCGATTTCCCCTATCTCATCAAGCGGCACCGGCTTCATCCTCTTGTGCTTCCTAAGCCAATCGACCGCTTTGTTGCGTGCAATCGCAAACAAAAAAGTCTTAAGTGAGCTTTTTCCCTCGAAGCGCTCCGGATGAACGATGAGCTCGACAAACGCATCCTCTGCCAAGTCCTCTGCCGTATCCAAATCATTTACATATCTGTGGATAAAGAAAATTAAATTTTCCCTGTAAAGATCCACGATTTCTCCAAAAGCCTCCTGGTCCCCGTCAATAAAACGGCGGTAGCTTGCTGCCCCGTTATCCATTCGTGCCTCCTATCCCTTTTCATATATTTAGTCGCAGGTTTTGCTGTAAACCCTCACTGATACTTTCATTTATCATTCAACTTCTTACCGAATATTTTACTTGTGCCGCCGCATGCTGTCAACCGTACAAAAAAACCTTTCACCGTCTTCGTTCAGCACATGCCCATGCCCCGGTGCCCGTGCATAAAATGCTCGATTTTTCTATCTTTTAGGGCGGCGGACCAAAAAGATAGAAAATCGAGCTTCCGCCCTCGGATGAGCCAGGAGGTCGCATTCGCCGCATGCACATCTTCTTTTTTTCGGTTTTGCGGATGCGAACAGTCTATAACATTGAAATTCCAATGATTCTCAGAATCATTGGAATTTTTCTTTTTATATGGTTCGACGGCTTGCCGGGCGGCACCCGGCCGACGGGGCTTCGGCAACAGCCTGTTCTGAGGCTTTTTTGCTGTTTTGGGGGCATTTGCAGGCCGCCGGTTTCTATTTTTGAGGCGTTTCGGCCAAAAAGATATTACTTTATGCACAATTATCCATTTTTTGACATTTTGTCTCTGCAGGCACGCAAAAAGACCGCTACGCGGTCTTTTTACTCATTGGCGGAAGCGGTGGGATTCGAACCCACGTGCCCTTGCGGACAACCGCATTTCG
>OLOV01001726.1_pt1 | contig 16509 bp, 13 predicted proteins | sample 1672931 | NCBI WGS metagenome assembly OLOV01 (sample SAMEA3136738, study PRJEB25190) | human gut metagenome | biome: human gut; feature: human-associated habitat; material: faeces | place: Austria | collected 2013
CGCCCTGCGGCTGCTGCTGTTCGCGGTGATATCGCATTCGCCGTTGACAAAGACAGTCCAGGTGTACTCCTCATCCTGGTTCCGGGCGTTGTTGCAGACGGTGGCGCCCAGATCCTTGTAGACGTCCTGCTCATCAGTGTTAGCGGTGTAGACGTAGTCGGGGGTGTTGGGGACGGTGATGATCTCGTCCTTGTCCAGCATGCGGACCATGGAGGCGATCAGGCCGCCGTCCTCGGTCAGAGTATCGGTCTTGCTGGTGTCGCCGGCATCGGTCTTGACATTGTAAGAGCCGGTGCCCCAGGTGGTGGCGGGACGGCCATAGATGGTCTCGGTGTCGGTGCGGTACACCAGGTCGAAGTTCTTGTAGCCCAGGGTCTGCAGGTAGTTGAACTCCAGGGAGTAGATGATGCCCTGGTTCTCGTTGTAGTACACACCCAGCAGCTCGTTGTACTGAACAGGCACGGCCTTGGTCAGGGCGTTGAACACCAGCTCAGCCACGTTGTCGCGGGTCAGGCCCTCGTTGGCGGTCAGCTTCAGGTCGCCGTACAGGCCCAGAGCGGTGCCCTTGGCGGTGGCGGCCAGCATCCAGTCATTGCCGAAGTCAGCGGCGCTCTGGAAGTAGCCCAGGGCGCGGCACAGCATCAGCACGGCCTGCGCGGTGGTCACGGTGGCGTTGGGGTCAAACTTGCCCTCGCCCACGCCGGCCACGATGCCCAGGCTGGAGCACAGGTTCACATAGCCCTCCGCCCAGGCGGGGACGTCGGTGAACACGCTGGTCTCCGCGAACTGGTTGACGTTCACACCGGCGCCATACAGCATGGTGCAGATGATGACCGCCATCTCGGCGCGGGTGACTACGTTCTCGGGGCCGAAGGACCCGTCCTCGTAGCCCTCGAACATGCCGATGGCAGAGGTGACCGCCACGGCATCCTGATTGACGATCTCGGCCTTGTCGGTGAAATCGTCGATACCCTTAGCGCTGGAGCCCACGACCATCATGCCCAGGAGCATAACGGAAGCCAGAGCCAGGCTGAGAGCACGCTTCAGGTTTCTCATTGGATATTCCTCCTTTTTATATTGACAAAAGTCGCTGTTTTCTGACAAACTGGGCCTTTTCCAGAACATTTCGGCCCACTATGCCTGTACAACACTTCTGACACAGGAGGAATTGGTTATAAAAAGGGGAAGATCAAGGGAAAAATCCCCGAGATTACGCCTAAAAAGTTTCCCTGGTAGACATTTGGTAGACACATGAAAACAGAAGGGGCGGCGAGGCCCTGAAACTCCAGGCCACCGCCGCCCTTTTTTGGTAGACTTTTGGTAGACATTTTTATTTTTGAGAGACGAGAAAGAGACGGAATCGGTTGCGTGATTTATGTTTAGAGATTATAATGGGGCCGTAACATTGATCAGAGAAGCTTTCCAAGGGAGAGCGGATCATGACAGAAAAGGAGCGATCTATGTCCATTTTGGTGAGCGGTGGCGCCGGATATATCGGCAGCCACATGACGGTACTGCTGGTCAAACAGGGCTATGAGGTGGTCGTGGTGGACAATTTGCGTACCGGGCACTGGCAGTCTATCAAGGGAGCGCAGAAGTTCTGCGTGGGAGATCTGCGGGACACCGCCTTCCTGCATCGGGTATTCTCAGAGAACAGGATCGACGGCGTGATCAATTTTGCGGCCTGCTCCCTGGTGGGCGAGAGTGTTGTTGATCCGCTGAAATACTACGGAAATAATGTGGAGGGCGCGGTGTCGCTGCTCTCAGCGATGAAGGCGCATGGCGTGGATAAGATTGTGTTCTCCTCCACGGCCGCCACCTACGGAGAGCCGGAGAAGCAGCCCATCGAGGAGTGCGACCGTACAGAGCCGACCAACCCCTACGGCGCCACAAAGCTGGCCATCGAGAATATGCTGAAATGGTGTGACAGAGCCTATGGCATCCGCTATGCGGCGCTGCGCTACTTCAATGCCGCCGGCTCCGACACCGAGGCGGGCATCGGTGAGGATCATAACCCCGAGTCCCACCTTATCCCGCTGGTGATGAAGACGGCGCTGGGACAGCGCGGCCATATCGGCATCTTCGGCGAGGACTACCCCACGCCCGACGGCACCTGCGTGCGGGACTACATCCATGTGAAGGATCTGGCGGAGGCGCACCTGCTGGCATTGGAGTATTTGGCACAGGGCGGCAGCAGCGATGTGTTCAATTTGGGCAGCGGAACGGGCTATTCCGTGCGGGAGATCATAGACACGGCGCGCCGCGTCACAGGCAGGCCGATACCGGTGAGGGCGGAGCCGCGCCGCAGCGGTGATCCCTCCGTCCTGATCGCCTCCAACAAAAAGGCTGCTGAGGTGCTGGGCTGGAAGCCCAGCCGCAGTCTGGAGCAGATCGTTGCCGACGCGTGGGCGTGGCACAGCGGCCATCCCAACGGCTATGAGGGATAAACCTTGTATCGACTGAGACCCTTTGGGACACTGGGTGGAAAAGAGGTCCCTGTCATAGAGCTTTCCACCAGCCGTTGTGCCGTGGAGCTGCTGCCCTACGGCGCGGCTATCCGCGCCCTCCGCGTGCCGGACAGAGAGGGCCGCATGACGGATATCTGTCTGGGCTACGATGCACTGGAGAGCTACCGGGAGCTGGACGCCTGTCTGGGCGGCACCATCGGCCGCTGCGCCAACCGCATCGGCGGGGCGCAGTTCACCATCGACGGCATAACGTACCGCGTGACAGCCAACGAGGGAGAAAACTGCCTCCACGGCGGCGTCGAGGGCTTCCACAAGAAGCTGTGGGACTTCACCTGCGCCGAGAATGCGGTCACGTTCACCTACACCTCCCCCGACGGGGAGGAAGGCTTCCCCGGCGCTGTCCGTGTGGAGGTCACCTACCGCCTGACAGACAGTACGCTTACCATAGAGTACCGGGCGGCAGCGGAGAAGGACACCGTGGTCAACCTGACGAACCACGCCTATTTCAATCTGGGCGGTCACAACAGCGGCGAGGTGGGCGGCCATGTGCTGACAGTGCGGGCTGACCGCTATACCCCCACCGACAGCGGCAATGTCCCCACAGGGACGCTGGCGGAGGTGGAGGGGACACTGCTGGACCTCCGTGCTCCCACGGAGATGAAGAGCCGTCTCCGCAATATATCTCTGAACGGCGGGCATGGATATGATCACAACTATGTTCTCAATGTGGGGCAAGCACCGGCGGCGGAGCTGTGGTGTCCCGCCACTGGCATCGGAATGGAAATGACCACCTCAATGGAAGGAATGCAGCTATATACGGCGGGATGGCTGACGGAACGCAGCGGAAAGCAAGGGGCACTCTATGGGCCTTTCCATGGGATCTGCCTGGAAACACAGCGGTTTCCGGACGCTGTGAATCTCGCGGCCTTTCCCTCTCCCATCCTGCGGGCCGGTGTGACATACCGTGAGAATACCCTTTATCGCTTCTTTGTCCGATAGGACGCGGCAAAAGCAGAGCCGAAGATACCCCCATGCCGTGGGATGCCATAATCAAAAATTATCGACAGCCGCAGGCCATCGCTTTGAATGGCCTGCGGCTGTTCCCGCAGATTACCTCATGGTCGATTCGGCAGCGATTATAGCGGAGCAACGCACCTTAAGACTGGCGAACCGAATCATACTTGGAATCGCCCAAGGCTTTGAGATAGGCATCGTATGCTGCTTCCAAGGAGGAATACTCTTCTCCATTTTTTAGAACCTGCTTATACTCGGCCCGCATAAGTGATTTTGAGATGGTGACATAATTCTTGCCATTTCGCTTGCCGGTTGTGGTTTCGGAAACATAATATTTCCCGTTGCCGGTTTGAATAATTACGGGGATGTTTTTCCCGACTCCGACTTTGTCTGTGTTCAGAGACGTCCAGAAAAGATACCGATTTGCTTCTTCCCTGTCTCTTCCGTCGCCGAGAAAGGCCCAGGTGCAGTCCGGCTGCTGCAGGAGACTGTTGTCCAACTTTCCGATTGCTTCGTAGATAGCCGGAACATAATCTGACTTCGGACATCTGGAGTCAAACTCGAAGTTGGAGTGAGTTTTTACAGCGCCGTCTTTCCAAAAGTCTGTACTATATAGAAGTGGGAAAAAATCCGTCACGCCTGTGTTAAACGGATACTTGGGGGCAGAAGGGTCGGCTTTCCCGCTCCAAGTCAGAATGATTCCGTAATTTTCATTATATGAAACAACACAGATTCCATTCGGCGCAGCAACACCTTTCCAATTATTCGTGTCTCCTTGATCTTTGTAATGGACGATACCGCCGATATTCACCGGATCGACCGATTGCCAGTCGGCCCGCTTCTGCTTCAGGTCAACGGTCACGGTGGTCTCCGAATTCCCCAGCAGTGCCTCTGCAGATACCTGTGCATAAGCGGCGCGCACATTTGCAAGATCAGCCGCTTCTCGGGTTTTTTCAAGCTGTGATGAAAATACCGGGATCGCAATCGCGATCAATACAGCGATGATCGCAATGACGATCAGCATTTCCATCAACGTAAATCCATTTCTGATTCGTTTCACTATAATCCCTGCTTTACCTTGGATATATATTCTTTACACGTCATTTTACCATAATTCTGAGATGTTTGCAACGAGAAAGCTGCAAAATTGAAAAATGAAAATCCCCGGCAGGCTGCGTTTTCCGCAATCTGCCGAGGATCTCTTTACTGCACCCTTAATGCTGCTATGTATTTCACGGACACTGCATGTTAGATTTGGGCGAAAATAGCCACTCTACGCCGGGAAAACAAACCAAATGTAGCCGGAAATAAAAGCCACTACCGAAGCTCCAACGGGGACATCTTCAAGCGCTTCACCGGGTCACGAAAAAGGGGATCACACGCTCCGCTATGAGAACGTCGTTGCACTTCCAGCAGATCGTCACACGGTAAGTGCCGGCAGGGACACGGGAGATGCCCTTCGCCGGAAGCAGCGTCAGGGTTCGCGTTTCCGCGGCGTTGGCGGGGCTGATGCCCTCAGTCGCCGCATCTTCCCCTTCAACCGCCGTTGTCCATTTGATCTGGACCACTTTGTCTGCGCTGACATACTTAACGGTGGTCTGCGGTTGCTGCTGGGCTGTATTCTCTTGCTTCTCCGTCAGCACAGGCTCTTCCACCATTGCCAGCTGTTCCACGGCCGCCGTGACCTGCAGGCTTCCGCTGTTCCACGGCTGAATCTGCATGGAAGGCAGGCCATCCTCCGTATATGTGACAGCCCTATCGCCGCTCCAGCTTTTTTCCGTCAGCGCAAGGGTATCGGTAAATACCTTCCCGCCCTGGCCATTGGCGGTGAGCCGCAGCGTTCTGTTGCCATTCCCCGTAGTCGCCCTGCTCATATCCACCAGCAGCGACTGGCTGCCCGCCTCCACCGGGATCGGTCTGCCCTCACACAGCACCGAATAGCTGATGCCATTGTCCGTGCTGAACCGTGTTCCTCTCGGGAAGCCTGCACCGTCCAGTTTCATTTCAGCCGCGGTGCAGCCAGCGGGAAGCGTATACTGCACATAAAAGGGCTGCGCTGGGTCATACTCCGTCATGCTGGCCTCATCGTTGAAAAGCCCCGGTTCTTCAGCGGATGATCCACCCTCTGCCGCGGGACACAGCGTAAAGCTCAGTTTGCCGCCAAACCAAGTATCCGCCGCGCCCGCCAACTCCACGTGGATGGGCATACACACCGCCACCGGGCTTTTGGGCACAGTCTGCGCCGTCAGCTTCAAGGCCACGGTGATGATGGCCACATCGTCGCTTACAGTATAGCTTGTCTGCGTCTCCGCCTGTAAATTCTTATCCACAGCGCCCAGCGCCACCGAGACGGGTTCTGCAGGCTGCGTTTCCGCCGTTTCCTCGACCGTTGACACCTGCAGCAGCTCTGCCGGGCAGGTCATGTCAAACGTCACCTGTCTCCAATCCCCCGCCGCCGTCGGACTCCAGTCCGCCAGCAGGAGTTGCGCCTCGCCATCCCGCAGCGCCAGGAGGTCACTGGTCAGTTCAGACGGTGACGCGGCATAGGACGCCTGCCACCGGGCGGTACGCAGGTAACGCGCCTGGGCCGGCATCAAAAGCAGCACCAGCAGCGCCGCCAATGTCAGCGCCGCTGCCGCGTATACAGTTGTCCGCAGTCCCTTTGTCATTCGTTTCCCTTCTCGCCGCGCACGTCGGCGCACAGCCGCAGCAGCGCATCATAACGAACGTCCGCTTCAGCCCTGACCGCGACCGTTATGGTCTTCTGCCACCGCTCACCGGCCTTGACCGTCCATGTCACTTCCGGCCCGACCTGCTCCTGTATCTCCCCTGCCTGCCCGTCTACCGTGCTCTGCACAGACGTCACCGGGCAGAACCGGTAGCACCAGCCAGGGCCAAAGGAATACCACAGCGCCGATCCCTTCGAAATTTCCTCCGCAACGCCGCGATACGTCACCATCTTCTTTTCAGGCGCAGCATCCAGCGTGTCGTCCTGCGGCACTTCCGCTGTGTCCGCCGTGTCCACGCCCTCAACGCTCCCATTCTCCGGTTCGGTAACGGGTGTGTCGTTCGGCTCTTCCACCGCCAGCGTGATGTCCAGTGCTTCCGGTGTCTCAATGCCCAGGCTGGCCAGCAGCGTAACGCCTACGGTCACGTCGCTTTTCTCCTGCGTACCGTCGTATTCCAGCAGGAATGTGCGTATACAGCTGCCATCGACCATCTGCCATGTATCACCACTGTCCCGCGGCGTCAGCCGCAGCGGTTCCAGCGGCCGGGCCTGAAGCGCTACCTCCTTTGAAACGGAGGACGAAAAACGCGCCCGCGCCGTACCCAGGAGCAAAATGCCGCACGCCAGCAGCAGCACCGCCGCCAGACACAGCGCATATTGACTTGTCCCTGCCCGTTTTTTCATGGATAGCTGCTTCTCCCTATGGTCTGTCATCCGATGCCGGATGACTGGTCATTCGCATTCGTATTCGTATTCGTATTTGAATAATTGCTGTTTGCTGTCACCGCATCCGCTTTTTCGCCCACGATCAGCACATTCGGGACATCCAGGGTCTTGGTAGAAATGGTGCTGTCCGTGATTGTCAGGGTGATCTCGTCCGCCCAGTCGTAATTGGCCTCCACATAGACGCCTGCACCGGTGTCCAGCCAGCCGTTCCTGCTGGCCTTGACCTGATCCTCCGTGGGAAGAAAGCCCTTTTCCGCCGTGCCGTTGACGATGCAGTTCCGGATCGTGACCGTGCCGCCCTTGACGGCTATGCCGGTCATGCCCTCCACTGTGCTGTTCTGCACCAGCAGGCGGCTGCCCCGCTGGGGCTGGTAGATGCCGGCATACTTTCCCTTCACGGTGCTGTTGAGCACCTGAATATCCGTGCCGTAGCAGTCGTCCGAGCCGTTGCCCAAAATACCGGCGAAGGTGCTCTCGATGGTGCAGTCCTCCACCAACAGCACCGTGCGGCTGCTGGACGCAGCGCCGTTGCCAAATACATGAACGCCCACCTGCTCGTCGCCCACGGTCTTCAGCGTGCAGTTGCTGAGCCGCACCACGGAGACAGTGCCATTTTCGTTGCTTTCGTTCTTGTCGTCGATAAGCAGGCGTCCCTGAATGGTCACGCCGCTGAACGCCGCACTGCTGCCCACCAGCTGCACCGCCGTATCGCGGCTGCCGCCGTCGATCGTGCCGTTGAGCACCGTGATGCTGCTGCCCGGCGCACTCTCCAGCACCGGCTGCCCCACCACAGCGGTGGTCAGCTGCTTGCCGTTCAGGTCGATGATCACATCTTTATCCGCCGGGATGGTGACGGCCTCCTCCAGCGTCATATCTCCGGCCAGCCGGACGCTTTCGCCCCGCTTTAATGCCGCGGTCAGGCTCTCCGCCGCGGTCACATCCGCAATGCTCGTCCGCAGGTTCTGCCCGGCGATCTGAATGGTGGCCTTAGCGCCATCCAACAATGCGGCCACATCCTTGTATTCCTGCTCCTCCGTCAACGGAATGGCGTTCCCCTGCTCGTCCTTCTGTTCCAGCAGATAGCGGTATGTCCCGATGCAGGTATCCAATTCAGTGGCCGCGTCGATCTCCGTCTGCGTGCAGAGATACAGCCACAGGCCGGTCTGCTCAGTCCCGGACGTACCGGTGGTGTTCACGGCGTAATAGTCGCCGACTTTTGTTGTTGTGTCTGCATTTTTGTACCCGTCGGCGGCCAGCAGCTCCTTCACAAAGTCCTCTACTTTGACCTCACCCACTGTCAGCAGCTTGTCATCCTGGAAAATGGCCTTGTCGTAGTCATACTCCACCGGGCGGATATAGACCGGCGCTTCCACGTCCTTCCGCTTGCTCGCAGCAATCTTTTCTGCTGTGATGAGCTGTTTATTCTCGTCCAGCGTGCCGTAGACGTAATAGCCCAGCACATCATAGACCCACTCACAGCGCACAGGGGCATCCGCCGCGCTGTCCGCCGTCAGAAGCAGGGTGCTCTTGGGCATGACCCGGTAGGAATAGCCGCCATAGGTGCTGAGGTAAACGCGGTCCGCCGTCTTGTCACTTTTCTTTGCCGCGGCAGGCACATAGAAGTAGATGCGCTTTTGCAGCTCCTCCGGCATGGTAGACTTGTCCACCGTCACCGTGATCTGATTGATCTGCTCTCCGTCGTTGGTCACGGACAGCGCGGCGCAGGCGCTCTGTCCCGGTGCTAAGAGCAGTCCCGTGTCCAGCGCTTTGACCTGGCCCTCGAAGCCCCAGCTCTCCGTTTCAAAGACCAGCTCTGTGGTCTCCGCCACGTTGGTATACCAGGCCGTGGTCAGGGAATAGAGCAGCACGCCCAGCGTAGCCAGTGCCGCCAGAGCGAACAGGGCTTGCTTCCATATTTTTCCAAAGGAGGCTCTGCTGCGCTCCGCCAATTCTCTGTTACTCATGTTCGTTTTTCAGCTCCTCCAGTACCTCTGCCCGTACCTTGCGGTATATCTCTTCATATTCCTCCGGCGTCAGCTCAATGCCTTCATCCAAAACCTCTGCCTCATCCATCTCCCTGGCCACCTCCTGCAGCTGGCGGCGGATGGAGTTGATGCTGCCTCGCAGGATCAACGCGCCCAGCAGCAGGATGGGGAACACGATACAGGCCAGAAACCCGATCGATCCTCCGAGAAATCCTATCACCCTGGTCACACCGCCTTCCTTATCGGAATACCAAACCACCCTGCCAATGAGCTGTTGCTGCGTCACAGGCTTGCCGTCCGCCACCGGGTTGGCATCACCCCGCGTTTCCAGCGTCACCGTGCCGTCCGACTGCGTGTGGATGTCGCTCACACGGTGGGTAATGATCTTCTCGCCACTGAGATCCGCCAAGCGGAATACCACCACATCGCCCATGGCCACATCGTGAATGTCCGTGCTGCGGCACACGATCACAGCGTTTACCGGGATGGTGGGTTCCATACTGCCGGTGATCACCCGGAACAGGCTGTAGCCCATCACACTGGCATATCCATGCACAAAGTGAATATAAATTCCATTAGGAATATCTGTCATACTTGCGTCACCCGACGGCAGAGGACGCATCCCGCTCCCTCAATACATCAGTAATACTTATACCACATATATAGAATTTATGTTTCACTTATTCCATCGCTGCGCGTATAATACGCTGTTGTTTGAAAAGCGCATTAGGATAGGAGGCTGTATATATGGCGAATTGCGCGATCGTGGGGATCAACTGGGGTGACGAAGGAAAAGGCCGCATGGTGGACTACCTGACAAGGCAGTACGATGTGGTAGTGCGGTATCAGGGCGGCGGCAATGCCGGGCATACTGTTATCAATGATATGGGTAAATTTGCCCTGCACCTGCTGCCCTCCGGCATCTTTCGCAGCGGCGTGATGAACATTTTGGGCAACGGTGTGGCGCTGGACTGCGAAAATCTGGTGGCGGAGATGGAGACGCTCCGCGCGGCGGGCGTCAGCATCTCTCCGGATAACCTGATGGTCAGCAGCCGGGCCTCCCTGCTGCTGCCGTGGCATCGGGAGCTGGACGCGCTGGAGGAGGCGCGGCTCAAGGACAAGCAGTACGGCTCCACCAAGCAGGGCATCGCGCCGTTCTACTCCGACAAATATCAGAAAAAGACCATTCAGGCCGGCGAGCTGCTGCATCCGGAGCACCTGAAGGCACATCTGCAGGATCTGCTGGAGTGGAAGAACCTGATCCTGCAGAAGGTCTACGGGGCTAAGGGTTATACGATGGACGAGATGACCGCGTGGCTGGAGACGTATGCCGCGCAGGTGCAGCCCTATGTGGCGGATACGGGACGCTACCTGCGTCAGGCGCAGGCCGAGGGCAAGTCCATCCTGTTTGAGGGACAGCTGGGTGCGCTGCGCGACCTGGATTACGGCATCTATCCCTATACCACGTCCTCCAACACCATTGCCACCTATGCGCCTATCGGTGCAGGACTTCCCACGGCAAAGATCGATCAGGTGGTGGGCGTTGTAAAGGCGTACTCCTCCTGCGTGGGAGAAGGACCGTTCACCTGCGAATGGTTTGGTGCTGACGCGGAGAAGCTCCGGGAGGCCGGCGCGGAATACGGTGCAAAGACGGGCCGTCCCCGCCGCGTAGGGCCTATCGACCTGGTGGCCACGCGCTACGGCGTAGAGGTACAGGGTGCGACCAACATCGCCCTGACCAAGCTGGACATCCTCAGCTATATGAAGGAGATCCCCGTCTGCGCCGCCTACGAGATCGACGGCCAGATCACCCACGAGTTCCCCTTCCCCGCGGTGCTGGAGCGGGCCAAGCCCGTCATGGAATACCTGCCGGGCTGGTGCTGCGATATATCCGCGGTGCGGGCGTGGGCGGACATGCCGCAGGCGGCGCGGGACTATGTGGAGTATGTGGAGCAGGCCATCGGCTGCCATATCGGCTATGTCTCCGTAGGCGCTGAGCGGGAGAGCCTGATCATCCGATAAGCAAGGAGAACCGATATGTCTCACGATATTTACAGCTCCCCTCTGGCGTCCCGCTACGCCTCGGGCTATATGCTGCACCTGTTCTCGGACGACAGCCGCTATCAGACGTGGCGGCGGCTGTGGACGGCACTGGCCCGTGCCCAGCATCAGCTGGGGCTGCCCATCACCGAAGCGCAGGTGGCCGAGCTGGAGGCCCACATCACCGACATCGACTACGATACGGTGGCCCAGCGGGAGCGTGAAGTACGCCACGATGTGATGGCGCATATATACGCCTATGGCAAGGCCACGCCGTCCGCGGCGGGTATCCTCCACCTGGGGGCTACCAGCTGCTATGTGACCGACAACGCCGATCTTATCCTGTACCGGGACGGCCTTGTCTACCTGCGGGCGCAGCTGCTGGCGGTGCTGGGGAATTTGGCGGCCTTCGCGGAAAAATACGCCGCCACGCCCACGCTGGGCTATACCCACTATCAGCCGGCACAGCCCGTGACCGTGGGCAAGCGCGCCGCGCTGTGGATGCAGGACTTTCTGGCAGACGCGGAGGAGCTGGATCACGTTCTGTCCACGCTGCGCTTTTTGGGCTGCCGCGGCACAACGGGCACAGAGGCCAGCTTCATGGAGCTGTTTGACGGCGACGAGGACAAGATCGGCGAGATGAACCGCCGTATTGCGGCGGAGTTCGGGTTTTCCGACTGCTTCCCGGTGTGCGGGCAGACCTATCCCCGGAAGGTGGACAGCCGCATCCTCAGCTGCCTCAGCGGCATCGCCCAGAGCGCCTATCGCATGGCCAATGACATCCGTCTGCTGCAGCACGACCGCCAGCTGGAAGAGCCTTTCGAGGAGGAGCAGATCGGCTCATCCGCCATGGCCTACAAGCGCAACCCCATGCGCTGTGAGCGTATCTGCTCCCTGAGCCGCTATCTGATGGCCGATGCCATGAACGCGCCCATGACCGCCAGTGTGCAGTGGCTGGAGCGGACGCTGGACGACTCTGCCAACCGCCGCATCGCGCTGCCGGAGGGCTTCCTGTGCGCCGACGCTGTGCTGCGTCTGTGTCAGAACGTGACGGCGGGCCTGCGGGTCAACGAAGCCGTTGTGGAGCGCACGCTGCGGGAGTACCTGCCGTTCTTGGCCACAGAGGACATCATGATGGAGGCGGTGAAGCGGGGCGGCGACCGGCAGGCGCTGCATGAGATCATCCGCAGACATTCCATGGCGGCAACGGCCCGCATGAAGGAGGGGCTGCCCTGCGATCTGCTGGACCGTCTGGCAGACGATCCGGTTTTCGGGCTGACCCGGACGGAGCTGGAACAGCTGATGATGCCGCAGCGGTACATCGGGCGGTGTCCGCAGCAGGTGCGGCAGTTTTTGACTGCCTGCGCGCCGCTGCTGCATCAGGCGCAGACCACAGACGGAGATATTCAAATATAAGGCCGATGCCTTCCCGATCGTCAAATAGCAGCAGCAGGCCCTCCGGCAAATACCGGAGGGCCTGCTGCTATCGTGAGGAGGGTCGGCTCTCCCCTTTTATCCGCTGCATACGGCGCAGAGGGGATCGTGCTTACACGTTCTCCAGTGCCTGGTTCAGATCGGCGATGATGTCATACCCGCAACCTCTCTTTCCCGCTGCTCCGCTCCTGTTGTCCAGGCATACCGCGCCCGCCGCACTCTTCTATTCCGGATTTTAGCGCTTCACAGACGCAATTCCATCGCGGCCGCTCTCCGCCAGCTGGGAAACCGCCTCCTCGTAGAACACATCCAGTTCCCCCATGTACCCCGGCTTCCACGGCTTGTTCCTCCCACAGTAGTGGATGACCGCCGCCTCTCGCCGCACGTCCTCCAGCGTCATGCCGTCCCCGTTGTGCCGGTGGAGGGCAAACAGCTTCTCCGTCATGTTGTAGCGGAGGGAGTCCAGCGGCAAAATGCGCTGGCCGTACAGGGCGCTGATGATGTCCTGATCCGGCAGCATGAGCCTCCCCTTATGGGTGTCCATATAGTCGAACACCGCCTGCATATCCTGCTCCGCCCGCAGGGCCGGCAGGTTCATCAGCATCACGCCGGAATTGACATAGGGGCTGTCCTCGTCCATATCCAGGCGCAGCTCGTTGAACCGGTGCAGAAAGCCGCGGATGTGGCTGGCCGCTGCGAAGAACGCCGTGCCCATCGGCATCTCATACAGCTCCCGCAGGCTCTGCCGCACCACGATGTCCGGGTCGAGATACAGCACCCGATCCAGTGTGTCCGGCAGATATTTTGCCGCAAAAATACGGTAGTAAATGGCTTTTGGGTAACGGTCAGAGGTTGGCGCGTCCGCCAGCCCGCTCTCGTCCACCTGTATCAGGTGCAGTGCGCCCCGCTGGCCCAGCAGCGTTTGTGTTTCTGCCACGTCCGCCTCCGACAGGCCCTCATCGTGCAGCAGGTACACGTCAAAATACGCGGCACTGTCACTGTGCAGTGCGGAGAACAGCATCACATTCAGCTGCGGAACATAGTTCCGATCCAGTGTCATCAACAGGTTCATATACATACCTCGACTTTTTTGTTTTCAGTATATCCCGCATTCACTCAAAAATCAAGAACAGCCCCGCCGATCAACGAATAGTTTCGGGGGTGTTTGATCGAAAAGCACGCCTTCCTGAAACCGGGAAAGCGTGCTTTTTGTCAGCCCCCATACACAGGGCACATTTCATAAACGTATCCCACTGAAACGAATAGGAGACGAATAATTCGACCCAGCCAGTCCATAGGCTCACCTTTCCGTCTTCGTGATGCCTATAAGCAAGCGATGGCTTGAAATGGTTTCAAATATTCTAATTCTTGCCTCCGTTTCTCGGCCTTACATGGGCAGCTTCTTTACCCCGCTGACGGCCATCACGCAGATGACCTCCAGCTCACGGAAAAGCTGCGGCATATCTGCGTCCCGGCGGAGCGGATGGCTGGCCGGGAGATACCCGTCAAAAAATGCCATCCGTGCATCCTGCGGCAGCTCCGTCAGTTTGATGAGATAGTAAAACGAGCGCTGCGGGGGTTCTTCCCTCTGAAACAAATAGCCCACACAGCCGGAGAGCCAGGGCTGCGCAGCCTGCAGATCGGCGGAGGTGTAATAGTGCATAGCCCCGACTGCCAGTGTAAACAACAGCCTGTCGGCGATATAGTCAGCCTTGACGGACGGGGGCAGGCCCAGCAGGTGCTGCGGCAGCAGAACAGACAGCGGCGTATCCAGTGCCAGCAGTCTGCGGCGCTGTTGACGGAGTTCATTGTCCACTTTCCGGATGTAGTCTTCCGCCTGCACGCGATTAAGTTGCGCAGCCATAGGCATCACCTCCCAGTGTCACCGAACCGGAAAGCTTCCCCTCCGCCAGCGCGTACAGCAGCGGCTGTACCAGCGCTTCCACCGTGCCGTCTAATCCCCGTGCGCCCGTCCCCTGCGCCACGGCTTCGCGGGCAAGCTGTTCTGCCAACTCGCCCGACAGCTTGAGACGGACCTTGTGGGCGCGGAAGAACTTCTTGTATTTTACGAAAGCCGAAAGACCGGATTCGGTCAGGATGCGCTTCATCTGTTCCGTGGTCAACTGCTCCACCGGCACGAAGCGTCCAATGCGGCCCATCAATTCGCGTTCCATGCCATAGGCACAGAAGTCCTCAGCAGTACACCGGGCAGCTATGGGGCAGGACTGTTCGTTCCGCACAAAACCAATGGGTTCGGCAGGCCGCTGCACATCCTGCATACGTCCGAACGCGCCGCCGAACAGGAACAGCAGGTCAGCGGTGTTGATGGCCATGCCCTCCGCGGTGACCTCCATCCCCTCCACCAGCTTCAGAAGCGCATGCTGCGTCCCCTGGCAGTACGCCTGCCGCCAATCAGCGCCGTGAGCGGACAGCTTGTCCACCTCGTCAACAAAGATGATGGCATGCCGGACGTGGGGATGGCCTTTGAAGCCTGCCAGCAGGTCAGTCACAATGTCCGCCGCATTTTTCCCACGATAACCGGTCTCGGTGATGCCGGTGGCATCCACGGCGAGAAACGGCAGTTCTGCGATTTTGGCGGCCTCGTGGATGATGGCGGTCTTGCCGCACCCGCTGGGGCCATACAGCAGCAGATTGGTGCGGGGAACAGCGTTGTCTCCATTGGCGCGGAGCATCTGTTTCCAGACAGCCAGTGCTACGGCTGATTTCGCCTGCTCCTGTCCAATAATGGACTTATCCAGTTCCCGAATGATATGCTGCGGTGTAACCGACTGCGCGGGCGCGGATACGGCTTCCTCTTGAGAACCGACAACCTCTTCCAAAATATGGAACGAGGTCTCCAGACAGCTCCGGCAGACCATCCTGCCGGTAGCTCCCACCACATAGCTGTTGCCGAGGATGTTAATAACCCCCTTACACAGGGTACAGCGGGGAAAGGACCGGGAATTCTTCTTACTCATCCTCGGCCACCTCATATGTTTGAACCAGATCGTCTATCGCAACGTCCAATACCGCCGAAAGCCGCCTCAGCACCTGAAGCGACGGTGTGCGCTTGCCGCTCTCATAGAGGCAGATGGCACACTGCCGCGTACCGATCAACGCAGCCAGCTGGGTCTGGTTCAAGCCCTTGCGTTTACGGTGGTAAGCAATACCAGAGACGCTGTCTTTTGCACATCGAGGCTTTCGCCGGAAGCGCACACCTGTGTGCTGCATATCGTATTCGGCTTCCAGCGTCTCAAACGGAATATCCTGCCGCTTTTGCCGAGGACTGCCCCAGTTGGTCAATGTGCAAAGAATGTACTTCTCACCTGCAGCCAGGCAGTTTTGTGCCATACGCAGTTCCTTGGCCGTCATGGAAATGCCGTTATTGGGTGAAGAATGAATGCTGGTTTTGACCTCCAGAAACACCGGACGTGCACGATCATCGAAGCTGAGGATGTCGCAGCCGAACTTGCCGTGCAGCTTGAAAAAAGGCATGATCAGCTGCGCCAATGCCGGCCATTTTGCGCCGACCCGTTCTCGCTCCTGGCTCAGGATAAATTCCTCCCCTTCGCGGCCGATACGCTTGTGATCTTCCAGAGGCTCAGGTGCATATGCCGGCTGCGGCCAGCGAGCAAAGAAGCCTGCCGGGATAGCGGTGAAATCATCCTGCAAGACGACATCGCAGGGCAGGCCAAGATAGTCGGCCACCAGTTTATAGGCACTGCCGCTGGGTGCAGGCGGCACTTTTTCAATGTCTTTGATGAGATACGCGTGGACGCCCACAGCATCCCCCAGCTCCTGCTGGGTCAGTCCGGCGTACAGCCGGCAGGCTTTCGTCACGGTCATAATGTTCTCTCCTATATCGTTCTTCTGTGTATTCTGTATACGTATCGTGTGTACCTGCGCGGTACAGATGTGATGTGTATGTGTGCTGCATACGTATGCCTCGTGCGTACGCGGTGTATGTATGCCTGCTCACCCTTCCAGCAGCGCGCGGTAGTCCTCAGGGAACAGGTAGTCGATCTCAACCCGGTTGCCCTCATAGACGCGAATTTCCCGGATGGCGGCGGCCACTGTGGGGCGGTCCAGCTCCGTCAGGTGTCCCAGCGCCAAC
>OLOV01001728.1_pt1 | contig 16504 bp, 14 predicted proteins | sample 1672931 | NCBI WGS metagenome assembly OLOV01 (sample SAMEA3136738, study PRJEB25190) | human gut metagenome | biome: human gut; feature: human-associated habitat; material: faeces | place: Austria | collected 2013
AATAGATTAGGCAAGAATCACCGGTGATTCTTGCTTTTTGCTCCGCAAAAAGCAAGAGATTATCCCTGCGTCTTGTCCTCATCTAAAAATAAAAAATGAAAAGAGGAATGTGTTTATGAAGAAAAACACGACCAAGCAGTCACTGCTGGCCAGCGTCTTGGCGCTGGTCATGTGCGTGACCATGCTGGTGGGCACCACCTTCGCGTGGTTCACCGACAGCGCCTCCACCGCCGTCAACAAGATCGAGTCCGGCACGCTGCATGTGGATATCGTTGACAAGGACGGGAATTCCCTCGACGGCAAGACCCTCAGCTTCAAGAATGTTAATGGCGACGCCAACATTCTGTGGGAGCCGGGCGCAACCTTCAATCTTGATTCCTTCCGGATCGTGAACACCGGCAAGCTGGCGCTGAAGTATAAGGTCATCATCAACGGTGTTAACGGCAACGCAAAACTGCTCGAAGCTATCGACTTCACCGTTAAAATCGGTGATGCCGAAAAAGTTGCTCTTGCTGATTGGGAGGGCATCCTGCTGCCCGAAGGCAAAACAGCTACCACCGATAACGAAGTTGTCGGCGCAACCGATTTCATCACTATTTCCGGTACAATGAAGAAAGAAGCCGGCAACGAGTATCAGGGTCTGTCCATCGACGGCATCGGCATCACTGTTGTTGCTACTCAGTATACATATGAGAATGACAGCAACGGCAACACCTATGATCAGAACGCTCCTATCGTTAATGTAACTCCCGAAAATGCGCAGAGTGTGCTTGATAAGCTTGACGGCTATGCAACCGTAAAACTTGGTGCAGGAACTTACGACACGCTGTATCTGCGTCCTGCCAAGGGCAATGCAAACACCGCTCTTAAGGACGGCGTTGCGAATTACCGCACCATTACCGGCCTGACCATCGTTGGCGGGGAAGGCGTAACGGTTAAGGGAATTAAGGTCGGCAGTGATGTTAATCTGTCGAATGATGACTTCGTGGAAGTCAACAATCTGACCATTCAGAATGTGACCTTCACTTCCAATGGTTCGACCAATGGCTTTGAGGCGACTGCCGGCCGTAGCGCAGTTAACGGTGTTACTATGGACGGCTGCAAGATGACTGCAGGCGAAGGCTTTGAACAAACGGGCGATGAGGGCAATCTCTACAAGTCCAAGATACATGTGAGCAATGTCGTCATCAAGAACTGTGAAGTTGACGGCATCTACAGACTGGCAACCTTTGATACAGTTACCAATGCGACTATTGAAGGCAACACGATCAATAATGTTACGGGTCACGGCATCCTCTTTGGCACGGCTACTGCCAATGGCATTGATGGAGCTCTTGTAATCAAGAACAACTCTGCCGATGGTTTGACCTGCCGTTTCCTGCGTATGGATAGAGTTGCGCCTACGGCATCCTTGAACATTTCCGGTAATAACATTACGAATTACAATAATCAAGATGATTTCGGTTTTACGAGTGATGCTGACCGTGGCAGCGGCAGATACTACAGCGTTGACTATATGAAAGTCACTAATGTAGCTGACGGTGCTTCTGTTACAATAAGCAATAATACGCTTAATGTAGCTGAGAGTTATGGCGCCCGTTTGACCTATATCAGAATTAACAATGCTGCCTATAACCCTGACGGTAGTCTGATTTATTCCGATATTAACAATTTCTAAAGGATTCCAAGTCCTCTCCGCCCTCGGGTGGAGGGAATGGCATTGGTCAAGCGCCTGCCTTTTGGCTGAAGAAACTGCATTTTCTCCCCCGCCCCGCGTTGGTCGTGCTCCGCGGGGTGGGATCTCCCTCAAAAAGAGCGGCGTCCCGCAAGGGCGCCGCTCTTTGCTGCCTATGCGCTGCCCCTGCAGGGGGTGCCGCGCGTTCGTGTATTCCCCAAAAAGAAGGGACGGAGCGTTGCTCCGTCCCGTTGCTGTTTTTGCCAATAATTCACTTTTGATGGCGGCTGTTGAGCTTGCCCAGATAGCGGTAGATACTGGCCTCGGAGCTGTGCAGCTCTTTGGCCACGAAGCTCACGGAGCCTTTCAGCAGGAACACGCCCTTGCGGTCGAGGATCTCCATGATCTCCATCTTCTCGTCCTGATTCAGCCTGTCCACGTCCACGGGGTAGTTGGCCACCACGGCGGAAACGATGCTGGCGGTGGCGCCGGCGATGGAGGTGGGGTAGCCCTGCTCTCTGGGCGTTTCGGACGGATCGTTTTCGTCTACGATGAGGCTGGTGCCGCTGGGTTCCGCCGGCAGCAGCGCCCCGCTGCAAAGATCCATCACCTGTTTGGAGAGCGCCTCGTAGCGGCTGCTGTCAAAGTTGATGCACAGCAGACCCACCACGCTGCCGGTGCGGTCTTTGACGAACATGCTGTTGGAGTGCATCTTCTTGCCGGTGACGGAGGTGCTTTCAAAGCTCAGCACATAGTCCTGCGTTTCATACAGCCGGCCGGAGAGGAACTCCAGCATTTTGTTGCTCAGGGGCGAGCCGAGGTGCCGCCCTGTCAGTTCGCCGTTGGAAATGGCGATGATCTGGTTGGAGTCCTCCGTCAGCTCGTGGAGCGCCACCTCATAGTCCGGTCCGAGGATGTGTCCCAAAAAATCCACCAGCAGCGTATAATGCCGCCGAATCTCTTTATCCATACGATCTTCCTCCTGCTCTGCGGGCGCGCTTTACTCGTTCTCCGCGCCGCCGGCCTGCGCCTCCTCGGCGGCCTTGATGCGCTGCAGCTCTTCCTCCTCCAGCACCCGATAGGCCACCTTGCCCACCAGCGTCTTGGGCAGCTCCTCGCGGAACTCGATGTCATAGGGCATGGCGTACTTGGCGATGTGCTTGCGGCAGTAGCTCAGCAGCTCCTCCTTGGTGGCGTCGTTTGCGGGCACGCCGGGCTTGAGCATGACAAACGCCTTCACCTTCTGCATCCGGTAGGCGTCCGGCACGCCGATGACGCAGCTCATCTGCACGTCCTCGTGGGCGTCCAGAATGTTCTCGATCTGGCCGGGGTAGACGTTGTAGCCGGAGGAGATGATCATGCGCTTGGCGCGGCCGCGGAAGTAGATGAAGCCTTCGCTGTCCATGGTGCCCAGGTCGCCGGTATACACCCAGGTCAGGCCGTCGTCGTGCCTCCGCAGGGTCTGGGCGGTCTCCTGGGGGTGGTTCATGTATTCCTTCATCACCGTGGGGCCGGCCAGCAGAATTTCGCCCTCTTCGCCGTAGGGCAGCTCCTCGTCGGTGCCGGGCTTCACGATCTTGATGTAGGTGTCGGGGAAGGGCAGGCCGATGGAGCCTTCCTTATACATGGTGGTGGGGGTGAGGCAGCAGGCCGTGACGGTCTCCGTGGTGCCGTAGCCCTCCCGCACCTGAATGACGGCGTGGTGGTCATAGAGGAACTTGTCGAATTTCTTTTTCAGCTCAATGGACAGGCTGTCGCCGCCGGAGAACACGCCCTTGAGGCTGGAGAGGTCGGCATTGCCCATGCTGGGCAGGCGCAGCAGCGCTTCATACAGCGTGGGCACGCCCGCAATAAAGTTGCACTTATACTTCACGATCTGCTTGGCGTAGCTTTTGGCGGTGAAGCGGGGGATGAGGATGCAGCGTCCGCCGCTGGCCAGCATGGAGTGCACGCACACGCCCAGTCCGAAGCCGTGGAACAGGGGCATGGCCGCCAGCATCCTATCGCCGGGGCGGAACATGGGGTTGGTGGCGATGATCTGCTTGGCCAGCGCGTTAAAGTTGCCGTTGGTGAGCACGATGCCCTTGGTGGTGCCGGTGGTGCCGCCGGAGTAGAGGATCACGGCGGGGTCGTCGGCCTTGCGATCCACACGGAAATTCTTGTAGAAGCAGTGGCGGCTCAGATCCATGAACTCCCGCCACCGGATCACGGGGGCGTCTTCGGGGATCTTCTGGATCTTGCGCCCCTCAGTGAGCATGTAGCCCGCCCGCACGGGCTGGCTCAGCGCGTCCTTCACGGAGGCGATGATGATGTTCACGATGCCGGTGTTCTGGCGGATATGCTCAAACTTGTTGTAGAACTGATCCAGCGTGATGGCGGTGACGGACTCGGACTCGTTGAGATAGAACTCGATCTCCTTCTCGGCCGACAGGGGGTGGATCATGTTGGCGATGCCGCCCACCAGGTTTACGGCGTAGAACATGTAGATGGCCTGCGGGCAGTTGGGCATGGCGATGGTGATGCGGTCGCCGGCGCGGATGCCCAGCACCTTCAGGCTCTTGGCGCAGCGCTCGATCTCCTGGATCATTTTGCGGTAGGTGGTGGACTTGCCCATGAAGTCAAAGGCGATGTTGTTGGGGTATTCCTGCGCCACCAGCTCCAGCGCCTCGAACATGGAGCCGCCGAAATATTCCAGATGCATGGGCACGTCACCCATGTGGGCGGCCCAGGGGGTTTTCACTTCACTCATACTGTACTTCCTCCTTCATGGGTTTCTCCAACTCCTGCGGATGCTCCAGCAGGTATTTCAAAAGCCGGACGGACTTGGAATAGTAGTAGCCGTCGGCCAGCCGCTCGTCAATGGTCAGACCCAGATCCAGCGTTTCCTTCATGGTGGCGCCGCCCTGCTCGTCGAACACAGGCCGCACGGCCTTTTCGCCGATGATGCAGAACAGGGAGCAGGTGCCCCAGTTGGTCAGGTGATGGTAGCCGCACTTGAGCTTGATGGAGCCGAGGTTGGAGAGCACCACGGAGCTGTAGTAGGGGTCGGTGGCCACCATGTCCTTGGGTACCCACCCGTGCTTATCCAGCCACATGATGAACTTCACGGCGGTCTTCCCCAGCCAGCGGGGCAGCTTGTTGAGAATGTCCATGTTCTCCGTGGAGGAGTCCACCTTTTCGCTGCGACACTCCGTCACCTGAGAGCGGATGTATGCGTGCACGTCCTTCAGGGTGAATTCGTCCTTGCCGTGGAGGAAGGCCAGCGCCTCGGCGCCCTTGTCGGAGAACTGCTTTTTCACCACGAAGGCGGCGGACACCTCGTTGCGCTGGTAGAAATTGCTGTTCACGATGAAGCGGTTCAGCTTCGGCCGCAGGGTGATGGTCTTGATGAGGGCGGCCACCACGATGTGGAACATGGTGTAGGGGAACTCGGTCTCGGTCTCATTGACCTTGGCCAGATACTCGTTCATGGCCGTCAGATCCACCCGCAGGGATATGTACGCCTCGTTGTCGCAGCGGTTGGGATAGAGGATGCCGGTGATAAAGTGCAGGGAATCCAGCTCCCGCAGCAGGCGGCCGTCCCTCCGGTCGCCCCGACGCTTTTTCTGTTTGTCCATATTTTCTCCTGTTTTATTTTTAGATTGATAATAATTTTTTTCCACTATAAAATACAGTATAGCAAATCCCGCTTCGTTTTTCCAGTAAAAATTTCATGCTGCCCGAAAAAAACGAAAACGCGCCGGCGCATCGTGTGCCGCGCGGCGGCAGAAAAGGGGGGACGGGCAGCCGCAGCCTGCGCAAATTTCCCCCTGTCTTTCGCCGGAAAAGTGTGCTATACTAAGGGCATCTTGCAGAGGGAGGGCGGACAATGCACGTCTGGAAGCATTTGAAAACCGTGAATCGCCACCGCCGTCTGGTGCGGCGCTACTGCTTCAGGCTGGGGCTATACCGGCAGGGGCTTTTGCACGACCTCAGCAAGTACAGCCCCACGGAGTTCTGGCGCAGCGTCAAATACTATCAGGGCTACCGCAGCCCTAACGACCAGGAGCGTCTGGAAAACGGCGTGAGCCTGTCGTGGCTGCATCACAAGGGGCGCAACCGCCACCACTTTGAATACTGGATCGACTACCGCATCGGCTCAGACGGCACGGTGTCCATGGGCGGGTGCAAAATGCCAAAAAAATATGTGGCGGAGATGTTCTGCGACCGCATCGCCGCCTGCCGCGTGTACCAGGGCGCGGCCTATACCGACGCCTCGGCCTACGACTATTTCATGCGCACCAAGGGGCGCTTTTGGATCCACGAGGAGACCGCCGCCCTGCTGGGACGGTGGCTGCTGCTGCTGAAGGAGCAGGGGGAGGACGCCGCCTTCCGGCAGATCCGGCAGGAGCTGCGCCGGTCGAAAACCTACTGAGCCTGCCGTTTCCGAATTTGTCAAGAAAGTAACGACTAATTTTCGCAGGTTTTCCTTGCTTTTCGGTATTATTCGGTGTAAGATGTACTGGAGATTTTTTTCGGAGAGGTAGATTCATCAACATGAGCCACCCTTACAAGACTCGGGCAGGCGGCGCCACGGTGACGGTTTTTGTCCCCTACGACTGCGCCAACCACTGCCCGTTCTGCATCAATAAAAAAGAATACGCCGACTGCAGCGGCTTCAGCCTGGAGGCCATCCTCCGCAGCATTCGGATCATGGACTCCATCACGCCGGCGTGCGACTTCGTGTTCACCGGCGGCGAGCCGCTGGCCGACCTAAACGCCCTGCAGCAGATGCTGGACGCCATCCCCGCCACCCATAAAATTTATATCAACACCACCTTCCCCGTGCAGCCCCACTGTCCGGCGGAGGAGATGCTGGCCTTCACCCAGCGGAACAAGGACAAGATCACCTGCATGAACATCTCCCGCCATCTGGTGAAGTATGTGGAGGAGTCGCCGGACGAGGTCATCGCCCGCATCGCCTGCCCCACGCGCATCAACTGCGTGCTGTATAAAAACTATCCCGCCGCCAGGCTCACGGACTATGTGGAGCGGTTCCTGCCCTACGGCATCCCCATTCAGTTCCGCTATGACTACACGGAGACCACGCCGGAGAACCTCTACGAGGAGGACAACGACCCCATTTTGCAGGATCTGAAGAAGACCTTCACCTACATGGGGCTGGACGGTTGCCGCATGCGCAACGGCTTCCACTTTATCTACAAGGGTCTGCACATGACCTACCACAAGACCTTGCCCTACTCCACCATCACGGAGACGGATGAAAGCGGCGTCACCTACGACATCCTCTACGACATCCTCATCAAGCAGAACGGCGAGATCCACTCCGACTGGACGGGCGTAAAAATGGACGTGGACGCCTACCGCAAGGTGGTGTTTGAGCCATACGACCTGAAAGTCCTGAACGGCACGGTGGACTATTAATTAAATAAAAACAAGGCACAGCGCCGTACAGGGTGCTGTGCCTTATTTTATCCGTATGAAAAGCCTCGCAGAGTTCGCGTCCGCAGACGCGAAAAATTAAAATCATTTTTCACCGCGACCTGCGCGTGGGGAAAAATACCTCTCAGACTGCAAGTGTGGAATTTTTGCGCTCCGCGCAAAAATTATGCGCGCAGCAGGCTGCAAGCCCTTTTGGCAGAAAAAACGAAGTTTTTTCGCCAACCTCACTCCTCCGACGGAGCCTATCCGTCGGGGATAACTTTTTATTTATAACCCTTGTCATTCCCACGACCAGTCCGCAGACTGGTCGTGGGAATCCGTACTCCCCTTGCATAAAGGGCAAAGAAAACGGATCACCGCAGCCGCGGCAGGACTTTTCGCCGGTTACTCTATGAGCAGCTGCGCGATCTGCACGGCGTTGGTGGCCGCGCCCTTGCGCACCTGGTCGCCGCAGCACCAGATGTTCAGGCCGTTGTCGCTTGTCAGGTCGTCCCGAATGCGGCCGACGAACACGGTGTCCTGGTCGCTGGTGTCCAGCGGCATGGGGTACTGCTTGTTCTTCAGGTCGTCCACCAGCCGGCAGCCCGGGGCGGCGGCGATGAGCTGGCGCGCCCGCTCCACGGAAATTTTCTCCTTCGTCCGCACCACGATGGACACGCTGTGGCTGCGCACCACCGGCACCCGCACGCAGGTGCAGCTGACCTTCAGCTCCGGCAGGTGCATGATCTTGCGCCCCTCGTTCTGCATCTTCATCTCCTCGGAGGTGTAGCCCTCGAAGGCTTCGCCGCCGATCTGGGGGATGACGTTGTAGGCGATCTGATACTGGAAGACCTTCGGCTCGTAGCTCTTGCCCTCCCGCAGCGCCTCCACCTCGTTCATCAGTTCGATGGGGCCGCCGGCACCGGCGCCGGAGGTGGCCTGATAGGAGCTGGCCACGATGCTCTCAATAGGGCTGTCCTGATTCAGCGCGTTGATGGCCACCAGCGACACGATGGTGGTGCAGTTGGGGTTTGCGATGATGCCCTTGTGCTTTTTGGCGTCCTCAGGGTTGATTTCGGGGATCACCAGCGGCACGTCGGGATCCATGCGGAAGGCGCTGGAGTTATCCACGAACACGGCGCCCGCTTTTACGATGGCGGGGGCGAAGCGCTTGGCGATGTCGTTTTCCGCCGCGCCCAGCACGATGTCCATGCCGCGGAACGCCTCGTCGCAGGCCGGCTCCACCGTCAGGTCCTGCCCCTGCCACTGGATCTTCTGCCCCGCAGACCGCTCCGACGCCAGCAGATGCAGCTCCTCCACGGGGAAATCCCGCTCCGCCAAAACCTTCATCATTTCCCGTCCCACGGCGCCCGTTGCGCCCAGAATGGCTACCTTATATTTCTTCATGATGCGTTCCTCCTTTATTTCACAAAGCTGTCATACAGCACCCGAATGGCGCCGGCGAAGTCCTTGTTGTCCACGCCCACGATGATGTTCAGCTCCTCGGGGCCTTGGGTGATCATGCGGATGTTGATGCCGTTTTCGCCCAGAGCGGCGAAGATCTTGCCGGAAATGCCGGGCTTGAAGGCCATTTTCCGACCCACCGCTGCCACGATGGCCATGTCCTCGGTGACATGGATGGTGTCGGGCTTGAGGGCTTTCTGGATCTCCCCCAGGATCTGATACTGGCAGGGGCGCAGCTTGTCCGCCGCCACTACCAGCGAAACGCTGTCGATGCCGGAAGGGAGATACTCCACCACCAGCTGATATTTTTCCAGGATCTCCAGAACGCGCCGCAGCACGCCCGCCTCGTTGCTCATGCCGTTTTTGGTGATGGTGATGACGGAGAAATCCTTGCGTCCGGCGATGCCGGTGATGAAGCTGCTGTCCGCCTTCTCCTCCGGCTCGTCGAAGGACTCGCGGATCATGGTGCCGGGATGGTCGGGCTGGTTGGTGTTGCGGATGTTCAGGGGAATGTTCTTCTCCCGCACGGGGAAGATGGTGCCCTCGTGGAGCACCTGCGCGCCGATGTAGCTCAGCTCCCGCAGCTCGGAGTAGGTGATGCGCTCAATGGGCAGCGGATCCTTCACGATGCGGGGGTCAGCCATGAGAAAGCCCGACACGTCCGTCCAGTTTTCATATACGTCCGCGTCCAGCGCTGCCGCCGCCAGCGCGCCGGTGATGTCGCTGCCGCCGCGGGTAAAGGTCTTGATGCTCCCGTCGGGCATGGTGCCGTAAAAGCCGGGGATCACCACCCGCCGGCCGGAGGCCGCACGGGAGAGCGCCTCGTAGCTCACCTCCTGATCCACCGTGCCGTCCAGCTTGAACCGCAGCCACAGCTCGCTGTCCAGAAAGTCGTAGCCCAGATAGTCCGCCATGAGCCGCGCGGCAAAATACTCGCCCCGGCTCACCAGCTCGTCCTGACTGATGCCCTTGTCCATCTTTTTCCGCAGGGCGTCAAACTCGGACTCCAGATCGGTCTTCAGCCCCAGCTCGTCCCGAATCTCCATGTAGCGGGAGCGGATCATGTCGAACACGTTGTCACAGGCCACGCCGTATTTGAGATGCGCGTGGCACAGGTACAGCAGATCCGTCAGCTTGTGGTCGTCGGAAAACCGCTTTCCCGCGGCGGACACAATGACCACCTTCCGGCTGGGATCGGCCTGCACGATACTCTTTACTTTTTCAAACTGCTTGGCGTCCGCCATGGAGGAGCCACCGAATTTCAGCACCTTTAACATTTTTTTCGCCTGCTTTCCTGTGTTTTTATGCAAGGTTTTCAATCACGATGACAAAAATCTATTTTTTGTCTTTCACAAAAAAACACTTGCTTTTTTGTTGGGGACAGTGTATCATATCGTTATGCAAAATGCAAGAAAAAGATTGGAGAAACTTGTATGAAATATCAAAGCACCCGCAATCGCGCTCTCACGGCGTCTCCCGCCGAGGCTGTGCTGGCAGGCATTGCGCCGGACGGCGGCTTGTTTATGCCCGAAGCCATCCCCAGCATGGACTGGCAGGCGCTCCTGAAGGAGGACACCCTCACCATGTCCGCCCGCATCCTCTCGGCGCTGCTGCCGGACTATCCGGACATGGACGCTCTGGTACATCGGGGCTATGCGGGAAAATTTGAAACGGAGGAGCTGACCCCAGTGGTGCCCGTGGGCGGGCGCTATGTGCTGGAGCTGTTCCGCGGCCCCACCAGCGCCTTCAAGGACGTGGCGCTGAGCCTGCTGCCCCTGCTCATCAGCGAGGCGCGGGACATTTTGGGCGTGAAGGACGAAATGCTCATCCTCACCGCCACCTCCGGCGACACCGGCAAGGCGGCTCTCGAGGGTTTTCACGACGTGGCCGGCACCAAGATCATCGTCTTCTACCCCCACGGGGGCGTGTCCGCCGTGCAGCAGGCGCAGATGGTGACCCAGGAGGGCGGCAACGTGAAGGTGTGCGCCGTCCGCGGTAATTTTGACGACACCCAGACCGGCGTGAAGAAAATTTTCGCCGCCTGCGCGGAAAAAGAGCTTGCCGGCGTGCGGCTCTCCTCCGCCAACTCCATCAACATCGGCCGCCTGGCGCCCCAGATCGTGTACTATTTCAAGGCCTACGCCGACCTGGTGCGCTGCGGGCGCATCCAAATCGGCGAGCCGGTGCATTTCTGCGTGCCCACCGGCAACTTCGGTGACATTCTGGCGGGGTACTTCGCCAAGCGCATGGGTCTGCCCGTGGGAAAGCTCATCTGCGCCTCCAACCGCAACGACGTGCTCACGGAGTTCCTCTCCACCGGCGTGTACGACAAGCGCCGCACCTTCTACAAGACCACCTCCCCCTCCATGGACATTCTGGTGTCCAGCAATCTGGAGCGGCTTTTGAGCCTGCTGACGGGGGACGACGCCTATGTGGCCGGCCTCATGAAGCAGCTGAATGAGCGGGGGCATTATAAGGTGTCCGACGAGCTTCTCAAAAAGCTCAAGGCGGAGTTCTCCTGCGGCTGCTGCGACGATGCCGCTGCCGCCGAGACCATCGGCAGGCTCTGGGCGGAGGAAAACTATCTCTGCGACCCCCACACCGCCGTGGCGTGGAACGTGGCGGAGCAGTTCGGCAAGACCTGCTCGGACGGCGCGCCCGTGGTGGTGCTCTCCACCGCCAGCCCCTATAAATTCCCCGCCGCCGTTCTCTCTGCTCTGGGGCAGAAGGCGGGCGAGGACGAGTTCGCCGTCATGGAGGAGCTGCACGCCCGCACCGGCGTGCCCGTTCCCAAAAATCTGGCCGCTCTGCGGGAAAAGCCCGTGCGGCATAAGGACGTCATCGGTCGGGAGGACATGCTGGCCTATGTGCTGGAAAAGGCGGGTGAGGCGCAATGGTGACCGTTCGCGTGCCCGCCACCACCGCCAACTTAGGCCCCGGCTTCGACACCCTGGGGCTGGCGCTGGCGCTCTATAATACCCTGACCTTCGAGGAGGTGCCGGAGGGTCTGTTCTTCGACGGCGTGGAGCCGGAATACGCCACGGAGGAGAATCTCGCCGTGATCGCCTATAAGGCTGTGCTTTCCAAGCTGGGTCTGCCCATGTCCGGCCTGCGGGTGAGCATCAGCGGCGATATTCCCATCTGTCGCGGCCTCGGCAGCAGCGCCGCCCTCATCGCCGCCGGTGCCGCCGGCGCCAACGCAAATCACGGCTCCCCCCTCTCCCGAGAGGAGCTGCTGGCGGTGTGCAACGCCATTGAGGGGCATCCGGACAATCTGGCTCCCGCCATCTTCGGCGGCTTGGTGGCCTCTTTTGTGGAAAACGGCCGTCCCTACATCGCCCGCTACAGCCTGCACCGCAGCCTGCGCTGCACGGCGCTGATACCGGACTTCCAGCTCTCCACCCATCTGGCGCGGAGCGTGCTGCCCGAAAAGGTGCCGTATTTCGACGCCATCTACAACGTCTCCCGCACCGCCGTGCTGCTGAAGGCGCTGGAAAACGGCGACACGGAGACCATCTCCGCCGCGCTGCGTGACCGGCTGCACCAGCCTTTCCGGCGCACGCTGATCGCCGGCTTTGACGAGGCGGAGCAGCTGGCAAACGACTGCGGCTGCGTGGCCTTCTTCATCTCCGGAGCGGGGCCGACGCTGCTGTGCCTCTCCGCCGACCCCGACTTTGACGCGCGGCTGGCCGCCGGACTCCCCACCCTCTCCGGCCACTGGCGGCAGCTGCCCATGGCCGTGGATCACGAGGGGCTTACCGTTTCCTGACGGATACCGAATTTAATTCTCTTTGCGGCAGAACGCATTATGCCGGCGTTCTGCCGCTTTCATTTTATAATAAAAAAACGGGGCGGGAGCCGCAAAGGGTTCCCGTCCCGATCCTTTTATCTGGCTGCCAGATACACCGCCAGCGCCGCCTGCAATAGAAACATCACCGGCAGACCGATGCGGAAATACCAGTGCCTCGTCTTGTGGTGAAAGGTCGCCATGCCGAGGATGCCGCCCACGCTGCCGCCCAGCAGGGGCAGCAGCAGAAGCGTCTTTTCCGGAATGCGCCAGCGCCCCTTTTTGGCGCGGCTTTTGTCCACGCCGTACAGAATAAACGTGACGACATTCACGCCGGCCAGCCACACCAGCAGGGCGGCTCTTACCGCCACATTCATCCCTGCTGCTCCAGCTTGCTCAGGGAGCAGGCGATGGCGGAGGCCACGCGGGCGTTGTTGAACACCAGCTGGATGTTGCTCTCCAGGCTGTCGCCGCCGGTGAGTTCCTTCACCTTGGCCAGCAGGAAGGGGGTGGTCTCCTTGCCGTGTACGCCCTTGGCCTTGCACTCGGCCACGGCCTCGTCGATGGCCTTGTTAATGACGGCGGGATCCATGGAATATTCCTGGGGGATGGGGTTGGTCACCAGCAGACCGCCCTCCTGCCCCAGCACCTGCTTGACGTGGAAGGCCGTGGCCACCTCGTCGGGTGTGTCCAGCTCATAGTCCACGCCGAAGCCGGAGGAGCGGGTGTAGAAGGCAGGCAGCTCCTTGGTGCCGTAGCCGATAACGGTGACGCCCTTGGTCTCCAGATACTCCAGCGTCAGCCCCAGATCCAGAATGGCCTTGGCGCCGGCGCAAACCACCAGCACGGGGGTCTTGGCCAGCTCCTCCAGGTCGGCGGAGATGTCCATGGTGGTCTCAGCGCCGCGGTGCACGCCGCCGATGCCGCCGGTGGCGAAGACCTTGATGCCCGCCATGGCGGCGATCATCATGGTGGTGGTGACGGTGCAGGCGCCGTCCATGCCCTTGGCCACCAGCACCGGCAGGTCGCGGCGGCTGGCCTTGGTGACGGCGTGGCCGGCCTTGCCCAGATAGTCGATCTCCTCCGCCGTAAGACCTGCCTTCAGGCGGCCGCCGATGATGGCGATGGTGGCGGGCACGGCGCCGCAGGAACGGATGATCTCCTCCACCTTCAGAGCGGTCTCCTTGTTCTGGGGATAGGGCATACCGTGGGAAATAATGGTGCTCTCCAGCGCCACAACGGGCTTGCCCTCGTCCAGAGCCTTCTTCACTTCGGGTGCAATGTCCAGATAACGGTTCAGCATAATAAAATACCTCCTGTTTATTCTATATATAATATAATTGGTTTGAAACGGATTTATAAATGTGCCAGCAGCGCTTCCTCGCTCATGGCGGGGTTGATGGTGTCGGCGCTGGCCATGGTGATGGTGGAGGCCGCAAGACCCGCCCGTGCAGATCTTTCCAGATCGCTGCCTTGCAAATACGCCCATGCCAAAGCCGCCATGAAGGAGTCGCCGCAGCCGGTGGTGCTGACGATATTGCCCTCGGGCGCGGGTAGGTGCAGCACCTGGCCGCTGCGGTCGGCGGCAAACACGCCGTCGGCGCCCAGAGAGATAAATACGCGGTGCAGCCCCGTTTCCAGCAGCGCGTCCGCCGCACGGCGCAGGCTCGCATCGTCCGAAATGGCCACGCCGGACAGCAGCTCCGCCTCTATGCGGTTGGGCTTGAGAGTGTGGAGCCTGCCCAGCACGGGGCGGAGCTTCTCCGCCTTGGCCGTGGATACGGGGTCGGCAAAGATAGGCGCGCGGCAGTTTTCCGCCACCCACGCCACCGTTTCCGCCGGCAGATTGGTGTCCAGCACCACCACCTGGCTGCCGTCCAGCAGCTGGCGGCGGCTCTGCAGCACCTGCGGCGTGAGATGGTCGTAAATGTCCATGTCCGACACCGCCAGCTGCATGTCGCCGCTCTCGTCGTTGACGAAGAGGTAGGTGGAGGTGTGCCCGCCGGGGATCACCGGCGACTGGGAAATGTCTATGCCCAGCTCGCCGCACACTGCCGCCAGCTTCTGGGCGTACACGTCGTCGCCGAAAGCCGTGAGCAGCCGCACGTCCAGTCCCAGCAGGCTCATGTTGTGGGCGATGTTGCGCCCCACGCCGCCGGGACTCATGCGCACGGCGCCGGGGTTTGAATCCTTGGCCACCAATTTTTTATAGGGGCGGCCGCCGATGTCCATGTTCATGCCGCCCACCACCGTGACGTAGGGGCTTCTGGTGACGATGTACCCCTTGCCGGCGATGCAGCCCTTCTTCATCAGGTTGGAGATGTGCACCGCCACGCTGGAGCGGGTGATCCCCGCCCGATCCGCCAGCTCCTGCTGGGAGATCATGGGATCCGCCTCGATCCAATTCAGAATTTGCCGTTCTCGCTGGGTCATGGCGCCCTCCTTTTTGTAAGCAAAACCTTACGATCTAATCTTGTGCTTATATTCTCACACATCTTCCCATTTGTCAAGAGGAAATATATTGCCAAATTGAAAATTTGTGTTTATAATAGTACATACTGTAAAATAACACGAATAAAGGTGGATATTACTATGGATCGAATGAGAATCGCCGCCCTGTTTGCCGACGCGGACAGTCTGGGCGGCAAGGAAGTGGTGGTATGCGGCTGGGCGCGCACCATCCGCGATATGAAGGGCTTTGGCTTCGTCGAGCTGAACGACGGCTCCTGCTTCAAGAACCTGCAGGTGGTGCTGGACGCCTCCGTGCTGGAGAATTATAAAGAGATCGCCGCCCAGAACGTGGGCGCCGCCCTCATCGTTCGCGGCACCGTGGTGCTGACGCCGGAGGCCAAGCAGCCTCTGGAGGTGAAGGCCGCCTCCGTGGAGGTGGAGGGCAAGTCCGCGCCGGACTATCCCCTGCAGAAGAAGCGCCACAGCGTGGAGTTCCTGCGCACCATCCAGCATCTGCGCCCCCGCACCAATCTGTTCTCCGCCACCTTCCGCGTGCGCTCCGTGGCGGCTTACGCCGTGCACGAGTTCTTCCAGAACCGCGGCTTCGTCTATGTGCAGACCCCCATCATCACCGGGTCCGACTGCGAGGGTGCCGGCGAGATGTTCCAGGTGACCACGCTGGATCTGAACAATGTCCCCCGCACCGAGGACGGCCAGGTGGACTATGCGCAGGACTTTTTCGGCAAGAAGACCAGCCTCACCGTGTCCGGCCAGCTCAACGCCGAGAACTTCGCCATGGCCTTCGGCGATGTGTATACCTTCGGCCCCACCTTCCGCGCCGAGAACTCCAACACCCAGCGCCACGCCGCCGAGTTCTGGATGATCGAGCCGGAGATGGCTTTCTGCGACTTGGCCGGCGACATGGACGTGGCGGAGGCCATGATCAAGTATATCATCACCAGCGTTCTGAAAAAGTGCCCGCAGGAAATTGACTTTTTCAACAGCTTCGTGGACAAGGGGCTGAAGGAGCGGCTGGAGCATGTGGCCTCCAGCGACTTTGGCCGCATCAGCTACACCGACGCCGTGGAGATCTTGAAAAAGAACAACGACCGCTTTGACTTCAAGGTGGACTGGGGCACCGACCTGCAGACGGAGCACGAGCGTTTCCTCACGGAGGAGGTGTTCAAGCGCCCCGTGTTCGTGACGGATTACCCCGCCGAGATCAAGGCGTTTTACATGCGCATGAACGACGACGGCAAGACCGTGGCCGCGGCGGACTGCCTGGTGCCCGGCATCGGCGAGATCGTGGGCGGCAGCCAGCGCGAGGAGCGGCTGGAGGTGCTGGAGCGCCGCATCCGTGAGCTGGGCATGAACCCCGAGGACTACTGGTGGTACTGCGACCTGCGGCGCTACGGCTCCTGCAAGCACGCGGGCTTCGGTCTGGGCTTCGAGCGGATGGTCATGTACCTCACGGGCGTGAGCAACATCCGCGACGTGGAGCTGCACCCCCGCACCGTGGGCAACGCCGACTTCTGAGAACAATACAATCTGAAAAGGGACTCCGCTGTCCGGCGGAGTTTCTTTTTTTGATCCTCCGTAGGGCGGGGTGACCACACCCCGCCGCCGACATACGCCGCATCTCCATAAACCATGTCATTGCGAACCAGCCCGCAGGCTGGTGTGGCAAACAATGTGATACTGCGGCA
>OLOV01001729.1_pt1 | contig 16504 bp, 10 predicted proteins | sample 1672931 | NCBI WGS metagenome assembly OLOV01 (sample SAMEA3136738, study PRJEB25190) | human gut metagenome | biome: human gut; feature: human-associated habitat; material: faeces | place: Austria | collected 2013
TAGAGTTCTTCTCAAAAATCATAGCCAGGCTCTTCCCCTGGATGTGATTATGGGTCAAGCCATGCTTCTGGTTGTACTTCATCTGGTCGCCCACATTGAGGATCCTGGTGATATCCTCCCGGGTGAGGTCCAGCAGCTTCAAAAGGTCTTTCTGCATCTTACATTCCCCCCAGCGTCTGTTTCATGATGGCAAGGCCCTTGTCCATTTCGTCCTTGGTGATGGTGAGCGGCGGCAGCAGGCGAAGGGCGGGGCCCGCCGTCAGCACCAGAAGCCCGTTTTCCATGAGCTGCACCGCCACGTCCCGGTTGGTCCGGCCGGGCTTCACCTCGATACCGATCATCAGTCCCAGTCCCCTTGTCTTCCCCAGACACGGCAGCTCCATGGATTCAATGGCCCCCCGCAGATAATTTCCCTTGTCGGTGATCTCCCCCATCACATCCTCGCTGAGAATTTGCAGCGTCGCCAGCGCGGCGGCGGCGCAGACGGGGTTGCCGCCGAAGGTCGAGCCGTGCGTTCCGGCAGTGAGCACATCCTGCACCTTTTCGCCCAGCAGCGTCGCGCCGAGCGGCAGACCGCCGGCAAGGCCCTTGGCCGTGGAGACGATATCGGGCTGCACGCCGTAGTGCATATAGCCGTACAGCTTTCCGCTGCGGCCGTTGCCGATCTGCACCTCGTCGCAGATGAGCAGCAGGTCTTTCTCGGCGCAAAGCTCGGCAAGAGCCTTGACATAATCCTTGTCGAGCGGGTTAACTCCGCCCTCGCCCTGGACGACCTCTATCATCACTCCGGCGCATTTATTGCTCTCGGTCAGCGTCTTGATATCGTCAATGCTGTTTGCCTCGGCGTAGAGGAAGCCCTCTGTCAGCGGCAAAAAGTCGTGATGAAACACATCCTGACCCGTTGCGGCGAGGGTCGTTACCGTCCTGCCGTGGAAGCTGTTTTTGAGCGTTATTATGTTATAATACTCAGCCCCGCGGTGCTCGGCGGCGTATTTCCTCGCGGCCTTTACAGCGCATTCGTTGGCCTCCGCGCCCGAGTTTGAGAAAAACACCTTATCCATGCCCGTCCTTTGGCAGAGCATTTGAGCGAGCTCGGCACAGGGCTCGGTGTAATAAAGATTCGACATATGCTGCAAAGAGCCGAGCTGCTTTGTGACGGCTTTCATCCATTCGCCGTCCGCAATGCCGAAGGAGTTGACCGCTATGCCCGTGGAGAGGTCGATATATTTCTTGCCCTCGTCGTCCCAAACGGTCGAGCCCTTGCCCTTAACTATCGTCAGCGGGAATCTTGCGTAGGTGCCCGCCACATATTCTTTATCAAGTTCTTCTATATTCATAATTATCTCCGTTATTCGTCAATGAACATGGTGCCGATGCCCTCGTCGGTGAGCATTTCGATGAGTATTGCGTGCGGGATACGCCCGTCGATGATGAACACCCTCTGCACGCCCCATTTGACCGCGTTTATGCAGCATTCGACTTTGGGTATCATGCCGCCGCTGATAATGCCTTGTTCTATCAGCTCGGGCGCATGGCTTATCGTGATCTTAGGTATCAGCGTTGCGGGGTCGTCCTTATCCTTTAGGATGCCGCAAATATCCGTCATCGAGATGAGGCTCGCCGCCCCAAGCTCGCCCGCTATCTTTGCGGCGGCGGTGTCGGCGTTGATGTTGTAAACATTGCCGTCGCTGTCGCAGCCTATGGTCGAGACGACGGGAATATAGCCCTTCTCGATAACGTCAAGCACGGGCTTGACATTGACGGCGGTTATCTCGCCCACATAGCCGAGGGCGGGATCCTTGATCTTCGCCTCTATCATGTGGCCGTCGATGCCCGAGAGGCCGATCGCGCTGCCGCCCTTGCTCTCGATAATATTGACGAGACTTTTATTCACCTTACCTGCCAGCACCATCTGCACTATGTCGACCGTCTCGCCGTCCGTGACTCTCAGGCCGTTGACGAATTCGCTCTTTTTGCCTATTTTGCCAAGCATTTCACTTATCTCGGGGCCGCCGCCGTGGACGAGCACGACCTTGACGCCGATGAGCGAGAGCAGCACGATATCACGCATGACCTTGTCTTTTAGCTCTTCGTTTATCATGGCGTTGCCGCCGTATTTGACCACCACTATCTTGCCGGAGTACCGCTGTATATACGGCAGGGCGTGGACGAGCACCTTTGCCCGCTGTGCGTTCGATATATTCATCCCTCTCACCTCAAGTCCTGTAATCTCCGTTTATCTTGACATAATCATATGTAAGGTCGCAGCCCCACGCCGTTGAGGCGAAGCAGCCTGAATTCAGCTCCACGAGGATTTCGACCTCATCCTTGAGGAGAATCTCCTTTGCCTTCTCCTCGGAGAAATCGACTCCGCAGCCGCCCTTACAAACGGGGATGCTGCCTGCAGCTGAGCTGAACGAAACGTCTATTTTATCAATATCGACCTTTGCGCCGCTGTAGCCTATGGCGCAGAGCACTCTGCCCCAATTCGCGTCGGCGCCGAACATCGCCGCCTTGGTCAGCGACGAGCAGACAACGCTCTTTGCGACGGCCTTGGCGGTCGCTTTATCCGCTGCGCCCGCTACCTTGCATTCAAGCAGCTTCGTTGCGCCCTCGCCGTCGGCGGCTATGCGGCGGCAGAGCCAGACCGTGACGGAGTTAAGCGCCTGCATAAAGGTGTCGAAGTCCTCGCCCTCGGAGCTTATCTCCTTGTTGCCCGCCATGCCGTTTGCGAGCACCGTCACCATGTCGTTGGTCGAGGTGTCGCCGTCGATGCTTATCATGTTGAAGGTCTCCGCCACGTCACCCGACAGCGCCTTTTGCAGCATTTCGCTGCTGAGGGAGCAGTCGGTCGTGATGAATACGAGCATCGTAGCCATATTCGGGTGTATCATGCCCGAGCCCTTGGCGATGCCGCCTATCTTGCATTCAACGCCGCCTATCTCGAAGCTGACGGCGATCTCCTTGACCTTGGTGTCGGTCGTCATGATGCCCTCGGCTGCGTCGAGCGAGCAGTCGCCCAATGTGGCGTGGAGTTGCGGGATTCCCGAGGCTATCGGCGCAAAGTCGAGCGGCTGACCGATAACGCCCGTTGAAGCAACGACGACGTCATTTTTGTCAATGCCCAGCTCATCCGCGAGCAGGGCGCAGGTCTGCTCCGCTATCTCAACTCCGTTTGCGTTGCAGGTGTTGGCGTTGCCGCTGTTGCAGATGACCGCCTGAGCCTTGCCGTTTGAGAGGTGGCTCTTTGTGACGAGCAGGGGGGCGCCCTTGACAAGGTTGGTCGTGTAGACCGCCGCCGCCGATGCGGGCACTTCGCTGAATATCAGCGAGAGATCCTTTTTGCTTTTATTCTTGCGTATGCCGCAGTGGACTCCCGCCGCGGTGAAGCCTTTAGCGGCGCAAACGCCGCCCGAAACCGTTTTCATCTATGTTTACCTCCGTTTAATACTCAATCCGTAGTTTTTCTCTTTGCCGAGCACCAGATTCATGCATTCGAGAGCCGCGCCCGAAGCGCCCTTGCCGAGGTTGTCGTATATCGCCGTGAGCAATATCCGCTCCTCGTTGCCGTAAACGCATATCTTCATGCCGTCCGTGCCGGAGAGCGCCGAAGCCGAGAGAAAGCCGCCCTGCGATTCGTCGCCGCAGGTCACGACGGGGCCGTTGTATTTCTCGGCGTAGACCGCTTTGATATCCTCAATGCCGCCGCTTTTTAGCTGACGGGCGAATATCGGCACTGTGACCTCCATGCCGCTGTAATAATCGTCGACTATGGGGCAGAATATAGGGAATTCATCAATGCCGCAGACGGACTTCATCTCCTTCAGATGCTTGTGCTGCTGCGAGGTGCCGTATTGCCTCGGGGCGAAGAGCGGTGCGCCCTTTTCGTAGCCCTCGTATTCGGCTATCATCTTTTTGCCGCCGCCGCTGTAGCCCGTCAGCGAGGTGCAGCTCAAAAGAGCGCCCTTGCCGAGCAGCCCCGCCTCGATCAGCGGATAAACGAGGGCGATGAAGCCGCTCGCGTGGCAGCCGGGCACGGCTATGCGCTTTGACGAGATTATTTTTGCCTCAAACTCCGCCGACAGCTCGGGGAAGCCGTATGCCCAGCCGGGTGCAGTGCGGTGGGCGGTCGAAGTGTCGAGGATCACCGTATTTTCATTCTCCACCAGCTCCGCCGCTTCTATCGCCGCGGCGTCGGGCAGGCAGAGGAAGGAGATATCCGCAGAGTTCAGCGCCTTGCGCCTCGCCTGAGTATCCTTTCGCTTCTCCTCGGGTAATTCTATGAGCTTTATATCGTCTCTCTGAGCCAGACGGTCTCGGATACGCAGCCCCGTTGTGCCTGCGCTGCCGTCGATAAATACTTTTTTCATATTGGATACACCGCCTTTGACGGAACACCTGCAAGCCACAAAATATAGAATAAACAGGCTCGCAAAGTGTATAATATCGAGATTATTTGCATATATACTACCACATTGCGTATAATTATGCAATAACTTTTCGCTAAAAACCGTAATTTCGGCGTGACTGCATCGCAGAAGCCCGCAGTGGAATACAAAGTTGTATAATTTGCACAATTCATCGGGGATATTTTTTATGCTATGGCTTGTTTTTCGGTCGGCGGCGTGATATAATCCGAGTTGGAGGGATAATATGAGAGCATTTATACACTTTTTTTCAAGAATAGGCGCTCTGCTGCTGAGCCTTTATATGCTCCTCGGCAGCGTGCAGGGCTTCACGCCGAGTGAATTCATATATGAGCGGGCTTACGGCAACCCGATGAAGGGCTTCATGCCGTTTTACAGCGAGGGCGGCGTTGACTCCGCCGTTGAGCACAGCATGGAGTGGTTTTATATCCCGCTGTCGGCGCTTGTGACCGATGACGGCGAACACCGCATCGCCGAGGGGCTTGAGCCTTATCTCGACGATATATCCTCAAGAGGTAATCAGGCGGTGTTCCGTGTTTACCTCGACTACCCCGCGGACAAGCTCGGTGACAAGGCCGTGCCGCAATTCATATGGGATATGGGCGTCAAGAAGCTGCCCTATGACGGTTACGGCGGCGGTGTAAGCCCCGATTATTCCGACGACAGACTGATAGATTTCCTTGTTGATTTCGTGCATGAATTCGGCAAGGCGTGCGACGGCGACAGCCGCATTGCATACATAACTACGGGTCTTATAGGCCATTGGGGCGAGTGGCATTTCTCCGCCTGCCCAAAGGCTGCGCCCTCAAAGGAGCAGCAGGCGAGGGTGATAGCCGCCTTTGCCGAGAGTTTTACAAAAACCCATGTGCTTACCCGCTACCCCGGCACACCGGGCACCGAGAGCGGCAAACTCGGTTACCATGACGATTCCTTTGCCTATGAGACGATAAATCCGGAGCACGATTGGGAATTCGTACCGAGGCTGCGAAGCGCGCATCAGTCGAGGCTCTGGAAAACTCAGCCCATCGGCGGCGAATTCCGCCCCGAGTGCCAGCTGCCGTTCCTGACGGGCGGCGAATACGACGGTATGCAGCCCTATGATGAATGCGTAAAGCAGACCCACTGCTCCTGGCTGATGATGCAGCGGGCGTTTGATACGGGGCTTACCGCCGAGCAGGTCAAGGCTGCGAACGAAGCCTCCGCAAGCCTCGGCTACGATTTCTTTGTCAGCCGTGCGGCGGTCAAGAGAGCGTGCGGCGAGACTAAAGTATATGTCGCCGTCAAAAACACGGGGGTTGCCCCGATATATGCCGACCCCGCCGTGTTTATCGGCGCGGCCGACGGCGAGGTGCGGGCGGAGGGCTGCGCTCTCTCGGAGCTTATGCCGGGCGAGACCGAGGTCTACACCGCTTCGCTTGAAATTCGGAGTGGCGATGAAGTGCATATCCGTATCGGCAGCCCCGCCGAGGGCGGCAAACCCGTGCGATTTTCAAATAAAGGCTGCGCCGAGGACGGCTCGCTCATTGTCGGCGTGATGAGCTGAAGAAGGTCGGATATCGAAAATTACCGTTGACGGCGATTTCGATATATGGTACTATTACATTATAATAAAGGGCGGCTTCGCTGCCCGTAACGGAGGAAAAGCAATGACACTTTCAATCATAAACGGCTGGGAAGAGGGTCACTTCAAGGCGGTGGCGTCAAAGGGGCTGCACGGCATTGAATTCTGCGCCAACGACCGCTACGACTCCGCCGAGATACTCGCAAAGGCCGATGAGATAAAGGCGAATTCCGAGAAATACGATGTCAAAGTCGTCTCGATAGGCAGGTGGGGCATGACCCGCCTTGACGAGAGCGGCAATATTATCCCCGAGGCTCAGGCTCACGATAAGAATCTCATTACCCTCGCTTCCATAGTCGGCTGCCCCGTTTTTAACGTCGGCGTTAACCGCGTTGAGGCTCTCTCCTATTATGACAACTGTCAGGCGGCGATCAGGTATCTTGCCGAGCTTATCGAATTCGGCAGAGATAAAGGCGTTAAAATAGCCGTCTATAATTGCGACTGGGAGAACTTCATATATGAGGATAAGGCGTGGGCGGTCGTGCTCGGTGCCCTGCCCGAGCTTGGCATCAAATACGACATCTCCCACTGCCTGAGTCGCAGCGGCGACTATCTCAGGGCGATGAGGGATTGGGGCGGCAGATTCTATCATGTCCATATCAAGGGCGCCCTCTATATATCAAACGACCACTTCGACGACCCGCCCGCGGGTCTAGACCAGATAGACTGGAGATCCGCCATGGCTCTGCTCTACTGTGCCGATTACAGCGGCGCGCTCTCAATAGAGCCGCATTCGCGGCGCTGGAGCGGCAAAAAAGGCCAGTGGGGCGTTGACTACACCATCAAGTTCATCTCGCAGTTCATCATGCCCGATGATTATGAATGCGTCGACGATCCGTATATGCCGTAAAGCAGAAAACCCGCTTCCTAACGGAGGCGGGATTTTTACACATTTTTTTGAGTAGTTTTTTAAAGAATTCTCAAATTAAATTCGTAATCGAAACGATGACACTGCCGAATTTCGTGCAATTTTTTACGCAATTTGGCTCAATTGTCTAAAAACCTCTAAAAAAGCATTGACATGACCGCTGAATTATGCTATTAATGAAAATGAGAAATTGTTTAATCGGCATAAACAAAATTTGCCTTTTTGGCTTTGTCTTATGACGAGGAAGTCTAATTCAACTGCATGAGAGGGGAGTCCTTATGAAAAAAGCAGTGAAAAATTCACAGCGCTTCGTCGCAGTTCTCCTTAGTCTGTTGATGATAGTGTCAACATTTGCACTCTTGGGGTCTGTCGGCGCAGCCAAACTAAAAGCCTCGGCCGCAGGGGAGCTCACCACGGTCGTTGCGTGCTCGGACTATCAGAACCCGAGCGGCAATGATGCCGGCAAGACCTTCGTGCAGAGCGTCGTTGCTCAGCTCAAGGCTGCTGCAGGTGTCACTGCGGCGGACGGATTCCTTTGCTGCGGCGACTACAGCTACGGCTATAATCAGGCGGCGGCAGGCATTGCCTCGCTCAAAAGCGCGGTCACCGGCATTATCGACTGCAATGACAATAATTCGGCGTTCTGCCAGGGCAACCACGACGAGGCGGGCGCAGCGGGCCTTGCCAAGAGCGGAGACAATGACCCTTCGAGCGGCAAATACGGCGTTTTCGTTATCAACGAGGACGACTATATGTGGTATAACAACGACGAAGCCACCATTAAGCGCACGGCCGAGAATCTGCGCAACTACCTCAACCACAAGCTGGCTGTCGGCTTCAAGGCCCCGATTTTCGTTATCTCCCATCTGCCGCTTCATTACTCGATGAGGACAAGGAACGACGGCGACAAGCAGCACGCAAATTACATATTCAACGTGCTCAACGACGCAGGCGGCAACGGCCTCAATATCGTCTTCCTCTACGGTCACGACCATTCAAACGGCTGGGATGATTATCTCGGAGGCGCTTCGGTCTACCTGACCAAGGGTGACAGCATCAACATTGCACAAAACAGCAGAACCGTATTCAGGACGGAAACTCTTGCGTTTACCTATATGAACGCCGGCTTTGTCGGCTACTACGATAACCACAACGGTGCGGATGATACTCTCACAATGACCGTATTCCAATTCGATAACGAAAATATCGAGATCAAAAGAGTTTCACAGAGCGGCATCCATAACCTAAAGAGCAAGGGCGTCACCAACAGCTATAAGAATGAGAGCGGCTATTCGCCCGACACCTCCGTCACCGCAAGCCCGCAGTCATGGGCAGTTACGGGCGACGTGACAAAGACTCACGAGATAGAGCACGTCATACCCGAGAGCACCGGCAGCACGGGCGGCGGCTCCTCCTCTTCCACGGCTTATACGAGAGTTACTTCGGCCGACGATATCGTGGACGGCAAAAAATACCTACTCATCTATAACGGCAGCGAATTCATGCAGCCCGTTGACGCAGGCACCACCGACCGTGTTGGCTTCAAGGCTACGAGCACGGGCGGCATCTCGATGGATGATACCATCACGGGCGACTATGCGGCGAACGAATGGACCTTCACCGCCTCCGGCTCGGGCTGGAAGATAGGCACGGACGACGGCTATATCACAATGAGCCGCAACGCAAGCTCCTCCAGCAGCTATGACGCAAAGCTCGGCGCGAGCGGCAATGTGTTCACCGTCGGCGGCTCGGCAAATGCTTATACATTCTCCACCACCGTAAGCGGCACCACCGTTTACTTCAATAAGAACGAAAGCCGCAGCCTTATCAACGGCTATAAAAATAACCCCGCTTCGTTCTACCTCTACCGTGCGCCCGAGGGCGGCGCAGGCACTGTCAGCTACACCAAGGTCAATGCCTCGTCGCTTGCCGACCTTGAGGACGGCGAGACCTATGTGATAGTCTCCACCCGTGACAACACTATGTACGCCTGCTCCAATGAGTATACTACTGTTTCGGGCTATACTTCAACAAGGCTTGCGGGCGTTGCGGTCACCGCGAACGGCGACGTTATCGAGGGCTCGACCGAAGTAACGGCCTGCGAATGGGTCTATGACGCAGCCACCTCGTCCTTTAAGGCGACGAGCGGCGCAAACGCCGGCAAATATCTCAAGGTTCCTGAAAGCAGCAGCTCGGCCGTGACCTTCTCAAGCTCGGGCGTTGCCTACACCTACACCAATAATCAGCTTCTGCTCAGCGGCTCTACATACGGCCTCAACCTCAGAAGCAACTACACCTACAGCGGCTACAATGGCGGCTCAACGGTTTATTTCTACAAAAAGACGGTTTCCTCCTCCGGCGGCGAAACACCCGTCACCAACAAGAAGATAACCTCTATAACCCTTGACACCAATGAGGGTACCGTGTATATCGGCGCGGGCAAATCGGTCAAAACCGGCGCAAACCTCCTTGTTACCTATGAGGACGCGACGACCGAAACCATTCCCGTAACCGTCGGTATGCTCCTCGATCTCACCGGTCACTTCAATGCCGTGCAGTATACCTCTGCTCAGGGCGATTATGCAGGTCTTGCGGTATATTACAGAGACAATTGGCTCCCCGATTTCACGCTTCATGTAATACCCAAGGACGATTATCCCGACTATCCCGAGGCGGGCTCTGTCAGAGTCGGCAAATCCGCTTCCGCACCCGAATTCCAAAACAGCGGCGTTGCCAAGATAGAGCTTACCGCAACGGGCGTTCCGATGAACCAGGGTATCGACGTGGTGCTCATGCTTGATACCTCCTCGTCAATGAATGACGAGGTCACCACCACCGACTCAAGCGGCAACAGCGTTACCAAGACAAGGATAGGGGTGCTGCGCGACTCGGTCGGCAACCTTATAACGAGCTTCAATCAGCCGAATGAGGCGGGCATAGTTCAGGATATCGACATTGCCATTGCGGATTTCAACGGCTATGTTATCTCCGGCAAGCCGCTGCTTGACAGCAACGACCACCTCACCGATGCGACCATCAGGACCAACAGCAACAACGCTCAGGTCTACACCGGCTCGGGCGCAATAAATGCAAATGCTTTTGTGCCCATCGAGTCGATAGCTTCGTTTGACACCTCGACCATCGCCACGGCGAGCGGCACGAATTATGACTATGCGTTTGACACGGTCTATTCGCTTGTCGAAGCGAAACAGGCGGCAAACAAGGCGAATCAGGAGGACAGAGACATATATGTCATCTTCATGTCCGACGGTGCGCCGTTCTCCTACAACTACTTCAGCTCGCAGTCAACGAGCGCGAATTGGAATAACTGGCTGCAGGGCACCTACGCCACCGTAAACGACGTGCCCACGACCAGCTCGCACGCATACTTCTATAACGGCCCGGGCAACAGCCACAGAATGGCGGACGCCATCAAGGGCGACCCGACACAGACCTTCACCGTTATCAAGAATGACTCAAGCGCCTCCTACAACGGCCAGCAGTATATGGCTCAGGTGCCCGGCCTCGGCGCAAAGATGTATTCGATAGGCTTCTGCCTTGCGGTCGACAGCGCCGTAACCGTCGAATCCATGCAGTATGTTATCAGGAATATCGCAAGCGATGAGAAATACTGCTATTTCGCCGATGACGCAGCCCAGCTCGATTCTGCATTTGCAGCGATAAGAGACGATATCAAACAGGCGGCGACCGAGGCGTATTTCGTTGACCGTATGGGCAGCGAATACAATCTGCAAAGAGCCTCGACCTATGTCAAGAACGGCCAGACCTTCACCCTTGCGGAGGCTCCGAAGATTGAGGTCAAGAGCTACACGCTCTACACCAATGCCGACCTCACGAACGGCGTTATCACCGATATCAACGATGTCGGCACCCGCACGGGCGCAGCCGAGACCCTCGAGACCGTCACCTTCAGCGCCGATGGCACTCAGGCTTTCTCCGATCTCATAGATTCGGGCGCAACGAATATCCTTGTTGACGGCGTTATAAACGCAAAGGATTTCTTCTATAACACAAATTCCGCGGCGGTAATGATAGACGCCGACGGCGACGGTGCGGCGGAGCGTTCGCTCGCTCCCGAGACCTTCTATTGGAAGATAGGCATCATTGCCGAGAAGGAATTTGCCTTGAGCTATTATGTCTACCTTACCGGCACTATGGAGGGCAAGAGGAATCCAGGCGCATACCCGACCAACACCAGTGCAATACTTTATTATAAGAACTACCTCGGCAACGACGCATACAAAGAGACCGTTTCGCCCGTGCTCCCGTGGCAGGGCGCCGTGGTCAACTATGAATTCTACCTCGTCAACGCCGCAGGTCAGCCGGTCAACAGAGCCGGCACGGTCGTTCCATTTGAGAACAGAGTGATGATAGGCGAGAGGCTCAGCTACCTTATTCACCTGAACACCTCGGAGTATAACGAGAGCTACACCCTCGCCCCGCTGAGCGACGTGCCCGACAACTACACGCTCTTTAACCCCGCCGCCTCCGCAACCGTTACGGTCTCGAGCGGCACTACGGGCACGAATGCGGTCGTTATCTCCGATACCGCAAGCGCAGTTACCACCTATTATTACGAGGGCGACTACCGCTTCAATCAGAACGGCACCGCCCCCAATGTAAGCGACTATTACAACACTCACTTCGCGTTCGGCGTTTACACCACCGAGGGGCTTTCGCCCGACACGGTCGTCGTCGACTACGGTCTGCCCGTCAAGATCCACCCGATCGCAAATGACAAGATTATCCTTAACGGTACCCCTGTCAATGCGATCTCGGCGACCTTCGGCGGCGCTCTCAACAGCACCGCCTATGAGGAGTCTCAGTTCGCCTCCGAGGAACAGACGATAACCCTTGCCCACGGCACGGCTGCCATTGACCCGCAGGACGGCAGGGCGGTCATCTACACCCCGACCGATATGCAGATGTCGGCGGAGGAGGTATTCTACTACGAGGTCATTCTCGACGGCTTCCGTTACTACAGCAGGATAACCGTTATCCCCGCGGCAAATATCTTCTATGAGGAGAGCTTCATCGACTTCGTCGACGGCGACGGCTATGCTTGGCAGACCGTCGGCAGCGGCAGGGAGGCTTATCAGTCGGAGGATCGTCCCGGAATTTCATCTGTTGCGGGCTTCGACGCAGACAATGTCTACGGCTACGATCCCGCTTATAACGACAGCAGCGAGACCTATTCGCTCGACAGAGCAAGGGTCACAACTCTTGACGCAGGCTCGATAGGCAAGGAGCCGACCGCGAGCTTCACCTTCTGCGGCAGCGGCTTCGATCTCTTCAGCGTCACGAGCAACAAAACCGGCGCAGTCCTTGTCAAGGTCGAGGGGCTTGATAATTCCTTCAACAAGACCTACATAGTCAATACCTATTACGGCTATTCCTACGGTCAGCTCTATCTTGACGCCGCGGCCGTGACCCCGACCGCCACCATCAGCCCGACGAGCACCGTTAACGGCGCTGCCGTCAACAACGCCCCGCTCTATGAGAGCGAATATAAGGCGGGCTCCACGGTAGATATTGACGAGGATGAGACCATAGTCGTTGTCAACGGCATCGTTTACTCCGATAAGCAGAAGAACGGTGCGGCGCTTGCATACGGCTGGCTTGTTTCCGACGGCGAGGAGAATGGACTCTATCAGATCCCCGTTGTCAGCGTCCCCGTCGGCAATTCCACCCTCGATTACGGCACTTATAAGGTCACAGTGACCCCGAAATACGCCAAGGTATTCGATAAGACAGGCGATGACAGCTACAAGATCTATATCGACGGCGTTCGTATTTATGACCCGGCGGGCAAGACCGTCAGCGGCGTTATCGAGAGGGCTTACAACGCCGACCGCGAGAATAACGCCCGATTCATCGAAGTCAGGGATACCGTTATCTCGGCCAATGATTTCGGCACCGCCACCGTGGACGGCAATGCCGTTGCGGGCACGATGTTCATTGACGGCATCTCTGCTCTCAGCGGCGCAAGCTACGCCGACTCCGTTGCAAAATTCAGCAAGGCAGGCCCCAATAACGAGCTTTATCTCTATGAGAATCAGGCGGTTGCCTTTATCCCGACCGTTTCTGCGGCTTCGTTCCAGATAGGCATGAAGGTCGCAAAGCCGGGCGCCTCGAGCAGCACGGCGACGGTCAAGGTGCTCAATGCAAGCGGCAGCATCAAGACGTTCACCGTCTCAGGCGCGGCAGAGAAATACTATGATATTTCTTCGCTCCTTGTGCTTGATACCACCAACGGCGAATACTCGGCAAACGGCGCGATAGTTATCGTAAATGATTCCGATACCGTGCTTTCGCTTACAAATTACAAATTCACCTCAAGGACTGCGTCCTCGACCAAGACGGCGGACTATGTGACGGTCGATAACAGAGCGTATGCGGCGGCAGTCAAGGCGATAAGCAGGGTCATGACTACGGCTGATTCCGCAGGAGTCACCTCTGAATGGGAGCGCACCGCTCTAAAGACGGGCGACACCGCAAGGCTCACTATAAATACCCCTGCGGATATCGTTTCGCTCACCGTTGACGGCAAAGCGGTCACAAACTGCACCGTCAATGAGGACGGCAGCAAGACATGGGTCTATGCCTATGTAGTTGACGAGACGGATTCGGGCAGCCACGAGATAGTCGTCACCGATTCCAAGGGCAGGGTGAGCGAGCCTGTAGCTACTGCGGAGATAACCGTGGCGGCAGCCCCTCAGAGCGCAGTTATTTCATTCTTCAGGATGATAATCCGTAAGGCAGTCTCTTTCATTAAGAAACTGATGGGATGGAGGATTGTATTATGAGTAAGTTGTATTCAAAACCCGTTATCAGCTTTCAGAGCTTAGCCATCTCCACGGGAATCGCTTCAAGCTGTGAGATGCTCGCCAAGAGCGCCGAGAATATTTGCCCCGTCGTGGTCAAGGAGTGGGGCGAGACAACTCTGCTGACCGACGCCTGTGATATGGAGCCGGCGGAGCAGCTCTGCTACCATGTTCCTATTGAGGACAATAACGTTTTCAGCTCATAATGATATTGTGCCGAAGGCTGCCACATATCGGCGGCTTTCGGCACGAGCTTTAATGAAAGTTCAGAATGCTTATGAAGAAAAAAATCATAGCGATCGCCGCGGCGGCGGTCGCAGCAGCGGCTGTTTTGACGGTGATACTCTTCAAAACGGGCGTTTTCAAGCCGAAAAAGACAGTGTATATCCCCGAGGGCACCACGCTGAATCTGCGTGAGGGTCTGAGCGCCGAGCTGACCGAGGTCGACCCCTCCGAGGCGGGCACTGCTCCGACCAAGGCGGAGATGAGCGGCGAATACACGGCAAAAAGCGAATTTCCGTATACTGTCGGCGGCGTTGAGGTCAGCGATATGTTCTCATATTCGGGCAGCTTCGTTGAGGACGGCAGCGGCAGGCAGGTCAGCGGCATTGCTGCCGTAAGAGTCAGAAATAATTCCTCAAGGGCATATCAGCTGCTCAGCCTCAGCTTTGCGACAGACGGCGGCGACATTGTCTTTGACGTGACTGCACTCCTGCCCGGCGCGGAGATGACCGTGCTGTCAAAGGATGCCGTTCCGTATAACGCCGATCTGCTCGTTTCAAATGTTACCGCAATAAAAAGCCTCGAGTTCACCGAGACTCCGTCGCTAAATTCGGATATTTTTGAGCTGTCCGCTTCGGGCGGAGTGCTCGGCGTTAAGAATATCTCGGGCAAGCAGGTCGGCAACGTCTATGTTTATTATAAATCAACCGATTCAAACGGACTTTTCGGCGGCATAACCTACCGCATAAAGCTCGGCGATATGCCGTCGGGCAAGCTTGCCAAAACCGCTCCGCCGCATTTTGACGGCGGATCTAAGATACTGTATATCACCTATGTATAAGAGAACTTATAAATTTCCCGGGCTTGCCCTTTGCGTCGAGAGCGAGGAGCGAATATCGGGCAATGCGAATTTTGAACGCTTCCTGACCGATGAAGCCGAGGCACACGGTCATATCACGGTGCGCCGCTCGCCGCTGCCGCAGGTCGGCGAAGGAAAGCGAAACGGCAGATACCGTCGCATGAAGCACGGCGGCAGGGAGTATTATTACACGGCATTCTTTGACCCCGCCGAGGGCGGCTACAGGGATTACGCCTGCCTTGCTCGCGGCGAGACGGAGGAGCTTTATATTGATCACTGCGGCGGGCTTTGGGATTCAATGATAATAGACGCCCTCGATATCCCCGACAGGCTGCTCGAGGCGAAAGCCGCTTTTCTCCATTCGTCGTTTATAACCGTCGGCGGGGAGGGGATACTCTTTGCGGGCAACAAGCAGGCGGGCAAATCCACTCAGGCGGCGCTTTGGAACAAATACCGCGGCGCGCTCACCGTCAACGGCGACAGAGCCGTGATAAGGCTTGAGGGCGGCGGGGTGCGTGCCTACGGCTCGGCATTCTGCGGCTCGTCGGGCATTGCTCTTGATGAGAGCGCCCCCGTCAAGGCGATAGTACTGCTCGGGCAGGCGAGTGAGAATACCGTCACGCCCGTGCCCGCACCCGAGGCTTTCAGAGAGTTGCTCGGCAAAATGACCTATGATACGAGCGTGCAGAGCAGCGTTGAGGCTGCGGCGGCGATAGCTGCCGAGGCTGTCGCGCGGGTGCCCGTGGTGCGGTTGGTCTGCACACCCGATGAGAGAAGCGTTGAAGCGCTGGAGGCTGCTTTATGGAGAAAATAAGGGCTGAACGCCCATCGACCGAGCCGATGATATCGAGATATCTAAACGCCCGCTGTGCGAGCCTCGGTATACCCGCTTCGGCGACCTTTGAGCTGACCTCGGGCTGCAATTTTAACTGCAAGATGTGCTACATTCACTCCGCAGGTGCCTCCCGCTGCGGCGAGCTCAGCGCCGAGCAATGGATATCTCTCGGCAGGCAGGCACAGGAGCTTGGCGTGATATTCCTGCTGATAACGGGAGGCGAGCCGCTCTCAAGGCCGGATTTCCCAGAGATATACACCGCCCTGAAGCGCATGGGCTTCGTTATCTCGATAAATACCAACGGCTCGCTTCTCGGCGACAGGATCACCCGCCTTTTTGAGGAGCTGCCGCCGACGAGGCTTAATATTTCGCTCTACGGTGCGGATAACGGAGCATACGGCAGCCTTTGCGGAGTGCCCGCATTTGAAAAGGTCATCGCCAACATCAGGAGAATGCAGGATATCGGTGTCGATGTCAAGATAAATTGCAGCGTAACGCCCGATAACTGCGGCGATATCGAGAGGCTTTGCCGCCTGACCGCCGACATGGGGCTGAATATGAAGCTGACGACCTATATGTATCCGCCTGTGCGGCGTGATGCGGGCAGTGTCGGCTCAAATCCCGCGAGATTCACTCCCGAGCAGGCGGCTTACTACAGAGTGAAGTATTCGCTGTTGACCCTCGGCGAGGAGAAATTCCTGCGCCGTGCGGATAATCTGAATGCGTTTTTTGACAGTGAAAGCGAATGCGTCGACGATATCGAGGCCGAGCGTCAGGGCAGAGAAAGTATTGAAGATCTAACATGGGCACAACAGTTCATTGAAGGA